>ERZ780190.3399-NODE-3399-length-10446-cov-3.606390_pt1 | contig 10446 bp, 6 predicted proteins | sample MGYA00510980_ERZ780190 | MGnify/ENA primary metagenome ERZ780190 (study PRJEB29588, sample SAMEA1972188) | human gut metagenome | biome: human gut; feature: human-associated habitat; material: faeces | place: Denmark | collected 2008/2010 ... | reverse complement strand
TCGATCGGGTGTTTTGCAAACAGCGCCTCATGCGCGAAATCCTGCACGCTGTAGTTCAGGGACTGCGCGAACGTCTCGATGAAGGAACCGCAGCCGGAGGAACATGCCTCGTTCAGCTGTACGCTGTCTACAGTGCCGTTTTTGATCTTGATGCATTTCATATCCTGACCACCGATATCCAAGATACAGTCTACTTCCGGTTCAAAGAACGCAGCAGCATTGTAGTGTGCTACCGTTTCTACTTCACCCTCGTCCAAAAGGAGCGCAGCCTTTAACAGTGCTTCGCCATATCCGGTAGAGCAGGATCGAACGATCTGTGCTCCAGCCGGCATTTTACTGTAAATATCTTTGATCGCCTTGATCGCTGTTTTCAGCGGGCTTCCGTTGTTGTTGCTGTAAAATGAGTACAGCAGGGAACCGTCTTCGCCGATCACAGCTACCTTTGTTGTAGTAGAACCGGCATCGATCCCTAAGAATAAATTGCCTTTATAACTTGCAAAATCGCCTTTCTTTACATCATTTTGCGAATGCTTTTGCAAGAAATCATCGTATTCTGCCTGATCCTTAAAAAGAGGCTCCATACGGGTTACTTCAAATTCCATCTTGATCTCTTGGGAAAGATCGGTGTGCAATTTGCCAAGGCTTGACATATCTTCTTCCTTGGCGTTCATTGCTGCACCGGAGGCTGCAAACAGATGAGAATGTTCCGGAGCGATGATCTGGTCGCCTTCCAGACCGAGAGTACGGATAAATGCCTGCTTTAATTCGGTCAGGAAATGAAGCGGACCGCCTAAGAATGCAACATTACCGCGAATTGGTTTACCACAGGCAAGACCGCTGATCGTCTGATTGACCACTGCCTGAAAAATAGAGGCTGAGAGATCTTCTTTGGTTGCACCTTCGTTGATCAGAGGTTGAATATCCGTTTTGGCAAATACGCCGCATCGAGCTGCGATTGGGTAAATTGCTTTATAATTTTTAGCATATTCATTTAATCCGCTGGCATCCGTCTTCAATAAGGTAGCCATTTGGTCAATAAAGGACCCGGTACCACCGGCGCAGATTCCGTTCATACGCTGGTCGATACCACCGGTAAAATATATGATTTTAGCGTCTTCCCCGCCTAATTCGATGGCGACATCGGTGTGAGGGGCGTAATCTTTGAGTGATGTTGCAACTGCTACTACCTCCTGTACGAAAGGAACGTTCAGATATTTGGACAGCGTCAGTCCACCGGATCCGGTAATGACCGGAGCAACCGGCAGATCACCAAATTCATCATAGGCTTTTTCAATAATAGCAGCAAGAGTTTCCTGGATGTTGGCATAGTGCCGTTGATAATCGGAAAAAATAATTTCGCCATCTTTATTTAACAGCGCAATTTTTACGGTTGTGGAACCGATATCGATTCCCAATGTATTCATGTGTAATTTCATAAATACCCTCCATCTAGTATCTTGTATTACTCTTAGTTTCTAATGGTATGTCAGCAACGATAAATTATGAGTTTGTGCTTGATTTGCGAGGCACAAAAATTCGTCGCATTTTCCTATTATAATGCTATTATGAGAGGAATGCAATAAACATTTTTTGCTTTTGTGGAGTGAGATCCGGATCCGCGGCTGCGAGTAGAGTCACCATTTCACGGAAAGCAGAATATACTGTAGCAAATAAAGGCATAAGGTGAATACACCATGAATCATGAGTATTGTAATGGACATATGCATATGATAAAGAAAGGAGATACACTGTACGCTTTGAGCCGAAGATATCATGTCCCGCTGGAAGTGATGTTACGTGCCAATCCTTATGTAGATGTATATAATCTACAGCCGGGTGATACCGTTTGTATTCCGGGAAAAAAAGCAGATGGATGCAATATAGATCTGATCATGCCGCGGATGGGTAACGGACAGGAGGAGATGACACCGGACGTGCAGGAAAATATCGCAGAGACTTCCGTTGATGCTGACCGTTCCGAAGAAGATCAGGAGAGACAATCCCATGAAATGACGCGGGAGTTTGACACGACAGTTCCCTATGATGACAGGTATGTGACCGAGCAGGGAGATTCCCTACAGTCTTTCTTACAGAGAATGAACGTTTCGCTGAATGATTTTTTGGAGCAGAATGAGCCAGAGGACGTCATGCTGCTGCCAGGTATTGCATATCGTAAATAGCAGAGATGCAGCCTGTTGTAAATAGCATATTTTGTCGCAGGATACACCCGCTTGCGGACGGGGAATCCAATTGACAAAGAATACGCGTCACACTATAATAAAATGTACTATGGCGTTCTTTTCGATTGCTGTAAAAATACGCTGTAGTACATTTTTGAATTGCATGTAAAATATCCTGTGAACAGATGGGTTTTTGCAGGGAAAATATCAGGCATAGAAAGGACAAGTATATGATACAATGGTTAAATAAGATGGAACGCAAATTTGGAAAGTATGCGATCCCTGACTTGACACGTTACGTAGTTGGTGCATATTGTCTCGGTGCTTTGTTAGAGATGCTGACAAATTTTGGGATAATACCGTTTGATATTTATTATAACTGGCTTTGTCTGGATATGAGCAAGGTGGCGCATGGACAAGTCTGGAGATTGTTTACGTATTTGCTGGAACCGTACGGCTTTAGCGGCAGCACGTCCTTTGTACTCAGCGTGTTGTTTTTGGTGATCCAGGTTAATCTGTTTTTCTTGTTTGGACGATCTTTGGAACGGGCCTGGGGAACGTTTCGATTTAACATGTATTTCTTTAGTGGTTATCTGTTAAATATTATTGCAGCACTGATCCTGTATTTATGTCCGTTTCATATTGCAATTTATGATTCCGGTTTTCAGTATGTTTACTGGGCGATGTTCTTTGCTTTTGCACTGATCCAGCCGGACACGGAGTTACTTTTGTATTTTGTGCTTCCGATCAAAGTAAAATGGCTTGCGCTATTGGATGCGATTTATATGTGCTATTTGATAGTGGGCAATTTTGTGGCAGGTTTTCGCATGATGGGAATGACAGCCGTGTATGGAGCACAGGCACAGGCGTATGGCTGGATGCATATTAGTCAGGCGTTTGCGGTTATCGTAGCAATGGGGAACTTCTTACTGTTCTTCTTCATGACGCGGGATTACAAGCGGATGTCATATGGAGAGCAGAGGAGACGAAGAGGTTTTAAGAAGAAGATGAAAGCAGCGGGTGCCGGACAGCGTATTGTGCATCGCTGTGCAATTTGTGGCAGGACTCAGGAGGAATTTCCGGATCTGGAATTTCGTTACTGCTCCAAATGTGAGGGCAATTATGAATATTGTGCGGATCATTTATTTACACATCAGCATGTCAAAAAATACATGTAATTATTTAGGAGGAAGGTTGAAATGACAGCAATTACAGTTATTGCTATTTTGGCTGCGGCCGCAACGATCTATGGCTTTGTTGCAATGGATTCGTGTGAGCGCATTAAAGTAGCACCAAAAGGAAAGAAGAAGAAATACCAGGTACAGGAGGTTCCGGAGACGGGTATTCTTTTTATGGTGATCATGGCGGTCGCATTGATCGTTCGCTATATTGCGGCAGCAAAATATTTTGGCAATGAAACGGATATGAACTGTTTTATCGCTTGGGGGGACATGATCTTTAAGGACGGGATTGGTAATTTTTATTCTTCAGATTCTTTTACAGACTATCCACCTGGATATATGTATATTCTGTATATGGTCGGTGCGATCCGTCATGTACTTGGGGTGGCTTGGAATTCTACGCTTAGCGTGATGCTTACTAAGACACCGGCAATCATTGCCGATCTTGCCACGGCTTACCTGCTGTTTCGCATTGCCGGAAAGCGTTGGACGCAGAAGGGTGCGGGAATCTTAACAGCAATCTATCTGTTTGCACCGGCGGTACTGCTCGATGGAGCAATCTGGGGACAGACAGATGCAGTATTTACCTTTTTCGTTGTATTAATGATCTATTTGGTGACAGAGCGTAAGCTGATCCCGTCGTATTTTGTATTTGCGGTTGCAGTATTGGTAAAACCGCAGTCTCTTATTTTTACACCGGTATTGATCTATGGCATTATCGATCAGGTGTTTTTGGACGGCTTTGACTGGAAGAATTTTTGGAAGAATCTGGGGCTTGGTCTGGCTGCGATTGCGATGATCGCCCTGCTGATGCTCCCGTTCGGATTTAAGGATGCGTTATCACAGTATACGGAGACATTGGCATCTTACAAATTTGCCAGTGTAAATGCTTATAATATTTGGACATTGTTTGGACAAAACTGGGCCGAACAGACGAAACACTTTATGGGTATCACGTATCAGACTTGGGGAACCATTTTTATTATTTTGATCGTGGCAGCAGCTACCTGGCTTCATTTCCGTGCAAAAAATAATCCGGCACGTTACTATTTTGTCGGGGCATTTATTGTAACAGGAATGTTTTTGCTGTCAGTTCGTATGCATGAGCGTTATGTGTATCCGGCGATCATTATGCTGTTGTTTGCATTTGCGATGCGTCCGAAACGTGAGATTGCCTATTTATTTACCGGGTTATCAGGAATGGCATTTTTCAATATGGCACATGTTGAGTTTGTGTATGATCTGAATAATTTTAACGCCAAGGAACCGGTGACCTTAGCAATTGCAGCCGGTATGGTGATCGTATTTGGCTACATGGTATATGTAGCGTTGACATGCTTTAACGGTTATTTGTCAGAGGGTGAGATCGCGCGTACTTCGACCGGACGGCCTGCACAGGCAGGACGTAAGAATACGCGTGCGAATAATGCACGTAACAATGTAAGCGAAAAGGAATCAGAGGGCAAGATCGCCCGTTCTGTAACGCTCAGCAAGATGACGAAAGTTGACTGGATCGCAATGGCAGTGATCACATTGATCTACGCAGTGGTAGCATTTGCGCGTCTGGGGAATATGTCGGCGCCGGAAACAGCATATTCTGCTGTGAAAGAAGGAGCGATCGTTCTTGATTTCGGTGAAACTACCAACATTTCACAGTTATGGGATTATCTGGGGTATGAAAATAATCCGCACTATAACATTGAATACAGTAACAATAAGGATTCCGGTTATACAACATTTTCGACCGGTGTTACAGATGACAATGGTAATACGCAGAGCTATTGGGATGCAGGTTCTGTATTTTGCTGGAACAGTCTTACATTGAATGTTCAGGCAAGATATGTCAAAATTTCTCCGACGGAGGATAATTACGAGGATAGTCTGTTAGAGCTTGTGTTCTTGGATAGCAATGGCAAAAAATTGAAGCCTGTGAATCGAGATGAGTATAAGAATTTGTTTGATGAGCAGGATGAATTTGAGGGACGTGCCAGTGCAATGAACGGTACGTACTTTGATGAGATCTATCATGGACGTACGGCATACGAGATGATACATAAGCTGTACTGTTATGAAAACACGCATCCGCCACTTGGTAAAATATTCATCGCCTGCGGTGTACTCATGTTTGGAATGAATCCATTCGGATGGCGTTTTATGGGAACCTTATTCGGAGTATTTATGGTTCCGATCATTTATTTGTTTGCCAAACGTTTCTTCAACAAGGAATGGATCAGTATTGTGACAACGTTATTGTTTGCGTTTGACTTTATGCATTTCGTGCAGACAAGAATAGCGACGATCGATGTGTTTGTTACACTGTTTATTATGTTGTCGTATTACTTCATGTACTGCTATCTGCAGAAGAGTTTTTACGACACAAAGCTGCAAAAGACATTCATACCGCTTGGACTTTGCGGTGTTGCAATGGGGCTTAGCTGGGCAAGTAAGTGGACCGGAATTTATTCCTCGGTAGGTCTGTGTATATTGTTCTTCCTGCATATGTATCGCAGATACCGTGAATATGTCATTGCCTGCAAGACACCACGCGGTCAGACGAATGGTATTTCACATGCGTATATTATTGATAATTTTAGCAGTTATTTTTGGAAGACGATTGGATTCTGTTGCGTCTTTTTTGTGGCAGTTCCGGCGATCATTTATATATTGTCTTATATTCCATTTAATGATGGAACAGACCATAACTTATTGACGCGCGTGATCAATGCACAGAAAACGATGTTTGATTATCATTCTGCTTTGAAAGCGGATCATCCGTATTCTTCCAAATGGTATGAGTGGCCGATCATGACAAGACCGATCTGGTATTATTCCGGAACGATTGGCAATCTGCGTGAGGGTATCAGTGCCTTTGGTAATCCGCTTGTTTGGTGGGCCGGCATTCCGGCAGCGTTTTATATGCTGTATCTGCTGTGGAAAGAGAAAGACCGCAAGGCTGGATTTTTGCTGATCGGGTATCTGTCGCAGTATGCACCTTGGTTCTTGGTAAGCCGTGTGGTATTTATTTATCATTATTTTCCAAGCGTACCTTTCGTTGCCGCTATGGTGGGATACAGTTTCTTTAAGCTGGCACAGTGGAAACCAAAGATCAAACCGGCGATCTATGTCTATGTTGCCTGTGCGATCGGGTTATTTATCCTATTTTATCCGGTGTTGTCCGGGCTTGCGATCGATCCGGCATTTGCAACCAAGTATTTGAAATGGTTTGATAGTTGGGTATTGTTACAGACTTGGTAATTTGATCAGGAACAGGGTGGTAAAAATGTCATAAATTTGATGATCTGACAGAATATGGATGTCAGGTCATCACGGAATAGAAAGGTAAAAATATGAGCAATAAGTTACGAGAGTGTGTCAATAAATTACATAGTAATAAAGAAGTTGGGGATCTGTTACCAGAGTATCTGAAGCAGAGCATGATCCTTCATGATGGATATACAAGGATCAAATTGATGATGGAATATTACATGTTTTACGAGGTGGTCACAGAAGATATCAACCCATATATTGCGATGGCAAAGGAAATGATCACTTCTTTGAATGAGACAGTGGGACAGGCGATGTCTGATACATTGGATGATACACAGAGAAAACAGTTGGTCGATCATATTTTAGCAATGCGTACGGAAGTGATCGACCGTATGCAGGTGTTGACCGGATATGTGGACTGCTTTGTCGTATATGAATATATTTTAAACCGTATTCAATATCGGTTTGATGAGAAAGAAGTTTTGCCGGAAGACACTGCATTTGCACAGGAGGTTATGAATTTTATCTTTGGTTCAAATGATAATGTGACGATCAATGATAATTTACGCGTGGTACTGGGACAGCTTCCGATGCGAATGACCCGTTCTCATTATTTTGATCTGATCAAAAACTGCATTTCCGTTTATAAGGGCAGTGAGATAGAATCATTGGAGGGATTTTTGTATATGTTCCGTACCAGTGCCATGTTGTATAAGCATCCTGCACAGGAACAGTATTTTACGGAATTTGCCGGTGTGCTTCAGGAATTGATGGAAGCAGACTACGAGCATATGGATCGCACATTATATGAATTGTACGCAGAAAAAGTACGAGTCAGTGCTTCAAAGCTCAATGATCTATCTGATCTGTATATGCAGATTGGACAGATTATCAATGGTGTGTATACGTTAGTGGTGACAGAACCTTATTGTGTTGATGAAGAGAAAATGACGGTAGTAGATGATGTGATCCGAGGCATCAATGCACTCTTTTTGGAAAAAGAGATTGATCTTTGGCAGAGGGAGGATCTTTTGACAGAAGAGGATCGCTTAAATTGGCTTGCCGAGAAGCTTCCTGCGGTTGAAGGCCAACAGGAAAAGTTATATCAGTCTGTTAATGTAGCGGAAGCGGCACTGGATGAACTCTTGGAAGGACGAGCAGAGGAAATTGAGGCAGCAGGGCTTAGTGATGCTTTTATCAAACTGCATCATTTGTCACAGCTTAATTCGAGCAGTGTCTTTGCACCATTGGAGAGTCAGGAATCAGCAGGGATCGTTACGGCAGAGATCGCAGAGCAGGAAACAGAAAAGCTGCTTAGTGAACTGAAAGAGTTATTTCAAGGACGCAGCCGTATGTTTCGCCGTGCCATCATGGCCGCCACTGTGGAAAAATTACCAACCTTTTTCAAGAGTGCACAGGAGATCGCAGACTACATGATGAACGCACTGAACCAATGTGACGATGAAGCAGAAAAGTATGCATCCAAACAACTGATCCTCGAAATGATCCGGTAATCACACCCAACTTTGCATACCCACTATTGCTTTAGGCTCACATATTGCTGATATAATAAGCAATATGTGGTTCGATAGCGACTATAGGTATGTAAAGTTGGAGGAAGTATGATAAGTAGCAGTGCGGAAAGGCGGAGGTGTTATGATCTGGTGGGATGAGAAGTTGTATACCGATGATAAGGTGGCCAGACATCCGGCTCGATACCGGAAACGGGTCGAGAAAAAGGGGCTGCGTGGATGCTTTTGTGTAGTGCTGGGGCGTAATCCTGCGAACAGCCTGGAAATCTATGCGTCGAGAACGCTATGGTTCCGCTATGAAAAGGAATGCGGTGTACAAGTAGTGGGGTTGGCGGCCTCTTATGACAGTGCTGTGGAGCTGTTGCAGCAAATGATCACGGATGTCTATCGTGATCGAGGGAGCGTTGATTCCGATGCGATCCGTGCTTATTTTACGGGGAGGTGACAGACCGGGCGATGGAAAAGATCATATTATTGGTTTTGGTTACCATAGCAAAAGTGATAGGGATCCTTTTGGCGGTACTTGTTATCGTGGCACTGGCGATATTGTTTGCGGCAGTGCGTTACTGCGGAAAGATCTCGTTCGATGATAAAAAAGCACAGATCAGTATTCGATGGTTAGGTGTTGTGCTTTGTGTGCCAATCCTGATCACTGAAAAGGATCTGCAGTGGAAAGTCCGTGTTTTTGGCGTGCCGATCCTGCGCAGTGACGGCGCACATAAAAAACGCCGTTCTAAAAAGTCTTCTGCCCCAAAAGCACAGAAGCGAAAAGCTGAGAAGGCAGCCGAAACAGTTCAAAAAACACAGGAATCCTCGAAACAGGAGAAGAAAGCGCTCTCTGTGAACTTGGAGAAGAGTCCGACAGCACCTGAACAAGAGAAGCAGATAGCACCTAAGCAGACGACTGATCAAAGAGAAGAGCAATCGGCTTTTAGGCAGGCTGATGAAAGAGAGAAAAAGCCGCGGGGGATCCGACAGTTGTTTCTTTGGCTTCAAAATGTAATAAAGATTGTGCGAAAGATTAAGAAAAAAGTACATTCTGTGCAGGATCTGGTTGATATTTTGCGCAGTGATGCGGGAAAAGCATTTATTTGCATCGTCAAAGAGAATGTGATACATTTATGGAAACAAATACATCCGCGGCGTATGCGCGGTAAAGTAATATTTGGAACCGGAGATCCGTGTTCTACCGGTGAGCTGCTGGGAGTGCTCGCACTTTTTTATGCATGGTATGGGAATGGAGTACAGATCATTCCGGATTTTGAGCAGAAACGCATAGAGGGGAATGTTTCATTTCGTGGAAGAATCCGCATGATTACATTAATTTGTATTGCGTGGCGCATAATAAAAAATAAAGATGGCAGAAAGCTTCTACACGAATGGGAGAAGTGGAAGGAGGAAAAGTAAATGGCAGACAATTCTTTTAACGCAAATGTAGGATCCTTATTTCATGGGATGGAAGGATTTATTACCGGAAAGACCGTTGTGGGTGATGCCGTGAAATTTGATGATGGAACGATCATTTTGCCACTGGTGGACGTTAGCTTTGGTGTGGCTGCAGGTGCTTTCGCAGAGCCGGGCAAGAAAGAAAACAGTGCCGGAGGTATGGGTGGAAAGATCCAACCGAGTGCGATCTTAGTGATCCGCAATGGTGAGACGAAGCTTGTCAATGTAAAAAATCAGGATAGCATTACAAAAGTATTGGATATGGTTCCTGATCTTTTGGACAAATATGTTCCTTCCAAAAAGGAAAAAGCGCAAAAAGCAAAAAATTAAATTTTGTTCTTGCATTTCTGTTTGATTTTTGGTATTATGTTCATGTTGTGCTAATAACACTGACAGAAATGACAGGATAAATGAGACCATCAGGAATAAAGGTAAGGAGGTGCTTACGATGGCAAAGTGTGCAGTATGTGGAAAGAGTGTTCACTTCGGAAACAAGGTGAGTCATTCACATAGAAGAAGCAACAAGATGTGGAAGCCGAACATTAAGTCTGTTCGTGTAAAGGTGAATGGTGGAACCAAGAAAATGCCAGTATGTACAGGATGTTTACGTTCTGGAGCTGTAGAGCGTGCATAATCGCAATCACCTTTTATATGAGAATCCACAGGATCGGGATTATTCCCGGTCCTTTTTCTTGCTTTTCTAGCGGACAGCAAATATTGCTGTTATGTAGTGTGCAGCCAACAAGAATTGCTTTAGCAATTCTTGCAGAAGCAAAGCGCGGGCTTTGCTTTTCTAGCGGACAGCAAATATTGCTGTTATGTAGTGTGCAGCCAACAAGA
>ERZ780190.3386-NODE-3386-length-10492-cov-3.389288_pt1 | contig 10492 bp, 7 predicted proteins | sample MGYA00510980_ERZ780190 | MGnify/ENA primary metagenome ERZ780190 (study PRJEB29588, sample SAMEA1972188) | human gut metagenome | biome: human gut; feature: human-associated habitat; material: faeces | place: Denmark | collected 2008/2010 ... | reverse complement strand
GGTTTATTTAAGTCTTTCGTTGGTATGATCTTAGTTCTCGGTTGTAACTGGGCAAGTAAGAAAGTACGTGGACGAGGAATTGTATAGGAGGGAATAGATAATGAGTGATAATCAGACACTAGTTTATAAAAAGAAAAAGAAAAAATTCAAAGTATTCCCAATTGTTAATGCAATTTTATTCATTATCATTGCATGTGCAATTATGATTCCTATTTACAAAGTAATTATTACTTCAATAGATGCATATTCATCATATGATTTTAAGTGGCTTCCTCAGAAGTTCTCTTGGGGTGGTTACCGTGCTATTATAACAAGATCAAACCTTTATCATCCATTCTTAATCTCAGTTATAACAACTATTATAGGTACATTCGTTGGACTTTTAGTTGTTACACTTGGTGGTTATGTATTAATCCAGTGGGAGATGCCAGGAAGAAACTTCTTCGCTTACATGCTTCTCTTCACAATGATTTTCGATGGTGGTATGATTCCTAAGTACCTCGTTATGAAGGACTTACACTTACTGAACACACTTTGGTCAGTAATCCTGCCATTGTCTATCAATGTATATAACCTTGTATTAATGAGAAACTTCTTTGAAGGTGTTCCTGAATCACTGTTTGAAGCAGCTGAAATTGATGGTTGTTCTCCAATGGGTACATTCTTTAAGATTGTACTTCCGCTTTCAAAGGCGGCTTTGGCTTCTTTCGGTTTGATGTATGCCGTACAGTTCTGGAACGATTATACAAACTTCAAGATTTATATCAACAAGAACGAGTTATTCAACTTCCAGATGAAGCTGCGTAACATGGTTATGGATAACGATATCCCTGATGAAGGTGGTATCGACCCGAATACGATTGCCAATGCAGCCGTTATCGTGGCTATCCTTCCTTTCGCAATCATCTACCCATTCTGTCAGAAGTACTTCGTACAGGGTGTTAATGTTGGTGCCGTTAAGGAATAATTTAAAAATTCAACAGAATTTACAGGCTGTCGCATATGCGGCAGCCTTTTTGTGTATTCAGTCATAGGTATTCCGATTGAACACTTTTTCTGTAGGTTTTTACAATATTCTGCTTTAATATGTAGAAAAAAACAAAAAGGTCATGTATACTAGAGAAAGATTTAAAAAGATGCTTTTTAAAAGGCAGAACAGGAGGGAAAATGATTACGCTTAAAGATGCCATATATTTGGAAAAGATAGATGAAGTGAAGCGTATTTTGGAAGAAAATCCGCCGCTGATTGACGAAGTAGATGAAGATGGTGTGTTAATGGCACTGCTGGCAGCCAAAACAGGCAATCTGAATCTGGTACGTTACATCGTTGAATACTCCAGAGCCAGTATGAATATTACGGATAAAAATCAGAAAAATATGCTACACTATGCAGCGATGTCCGGTAATGTTGCGACCTGTAAGTATCTTGTGGAACGGGTTGGATTGTCACCGTTATCCGGAGACATCAATCTTTTGACACCGTATGAAATCGCGCATGAGAACAAATTTTTTGATTTAGAGGAGTATTTTCAGGAGGAGACTGGCGCACCGCTTGAAAAAATGTATCACAATCCGATTCGTACCGGAATGTATCCGGATCCGTCGATTGTCAGAGTGGGTGAAGATTATTATATGGTGAATTCATCCTTTATCTATTATCCGTGTATTCCGGTTTCAACGTCAAAGGATTTGATTCACTGGAAAATTATCGGTTACGCCATTACCAATCCGGAATGGGCAGGTTTACAGCATTTAGAGGGCGGCAGAGGATACTGGGCGCCGGATATTTCCTACTATAAAGGAAGATTTTATATTACGGCAACGTATCGCTTAAATGATGACGGAACGGTTTATCGAAAGCAGATTGTTGTAAGCTCGGACAGACCGGAAGGACCGTACAGTAAACCGGCGGTGATAGATGAAGACGGTATTGATCCTTCTATTTTTAATGATGATGACGGACGGCGCTATATGCTTTTAAACAGAGGTGCGCGTATTTTTGAATTAAATGAAGATGCCACGGCACAGATATCAAAAGCAACGTTACTGTATTATGGCGATCAGAAAAGAGCGCCGGAGGGACCACATTTATTAAAAAAGGATGGATATTACTATCTGTTTGAAGCAGAGGGCGGAACAGGACCGGGACACCGTATTACCGTGTCAAGAAGCCGCGAGCTGATGGGGCGGTATGAGCCGTGTCCATATAATCCGATTATGCGCCAGACAGATGAAAAGGCTATTATCCAGCGCTGTGGACATGGAAAGCCGGTGCAGACACAGAACGGTGAATGGTATATGGTTTATCTGTGCGGCAGAAAAATCGGTGACGGTTACAGCATTTTAGGCAGGGAAACGGCATTGGATAAGATTACATGGACTGCAGACGGCTGGCCGGTTGTCAATAATTTAGACGGTCCGAGTGCCATGCAGATAAAGCCGGATTTGCCGGAAACAGTATGGGAATCATCCTATTTTGATGATTTTGATGGTGAATATTTAAGCACAGACTGGATGTTTCCGAGAGTGCCGGAACCGGACGGCGTGCTGTTGCAGGATTCTCATGTGAAGATAAAGGGAAGCTGCGCGGATTTGGATTCCATGGGAGCAAGAAATATCCTGCTGCGCAGACAGCAGCATTTTAAATTTACGGCAGTCTGCAAGATGAAAATGCCACAGTTGTATCCGGGACAGGATGCGGGCATGACCTGCTATTATGATGAGAATACCTATGTAAAATTTGGTGTATTTGCGACACAGGAGTCGCAGCCGCGTCTGATTGTGAAAGCAGTAGAAGTCATTGGAGAACAGGTGAAAGAAAGCGGCAGCATTGAACTGGATTTCAGACGTCAGGACGTTTATTTAAAAATTGAAACAAATGATTTAAAACGTACCTGCTATATGAGTTATGATGGTAAAGAGTACATAAAGGTGGCAGTGCTTGAAAATGTCTATTACCTGTGTGATGAAGGCTTAAAGAAGGGCAAGCGTTTTACAGGGGCAATGATAGGCATGTATGCTTATGCAGGTAATTTTGGCAGCCGATATGTAGACGAATACGGAAGACACGGGGATGACACCCTGTATGTTGATTTTGACTGGTTTGACTACCAGCCGGAAAAATAAGGAGGAATGAACTTTGAAAGAAAGAAATATTATATTGGAAGGTAAGTTGAAAAGCTGGCTTTTGTCGGTGGATATTGAAAAGCTGGCAGCAAAACAGCAGGGGCAGCTTATTCTGGGGTTGGAAAAGCTGTATCAGGCAACAGGTGATGCGGATTATCACACATTTGCAAAAAAGGCAGTAGATAACCTTGTAGCGGAAGACGGAACGTATGCAAAGGCAGAGGGCAGCCTTTCCGATAATTTATTTGGCAATGCGTTATTTGCAGTACGTGCAATGGATACTGTATACAATCCGCAGGACACAGCAGCTGAAAAGACAGAAAAAGCCATTTTAAAGCAGGAAAAGGTGATGACTTCCGGTGCACGATTTGATGCAACAGAAACCTGCGCAGGCACATTTTCCACAAAGCTTTCAGATGCATATCTGACACAGCCGTTTTATATGAATTATGAAACAAAATTTGGCGGAAAAGAACAGTACAATGATGTCATTGCGCAGTTTAACATTTTACAGGAGAAGGCATATCCGTCTGTGGAAAATGAATTGGGAAACGCTACGGCAGACCTTGAAATGGCAGCGTACGCAGCAGCGGCAGTAGATACCATGGAGGTTATGGAACAGCCGTTATATGAGATTTTTGACAGATTAAGACAGATTTTAAAGCAGGCAGTCGCTGCGATGAATACAAAGAGCCTTGATACATTTGCAAAAGAAGCGCAGGAGGCAGGACTGTTTTATGCGTATGCCGTATTAAAGGGCTGCCGCATGAAGGCGCTTATTACTGAAAAATACGAAAAAGCAGCATTGGATATATTGGAAGCGGCAGAAGCAAAAGCACAGGAAGATGATGCATTTGGCGCGGATACAGCATATACAGCCGTATTGGTAACGGCTTACGCGGAAAGCCTGCGCAACAGAGAATATCAGGACTACGGAAGAACTAAGGGAGGTGCATTATGGAGTTAAAATTTGTTACAGCAACAAGCAGAAGTGCAGTGGTAGAACTGACGGAATCAGGAAAATTTTATACAGAAAAGCCGTATGAAATCTACGTAGACGGCAGTAAATATATGGACAGTGAAAAGGTTATTACAACACTTTACGGTTTAAAACCGGATACGTTATACAAGGTTTCTGCCGTGTATGACGGACAGGAAATTGCGGCGGTAGACGTTCAGACAAAGTATGAATTTGTAACGTTAAATGTAAGGGAATTCGGCGCATACGGCGACGGTGTCCATGATGATACCAATGCCATTCAGTGTGCGATTATGGCATGCCCGAAGGATTCCCGCGTGTTAGTGCCGGAAGGTGTTTATAAGATTTCAAGTATCTTTTTAAAGGATAATCTGACACTGGAACTCGCAAAGGGTGCAGTGCTTTCCGCCTTTACCGACAGAGAAAAATTCCCGGTTCTGCCGGGTGAAATTGAGTCCTATGACGAAACGGCACAATACAATTTAGGTTCATGGGAAGGCAACCCGCTCGATATGTTTTCTGCAATCGTATGCGGTATCAATGTAGAAAATGTTGTCATTACTGGTGAAGGAACAATTGACGGCTGTACCAATTTTGAGAACTGGTGGAAGAACTGCAAGGTCAGGGATACGGCATGGCGCCCAAGACTGTTCTTTATCAATCACTGCAAAAATGTGATGATGCACGGCATTACGGTTCAGAATTCTCCGTCATGGACGATTCATCCGTACTTCAGTGAACATTTGAAATTTATTGATGTAAAGATTAAAAACCCGGCAAATTCACACAATACAGACGGCTTAGACCCGGAAAGCTGTACAGACGTACTGGTGCTTGGTACGTATATTTCTGTCGGTGATGACTGCATTGCAATTAAGTCCGGTAAAATTTATATGGCAGAAAAATATCAGGTGCCAACTTCCAATATGATTGTCAGACAGTGCTGTATGAGGGACGGACACGGTGCGGTCACAGTTGGAAGTGAAATTGCGGCAGGTGTTAAAGACGTTCATATTACAGACTGCATTTTCATGAATACGGACCGTGGTCTGCGTGTAAAGACCAGACGAGGCAGAGGACAGTTATCCGTTCTGGATGATATTTCCTTTGAAAATATTGACATGGATAACGTGATGACACCATTTGTTGTCAACAGCTTTTATTTCTGTGATCCTGACGGCAAGACCGAATATGTCGGTACGAAAAAACCGCTGCCGGTGGACAGAAGAACACCGTCTATTAAGCGTCTGACGTTTAAAGATATTAAGGCAACCAACTGCCACGTTGCGGGTACGTACATTTACGGTCTGCCGGAAAGCAAAATTGAAAAGCTTACCTTTGAGAATATCAGCTTCTCTTATGCGGAAAATGCAAAATCCGGCGTAGCGGCAATGATGCTTGGCTGTGATGAGGCTTCAAAGCAGGGGTTGGTTGTCAATAACGTAAAACAGCTTATTTTAAAGAATGTAAAGGTTACAGGCTGTGAGGGTGAACCGATTGTTGCAGGCAATGTAGACGAACTGATACAGGAGTAAAATAGATTATGAATCTTCATGCACCAAAAGGAATTGACGTAGAAAACTGGTTTATTGAATGTTACAGAAAATACAAAGGACATCCGATGTGGATTCTTTTAGGACTTTATAAGGGAAATTACAACAAGTTCTTTATGGCGGTTGTGTTTTTCTTTATCAAGCACTGTCCGGTGTGGGTGCTGCCGATTATTACGGCAAATATCATCAACGATATTACGAGCGGCGCACCGGACGCATACCAGCATATTTTTATTGAAGCGATTATCATGGTTGTACTGATTGCACTCAACATTCCGACCAATTATATGTATACAAGATACAAATCGCTGGCAACAAGATATGCGGAAACGGGACTTAGAAAGGCACTGGTGCGCAAATTGCAGCAGTTGTCGATTTCGTATCATAAAGAAACGCAGTCGGGGCGGCTGCAGTCGAAAATCATGCGTGACGTGGAAGCTGTGGAAACGCTTTCAACGCAGATGTTTTTAAGCATTTTAAATATTGCGTTAAACATCATCATTGCACTGGCAGTAACGATTTCAAAAAGTATGGTGGTGTTTGTCTTTTTCCTGCTGACGACACCGATTGCGGCGCTTACCATGGTCTTTTTCAGAAATGTCATGCGCAGGCGCAATACAGAATTTCGTAAGGAAATGGAAGAAACCTCGGCAAAAGTCATGGAAATGGTGGAACTGATTCCGGTGACAAGGGCACATGCGCTGGAGGAAGAAGAAGTCCACAAAATGAGCGGACAGCTCTTTGCCGTGGCAGAAAAAGGCTACAAGCTGGATATTATCCAGTCGCTGTTTGGTTCGGTGGGTTGGGCGATTTTCCAGGTCTTTCAGGTAGTCTGCCTTGCCTTTACCGGTGTGCTGGCTCTGCGGGCGACAATCCAGCCGGGTGATATTACGTTGTACCAGAGCTATTTCAGCACCATTGTCAGTCAGGTATCTTCACTGATGTCGCTGATTCCAACGATTGCAAAGGGTATTGAATCTGTCAATTCCATTGGTGAAGTGCTGTTAGAAGAAGATGTGGAGCACAACGAGGGCAAGAAAAAGCTTGCCGGTGTGCATGGCGATTTTTGTTTTGAAAACGTAAAGTTCCATTATAATAATACAGATAAAAATGTATTAAATGACTTAAATCTTACCGTTCATCAGGGAGAAACGATTGCACTGGTCGGAGAGTCCGGTGCGGGAAAATCGACAATTTTAAATCTTGTCATTGGATTTAATTTTGCTACAGACGGAAAAGTGCTGGTAGACGGCGAGGATATCAGCCGGATTGATTTAAGAAGCTACAGAAAGCATCTGGCGGTAGTGCCGCAGACCTCAATACTGTTTTCGGGTACAATCCGTGATAATATTACATACGGTATTGAAAATGTCAGCGAGGAACAGTTACAGGAGGTTGTAAAAGCTGCCAATCTGACCGATTTAATCGAATCCCTGCCAAAGGGACTTGATACCATGGTCGGAGAGCATGGCGGAAAGCTCTCAGGCGGTCAAAGACAGCGTATTTCCATTGCAAGGGCATTAATCCGCAACCCACAGGTAATCGTCTTAGATGAGGCAACCTCGGCGCTTGACAGTATCTCCGAAAAACTGATACAGGAAGCATTGAATAACCTGACGAAGGGACGGACGACTTTTATTGTGGCACACCGCCTTTCAACAATCCGCGATGCCGATAAAATCGCGGTCATTGCAGACGGACACTGCGTAGAATACGGCACATTTGAAGAACTGATGGCATTAAAGGGCGAGTTCTATCAGATGAAGTCGATACAGAGTTAAATACAGGCACAAAAGCAGATAAGAATATTTTTTGTAAATTCCAAAGAAGGGATAGGAAGCAGCTTTTGCATTCCTATCCCTTTTTGTTTTTAAATCTTTTTTTAAGCTTTAAAGAAAATCTATTACTTTTCGTTTGTATTCCAGATACGCAGCGTAGCAATCAGCTTTTCCTTAGAATCAGCATCCATCTTCTGAACGAGCTGCATGATTTCGTTATCCAGAGCAGTATTCTGATAGTTCTTATCAACACTTCCTGCAAGATAATCCAGAGAAACTCCGGTAAGCTCTGCATAGTAAGAGAGCATTCTGAGTGTCATCAGATTACGTCCGTTTTCTACGTTACTGATGTAACCAGGTGTTACATCGAGGGCTTTTGCAACGTCCTCCTGTGTCAGTCCGTGTGCAATTCTTAACTTCTTTACCTTTGCTCCTAAATCGCTGTCCATGTCACATACCTCCAAATTCTGTGTTTTTGTGATAATTTGTTTTACTTTTTGTTGGCTCTGTATCTTAATGTAGAGTCCAGAATCTTTTTACGGATTCTTAAATGGGTTGGTGTTACCTCTAACAGTTCGTCTGTATCGATGTAATCCAAAGCCTGTTCCAGACTTAAAATTTTAGGCGGAACAAGTCTTAATGCTTCATCGGCGCTGGAAGAACGGGTATTGGTCAGGTGCTTTGTCTTGCAGACATTGACCTCAATATCTTCCGTACGTGGATTTTCACCGATAATCATACCGGCATAAACCTTTTCACCAGGTCCGATAAAGAGTGTACCGCGGTCCTGTGCATTGAAAAGACCGTAAGTTACAGCTTCACCGTCTTCGTAAGCGATTAAAGAACCGGTCTTACGATAAGAGATGTCACCTTTGTATTCTTCATAACCTTCAAAAGAAGTGTTAATAATACCGTTACCTTTGGTATCTGTCATAAATTCGCCACGGTAGCCAATCAGACCACGGGACGGAATCGAGAACTGAAGACGGGTATAACCGCCGTTAATTGGTGTCATTCCGAGAAGTTCACCTTTTCTCTGGCTTAACTTCTGGATAACTGAACCTGAAAATTCTTCAGGAACATCAACATAAGCAAGTTCGATTGGCTCTAACTTTTTGCCGCGCTCATCTGTATGGTATAAAACCTCAGCCTTGCTGACAGCAAATTCATAGCCTTCACGACGCATGTTTTCAATTAATACGGAAAGATGTAATTCGCCACGGCCTGAAACCTTGAAAGAGTTTTCAGAACCCGGATTTTCTTCCACACGTAAGCTGACGTCTGTATTTAATTCACGGAACAGTCTGTCACGGATATGTCTTGATGTGACAAACTTACCTTCCTTTCCGGCAAGCGGGCTGTCATTTACCATGAAATCCATGGAAAGTGTCGGCTCTGAAATCTTCTGGAACGGAATGGCTACCGGGTTTTCAACAGAGCAGAGTGTATCACCAATGTGAATATCTGCAATACCGGATACGGCAACAATATCACCAAAAGATGCTTCCGGTACGTCAACCTTATTCAGACCGCTGAAAGTATAAAGCTTTGTAATGCGGACTCTCTTGCGTACAGAAGGGTCGTGATGGTTTACAATTGTTACTTCCTGATTGACCTTTAACTTACCGTTTTCAATCTTACCGACACCGATACGGCCGACAAATTCGTTGTAGTCGATTGTGGAAATGAGCATCTGTGTATCGGCATCCGGGTCACCCTCCGGTGCCGGAATATTATTAACAATACAGTCAAATAAAGGCTGCATATCTTTTCTTTCGTCATTTAAGTCAGCAATGGCATATCCTGATTTTGCAGAAGCAAAAATAAACGGACAGTCAAGCTGGTCTTCGTTGGCATCCAGATCGATAAACAGTTCCAGAATCTCATCAATAACTTCATTCGGACGGGCTTCCGGACGGTCAATCTTGTTGATACATACGATAACAGACAGGTTTAATTCCAGAGCCTTCTGGAGTACGAACTTGGTCTGCGGCATAACACCTTCAAATGCATCGACAACAAGAACAACACCGTTTACCATTTTTAAGACACGCTCTACCTCACCACCGAAATCGGCATGACCCGGAGTATCGATAATGTTGATTTTTGTATCTTTATAAGTAATGGCAGTATTTTTTGAAAGAATCGTGATACCACGTTCTCTTTCAATATCATTAGAATCCATTACACGCTCTGCGACTTCCTGATTTTCACGGAAAGTACCGCTCTGCTTTAAAAGTTCGTCAACCAGTGTTGTTTTACCGTGGTCAACGTGCGCAATAATAGCGATATTACGAATATCTTCGCGTTTTGTAATCATTGTTTTTTCCTTTCTGAATGTATATAAACTATATCCGACTATGATTAGCAACTTTTATATTCTATCACAATATTAGAAAAATACAAGAGTAAACTTATAAAATTGATTGTATCATAAGGGAAACACGAGCGCAACCCCTGTTTTTATGCGGGTTGTCGGAATTTGTATTTTTTTAAAATTTTATGAGATGTTTTGTAAATATAAGAAAATTTTATGGTTTGTACGTAAAAAAAACACATTTTTTTTGTAATATATCCCCATATCGATACATATACATATTAAGAACACAAAATAAAGCACAAAACCGGTTTTAAGAAAATGACCGGTATTAAGAAGGGAGAAATACTAAGATGCTTGATAAGGTGATTGAAAACAACAGGGTGAGTATTATCGGAGAAGTCGTTTCAGAATTTGAATTCAGCCATGAAGTGTTTGGCGAGGGCTTTTATCTGGTAAATGTATCGGTTAACAGATTAAGCGATATGGTAGATATCATCCCATTAATGATATCTGAAAGGCTTGTCGATGTGACAAAGGATTACAGGGGAAGGAAGATTGAGGTATCCGGACAGTTCCGTTCCTATAACAGACATGAAGGAGTTAAAAATAAACTTATTTTATCCATTTTTGTAAGGGAAATGCAGTTTATTGAAGAAGAAGAAATTCCGGAAGAACAGGCAAGAACCAATCAGATATTCCTTGATGGCTATGTGTGCAAGCCGCCGGTCTACAGAAA
>ERZ780190.3374-NODE-3374-length-10523-cov-4.703859_pt1 | contig 10523 bp, 9 predicted proteins | sample MGYA00510980_ERZ780190 | MGnify/ENA primary metagenome ERZ780190 (study PRJEB29588, sample SAMEA1972188) | human gut metagenome | biome: human gut; feature: human-associated habitat; material: faeces | place: Denmark | collected 2008/2010 ... | reverse complement strand
ATCTGCCGCACCTCGCTCGCCGTATCGGCACTTGGAATTATGCGGTATTGCCTTAAAAAGTAATACTATAACAGGTTTAGCACCATCAATAGAATTACACCCGGCAGCCCTAAGATAACGGCGGTTCCCGCAGTCAGGGCGTTCAGCGGCAGAGCGACGCCCGTTAAAGGGCCAAGCAGTGCCACTGCCCCCAGCCCGGCCAGACCGCATGCTGCCCCACCAAAAATGCCAAGCAGCGGCCAGCGGCGGCAGGCAGCCGCGCGGGCAGTGACCAGCAGACAGAAAATACCCACAGCGATTATAGATGCAGGCATGTGCCACTCCCCCTCAGTTCTCGCAAGATTGCCCGGCAGTGGCACATTAAGGCGGCGTGCTCATAAATGGTGCGTTCGATGGCAAAGTCTTCCTGCGCCTGTTGGAAGGCGGCTTCGTTCTGGCGTAGTTGCTGCAAAGAGAGGTGGAACGCCCGGCGGGTGTTCTCACACCGGATTTGTGCAGCTCTGGCCAGCCTTTTTTGCCTGAACAATGCGGCACCTCCTTACAGCAAAATGCAGATCAGCCCATCGCAGCCATCGTTGATAATGCGTTCCAGTGTCTGCTGCAGGCGGGTGCGGGCTTCGGCGGGCATATGCATAAGTTTGGCCTGTAAACCCTCATTCACCAGTTCGTTCAGACTTTTGCCAAAAATATTGGTGCTCCACAACTTGCTGGGGTCGCTCTCAAAGTCTTTCAAAAGCCCCTGGATCAGTGTTTCTCCCTGCTCCTCGCTGCCAACGGTTGGCGAAAGCTCGGTGTGGATGGTCGCGCGCATCAGGTGCAGGCTGGGGGCACTGGCGGAAAGCCGTACCCCATACTGCCCGCCCTGGCGGACGATTTCGGGCTCTTCCAGGTGCAGCTCCTCAATACCGGGCATAACAATGCCGTACCCAGTGGCCTGAACCTGCTCCAAGGCGCTTTTGATTTTGTCATACGCCGCTTTGGCTTTAGCCAGCTCCAGCATACAGGGCAAAAGGCTGGCTTCATCTGTGATGGGAAGGTCGGTTTCCTCACCCAAAATCTTGAAAAAGATATCAGGCTCAATACCAACCCGCAGCTGCACCTGGCCGCAGGCAAGGTCCATGCCGGTCAGGGTAACGCCGGTTGTGTTGGCACAGTTCAGCTGGGGCTTGCCGCGGGTCATATCCCCCATTTTGTGCACGCTGCCGGCCAGTTCCAGCAGGGCCTGGTAGACAGAACTTTGCAACCAGTGCCCCGGTTCCAGCATGGTGACCCAGGACGGCATCGAAACGGCAATTTCCCGCAGTGGGAACTCATAAAGCAACTTTTGCAGGATATTGTTTAGCTGTTCCGCTGTCAGGTTGACGGCATTGATGGGGCAAACCGGGTGATGATAGGCTTCTTCCATCTGGGCAGCAAGCGCATGGGCAGGTTCGCTGTCCGGCTCTGTGCAGTTCAGCAAAATCAGATACGGCTTGCCGATTTCATCCAGTTCGGCAATGATGCGGCGTTCCGCGGGCAGATACTTTTCACGTGGGAGTTCCGCCACACTGCCGTCCGTTGTTACAACAAGACCGATGGTGGCGTGCTCGCGGATGACCCGGCGGGTGCCGGTTTCAGCTGCCTGGTCAAAGGGAACCGCTTGGTCAAACCAAGGGCTTTTGACCAACCGCGGGGCGTTGTTTTCTTCGTGCCCAAGGGCACCATCCACCATATATCCCACGCAGTCGATTAGCCGTGCGCGGAAGCTTCCGCCGGCTTTCAGGTCAATGCTGACCGCTTTTTCCGGGATAAACTTTGGTTCGGTTGTCATGATCGTCCGCCCGGCGGCGGATTGGGGCAGTTCGTCCTTGGCGCGGGCGCGCTGTGCTTCGTTTTTGATGCGGGGCAGCAGCATCAGCTCCGCAAAGCGCTTGATGAAACTGCTTTTGCCGCTGCGCACGGGGCCGACCACGCCGATATAAATATCGCCGCCAGTACGCTGTGCAATGTTCTGATAAATTTGATCCTGTGTCATTGCAGCATCCCCTTTCACAAAGCTGCCGGTATCAGCAGGCAGGTTGCGTCAGCAGTAAGCTCCTGGGCGCTCTGCCCTTCCGGGATGGTCAGGTGGTTAGCCGTGGCGAGGTCGCTGGCGCGGGCATGGTAACGGCGGGCAATATCAAAAATGGCCTCCCCTTTTTGGGCATAGTACAGGTAGAGCGCAGGCCCATCCTTACTGTCAGGGTATTCTTCTCCCGGCGTGGCGGAGAAAACGACCTCGTGCGGAATCCCCTGCAGCAGAATGCCGCTTACCTGCAGTTCCAGCTCGACCCGCGCTTTGCTTCCGGCGCGGCTGCTGGCAATATGCCGTACCGCTGCGTGCAAGTGCGGGATGCTTTGCCCGATAGAACCGTGGAAGGTCTCCGCCAGGGCCCAGGGGAAGATTTTATCATAGCAGGTCAGTTCGCCGCGGTCATCCGCACAAATCAGGTGCGCGGTACCGCGCCCGGCAACTTGGATGACATCACCCTTTTCTGCGGCGGTCAGCTGTGGGGCTCCAATCGTGACAAAACAGCCCAGAATGGAAACATTGGCATCCGGCAGGTCATCTTCGATCATAACCGGGATAGTGGTATCTACACTGGCAAGAGGCATGAACTGGTTGAAAGTCCGCTTTTCAAGCGTCATGTTACAGATCGTGGAATAAGCATCCGAAACCGCCATGTACACTGTCGGGCGCCAGAGTTCAGCGTGCAGCTTCCATGTGATGCTCAAAAGCGGCTCTTCTTCCTGCTTTGTCGCAGTCAGGGTGCAGGCCAATACTTCGCCCCAAAGTACCGCACTGTCGCCTTCTGCGGCGTTGGGCAGGTCAAGCGTCTGGGTGACGGGAACATCTTTGGTTTGAATTGTAAGCTGTTCTGTACCGGCAGCGCGGGAGCAGAGCTGCATGGCAAGGGTTCCGGCTGCATCCAGCTGGCCGGTATGAACGCTGGATGTGCCGGGCAAAAAACTGCCCGTAATGTCCAGGACTGTTTCACCTTCACCGGGCAACGGAAACGGCGTTTCTGCAGTAAAGGTGCGTTCCTCGCACGCAGCGCAGATGATGCCGTTAAGCTGTTGGCTCCACTGCTCAACGCCGCAGCCGGTCAGGTTGGTGATAAACTCTACCGGCTCAACCATGCCAATAGCAGCATTTAAGGTATAAGCGCCGCGGATGTCAATGCGGTGCTCGCTGACAGAGCGGCAGTTGCAGTATTCAAGTTCGCCCCACAGGCGGGCGGCGCCGGGCAGATAATTGCCTTCCGGCAGGTCAATGGTTTTTTCAAAAGCGTATTTCTGCTCAGTGCGGTACAGGCGAGTTCCGGCTTCATCGGACTGATAGTACACAGTGCAGCGCAGGTAGCCGCCAGCGGCGGTCAGCCACGCTGTTTTGCATGATAACGGGTTCCAACAGGCACTTTACAATTTTGAACACTGCGGGCAGGTAATCCGGAATCAGAATCTCGGTTTCAACAGGCAGCTCCTGCCGGGTTTCCCAGCGGCCAGTATTGGCAAGGGCCTGGCCGGTTTCAATGGTAAGCGGTTGGTTGGCGGCTTTGCTTTGCATGGCGGTATACCCCTTTCCTTGCCCCGATACGGGGAAAGTTTTTGATTGCCTCTTGTGTACTATATGCGCGGGGGTAAAAAAATAGCCCTGTCGGAACCGTACAAACATACGGCCCGGCAGGGCTACAATGGAAAAATTAAACCTTAAATACAGCGCGCAGCAGCCAGCGCAGGGCATGCGGACATTTTACCACAACAATCTGCATGGCATATTCCCCCTTCCAGGTTTGTAAGCCATACTATGCAGCAGGTGCAGGCAATGTTACCCGTCAGCGCGGGTCAAAATCACAAGACCATGGCCGCTTTGGCAGCAAAGTTCAGCTTCAGGTGCGGTAAATTCATTGCTGATGCCAAGGGGGTAATCCGGTGTCAGCGTTGCATCTTTCAATGGATAAAACACGCCGTGAATCGATACACCGCCCAGCGGCCCATCCAGCGGGAACACGGAAAGATACATCCAGTCTTTCTTTTGCAATGTTAGCGGCTTGCCTGGACACAAAATATGCAGCTCGCTGTGCTCGTCTGCAAGGGTGACATCAACGCCGTTGCTTGCCAAGTACAACGCGGTGGATACGTTGGAAAACGTGTGTTCCATCCGCTTGCCGCCAAGGGCACCCAGCATGACGATATGACGGTACCCCCGTTCACACAGCCACTTTGCAGCATAGTGGGTATCAGTATCGTCCTTTACATGGGGCAGAATGATCATATCACCGGTGTTTTCCGGCTTGGGGGCAGAATCAAAATCCCCCACGATCAGATCCGGCTGAATGCCCAGCACAGCCGCATTGCGGTACCCGGCATCACAGGCAACAACGGTATCCCCCGGCTGCAGGTACGCGGACAAAGCGGGCGTAACCGGCATGGCCGAAAGAATAACGGCACGTTTGGTAAGATCCTGCATCAGCGTTCCCACTCCTTTAACTGGCTGGCTTCCTCGTACATGGTCAGGTAGCTCTGATAGCGTGTATCCGAAAGCTTGCCCTCTTCCAAAGCCGCGCGCACCGCACAGCCTTTTTCGCTGCGGTGGGAGCAGCCGGTAAAACGGCATTGCCCAAAATACGGCTCAAATTCCGGGAAAGCATGCTGCAGCTCTTCCGGCGGAATGCGGCAAATCTTGTTGGCATCCAGGCTGGCAAAACCGGGGGTATCGGCAAGCAGACCACCACATACCTCAAAAATCTCCACTTCACGGGTAGTATGACGGCCACGGCCCAATTTTTGGCTGATACCGCCGGTCTGGCGTTCCAGCTGGGGAGCCAGCGCGTTCAACAGTGTAGACTTGCCCACACCGGAGTTGCCGCAGAATGCACACAAGTTCCCTGCAATGCGCGCACGAATTTGATCCAGACCTTCGCCGGTATCGTAATCCAGCCGGATCAAAGGAATCGTGCTGTCCGCATAAGCTTTCTCCAAGGCATCCGCGGCGGCAAGGTCGGCTTTTGTGATGACAATAACCGGCTGCACGTCTTTATAAACGGCGGCAGCAGTCAGTTCATCCAGAATCAATGTGCTGGGCACCGGCTGGGTGGTGCTTGCCACAATAAACAGCACATCAAGGTTAGCAACCGGAGGGCGGATAAAAACATTTTTGCGCGGTAGAATTTCGTCAATCGTGGTGCGGTCGGCGCTTAATACAACCTGATCTCCCGCTACCGGCGTAATACCGCGTTTGCGGAAAATGCCGCGGGCGCGGCACTCCACAATGCCGGTTTCGGTTTTAACATAGTAAAAACCGCCAATGCCCTTTGTGATATAATTTGTCATTACCACAGCATTTCACCAGTATCCACGCGGTAAACATGGCCATCGCGCTGTTCTACATCGACCCACCATGTATTACCGTTATCGTCAGTAATTTCCTGAGACCAACGTGCACCATCACCAGAGGACGGAGAATCCGAGGTGCTGGGGTCTTGCACAACTTCCGGCATTGCGGTAGCCACATACAGGCGCACCGTGCTGCGGATGCGTACCTGGGTGCCTGCAGCGGGTTCCTGGTTCAGAATAGTGCCCTCGGCCTCGTTGCTGGGCTGTTCCACAACGCTGACCACCAGGTTCTGGCGCTGCAGGTCGGCGGTGCCTTCGCTGACCTGCAAACCTGTCACGGAGGTAACGGAAACCATGTTGTCTCGCTTGGAGCGCGCAATATACATGTTTACGGTGCTGCCGCCCTCTACCGTTTCGCCGCCGGCGGGTTCGGTATACACAACGGTGCCTGCGGCAACGCTCTCGTCCTCCACATATTTGCTTACAACCTGAAGGCCGCTATCCTGTAAGGTCTTTTTGGCATCATCGCTTACATATGTTTTTACATCCGGCACAGTGACCCACTGGGTGCCAAGGCTTACCTTCAGGGTCACTTTCTGGCCTGCCTTTACAGTGCGGCCCTGCTTAGGGTTTTGCTGAAAAATCGTTCCTTCCGGTGCATCGTTGTATTCGTACACCCACTTGGCGAGCAGGCTGGAATTATAATCCGATGCACGGAAATCATCCTCCGTCATGCCGACAAAATTGATGAGCTGTACGTCAGCATGCTTGGAGAAGAAAGAGTTTGTGGAGTTGGTGAAAATAAGATAGACCAGAATGGCAGCACCGATCACAAAGGCGACCGCCATACCAAAGAAGATGGGCAGCATGCTGAACCCCTTGGCTGCCTTGGCTTTCTGTTTTTTCACGTTTTTGCCTTTCCCACTGTTCATGGTGCCGGCACGGCGTGCCTGGCTGGTGCTGACAGCGGCTTTGCCCGCTGTTTTGGCTGTGCTGCTGACAACACGGTTAATGGTTTTATCCGGGTTGTCCTGCGTGTTATATTCGTATTCAAAGCTGATGCTGGGGTCGCGGCGGAACGCAGCAATGGCATCCAGCATTTCTTGTGCGGATTGGTAACGGTCGGCGGGATCCTTTTCCATGGCCTTCTCGGTGATTTGGCGCAGCCCAACCGGGATATTGGGGGCAACTTCAGCCAACGGCTTCGGCTTTTCACTGATCTGCATGATGGCGATGGAAACTGCCCCAGTACCATCAAACGGCAGCTTGCCGGACAGCATCTCGTACATCATAACGCCAACAGAATAAATATCAGTGCGGGCATCGGTATGGTCGCCTTTGGCCTGTTCCGGGCTGATGTAATGAACCGAGCCGATGGCCTTGTCGCTGACAGTCTGGCTCTGTGCACGGGAAAAGCGTGCAATGCCAAAGTCCATCATTTTGATGGAGCCATCCGCCTGCAGCATAATATTCTGCGGCTTCACATCGCGGTGAACAATGCCCTTGGAGTGTGCATGATCCAACGCGCTGAGCACCTGTGTGGCAAAGTGGACAACCTCTTTCCAGGTTAGGGCACCGTTGCGTTGCTTCAGGTATTCTTTCAGCGTAATGCCGTCAATATATTCCATCACGATGTACTGCAATTGATCTGTTACAGAGACATCATACACCTTGACAATGTTGGGATGGTTCAAAATCGAGATAGCTTTGGATTCGTTCTTGAAGCGACGGACCAGCTCTTCGTTATCAAGAAACTCTTCTTTCAGCACCTTGACGGCGATCTGGTTGCCGGTGCGGACATCGCGGCCTTTATAAACATTGGCCATGCCGCCAACGCCGATCAGACTTTCAATCAGATAGCGGCCATCCAGCTTTTTGCCGATCAGATTATCCATTTGTTTCCTCCGTAGTTTCAACGCCCAGCAAAAGGACGGTGATGTTATCCTGCCCGCCGCCTTTCAGGGCACGGTCAACCAGTACCCCCGGCGCGTCAAAAAAGGCGGACTCCTGCAAAAGCAGCGCAAGCTCTGCATCGGGTACCATGTTGGTTAATCCATCGGTACAAAGCAGCAAAAGGTCACCGGGAACCACCTCGCAGCGGTTATATTCCGGCACAATATTGGCCGAAACGCCAAGGGCACGTGTAATCAGATTTTTCTGCGGATGCAGGGCGGCCTGTTCGCGGGTGATCTGCCCGCTGTCCACCAGCTGCTGCACCATGGAATGATCCCGCGTCAGCTGGCGGATTGCTCCGCCATGCCACAGGTACGCGCGGGAATCCCCTGCGTGTACAATATGCGCCAGGTTGCCGCGCTGTAAAGCACATACCCCCGTGGTGCCCATACCGAGCACTTCGGGATCAGAGGTCGCTTTTTCATATACGGCGCGGTTGGCATTATCAAATGCGCGCATCATAAAGGCTTTTTCTTCGCCGTTTTCAATCGTGCGCAGGGAATGGTCAAAATAGCGCAGCATGGTTTGGGTGGCAAGGGTGGAAGCGACCCGCCCGCCGTTGGCCCCGCCCATGCCGTCACAGACAAGGCCCCAGCCAGTACCATCGACCAACTGACGGGCACAATAATTATCCTGGTTTTCCTGGCGGCAGCTGCCAATATCTGTTAGGGCTGCAATTTTCATTGTGCGTTGGTCCTTTCACTCGTCGTTTGCCGTGTTGCCTGTTCGGCCTGTTTGGCATCTTCGCGCCGGAGCTGGCCGCAGGCAGCGCTGATATCGGTACCAAGGCGGCGGCGGATGGTGGCATTTACACCCAAATCTTCCAGCATTTTCTGGAACCGGCGCACATTGGCTTCATCCGTTGCCGAGTAAGGGCTGCCATCGACCGGGTTAATGGGAATCAGGTTGACATGGGCCCCCATGCCACGGATCAGATCGGCCAGTTTTTTTGCCATTTGGGGCGAATCATTGACACCATTGACCATGGAATATTCAAAGCTGATGCGCCGCCCGGTCGTTTTCTGGTAGCGGCGGCAGGCCGGGATCAGCTTTTCCAGCGGGAACGCATCGTTAACCGGCATCATGGAGCTGCGGGTCACATTGTCCGGCGCGTGCAGGGATACCGAAAGGGTCAGCTGCAATTTGCGCTCTGCCAGCTTATCAATTCCCGGCACAAGGCCGCAGGTGGAAAGGCTGATGTTGCGCATCCCGATATTGACGCCTTCCGGGCAGGAGATAATGTCCAGAAAGTCCATCACGTTATCAAAATTGTGCAGCGGCTCACCAATGCCCATCAGGACGATATGGGAAACGCGCTCCCCGGTATCCTTTTGCGCGGTATAAATTTCCGCAGCGATCTCGCCGGAGGTCAAGTCCCGCACGCGGCCCGCCTGGGTGGAGGCGCAAAAGCGGCACCCCATAGCGCAGCCCACCTGTGTGGATACACATACAGTGTTGCCGTAATGGTAGCGCATCAAAACCGTTTCAATGCAGTTGCCGTCCGCAAGCTGAAGCAGATATTTGACCGTACCGTCTTTGGACTGCTGGCGGCGGCGGATGGTGGGCACAGCCAGGGTGCAGTTTTGTGCAAATTGGGCAAGCAGGGCTTTGGGTTGATCTGTCATGGCAGAAAAATCCGTAGCCTGCTTTTGGTGGATCCACTTAAAAATCTGCTTGGCGCGGAAAGCTGGCTGGCCGATGGATTTAATGTAATCCGTCAGCTTGGGCAGCGTCAGGTCCGTCAGACAGTTTTTTTTGATTTCTGCCTGGGGTTCGTTCTGTGGCTGCATATGTGCTTGCTGCATGCGGTGCTTTCCCTCCAATTATTATATACCTTTTCTCTAATTTTTGAATAGACGATTTGTGTATTTTGCGTCAGCAGTTCTTTTGGCGCTCCAAAATAGCGGCAAAAAAACCGTCTGTGGATGTTTCGTGCGGCAGAAACAGTGTGCCGTACTCCCCCACCCGCATACCGGACAGTATGATTTGTGGCGCTATAACGGAAAAATCTTGATTGTCTTGCAGGAACTGGCGTACTTGGGCTTCATTTTCGTGATGATTCACCGTACAGGTAGAATACACCAAACGGCCGTTCGGGGCAAGATATTTTGCGCCGTTTTGCAGGATTTTTTGCTGTGTTAATAGTAAATTTTCAATCCCATCCAGCGTTTTTTCCCGGATGTCCGGCTTTTTGCCGATGACACCAAGGCCGGAACAGGGCACATCGCATAACACGCGGTCAAAGCTGCCAAGGCCAAAGGCGGGGTTCAGGATAGTGGCATCCCCATGGTAAGGCTTGGCGCGCTCAATGCCGCAGCGGTCAAAGGCCTGCTTCAGCAGTTTGACGCGGCCTGTCATGGCTTCACCGCTGAGCAGCTCACCGCGGTTCTGCATCTGCTCGGCAATCGTCAGGCTTTTGCCCCCAGGGGCGGCGCACAGGTCCAGCACCCGCATACCGGGGCGGGCATCACAGCACAAGGCAGCAAACTGGCTGGCTAACCCCTGCACATGGAATTGCCCGGCGTGGAATGCTTTGGATGCAGCGGGATTACCGTTGAACATAACCAGCAGACAGTGCGGCCATGGGCCAGCCGTTACGGTGTGACCTTCCTGTTGTAATGTCTGCGTCAGGGCTTCATCGGTCGTGCGCAGCGGGTTGACCCGGATGGCGGTGGGGCGGCGCTGATAAAACGCAGCAGCCATTGCCTCGGCATCCTGCGGATACTGTGCTGCAAACAACGCGGCAATCGGCTGAGAGAGACAGTAATAGGTGCGCAGCCGTTCTTCCAGATCCGGCCAATGTTCCGGCTTGGGGTCCAATGCGGCCGTGCGGCGCAGCATGGCGTTGACCATACCCGCAGCACTGGTTTTGCCAAATGCTTTGGCTAGCTTGACCGATTCATTGACAGCCGCAGGCAGCGGAACATCCATAAACTTGGCCTGTGCCAGCCCGGCGCGCAGAATGGCCCGCACAGGGGAATCCAGCTTTTCCAGCGGGCGCTTGGAAAACTGTGCCAGCATCCAGTCCAGCAGGCTGCGGCGCTCCAGCACGGTATAAAAAATACCGGAAGCAAAAGCTGCATCCCGCGGGGAAAGCGGCGGCTTGCAGGCTTTCAGCTCAGAATCCAGCACAAGGTTTGCATAGCCGTTTTGCTCCTGCCGCATAAGGGCCTTGACGGCCAGGTAACGCGCGGTCACAGGCTGTCCCCCGCTTT
>ERZ780190.3369-NODE-3369-length-10533-cov-2.051632_pt1 | contig 10533 bp, 6 predicted proteins | sample MGYA00510980_ERZ780190 | MGnify/ENA primary metagenome ERZ780190 (study PRJEB29588, sample SAMEA1972188) | human gut metagenome | biome: human gut; feature: human-associated habitat; material: faeces | place: Denmark | collected 2008/2010 ... | reverse complement strand
TCTTGCCGGTTACCTGGCAGATAAGTATGATGTGACTGCAGAAGAAAGCATTGACCGGGCGAATGAGCGTGTGAAAAAATCTACGGAGCAGGCATTTGCCGAAACAGTCATTGGTTACGATACTGTGGTAGCTGAGAATACCAGTGTACAGTTCCATGGCGGAAAAGCCAAGTATGCTTTATATCCGGTGTGGCTTTTAAATACCACATGGAATGGTAACAAATATACATTTGCAATGAACGGACAGACCGGAAAATTCGTCGGCGACCTGCCGGTAGATAAGGCGGCAGCAACTCGTTGGACACTGATACTGGCGACCACGTTCACGGCAGTAACCTACGGTGCAGCAACACTTCTGCACTTTCTCGGACTGTTTTAGGGGGTGACGGAATGAAAAAGAAAATAATATCACTTCTGCTTGTTCTGGCCCTTTGCCTGGGGATGACGTTTTCGGTTTCAGCCGAAGATGCAGAAGGATTTGCAAATGATTATTGTCGTGTGCAGGACATGGCGGGACTTATGACGGATAGTGAGGAAGCAAAATTAAATGACATACTTGATGAACTGAGTATCCGACAGAAAATGGATGTTGTCATTGCGACAACAAATACGCTGGATGAAAAAACGGTGCAAGAATACGCCGATGATATTTATGATTACGGAAACTTCGGATATGGACAGGATAAGGATGGAATCCTTCTTCTCATTAGTCTGGGAGAAGAGAATGACTGTTATATTTCAACCTGTGGTTACGGAATCACAGCTTTTACCGATGCAGGGATCAAATACATTTCAAAAGAAATGACGAGTGATCTGAAGGATGGAAATTATTTTTCGGCATTTCAGACTTTTTCAGAGCTGTGTGACGAATTCATTACACAGGCAAGAAACGGAAAGCCGTATGACAGGAAAAGTCTTCCAAAGGAGCCATTATCCCCAATCTGGATTTTGATCTCCCTTGGGGTAGGAGTTGCTCTGTCACTTATCATTGTCGGCAGGATGAAGGCACAGCTTAAAACAGTGCGTTTCCAGTCAGCGGCAGGCAGCTATGTAAAAGACGATAGTCTGGATATTACAGAAAGCAGAGATATGTTCCTTTATGAAACGACTTCGAAAACGGCGAAAGAAAAGAAGCGCTCTTCCGGCGGCAGCAGTACACATACTTCTTCATCAGGAAGAACCCACGGTGGCGGAGGCAGCAAATTCTAGGGAAAATACCTCCTGTCATTAGTTTTAGATTGGATTTTTGCGTTGACGGTAAGCTGGAAAATGTGCTATACTGTATCACATAATGAGCAAAGAAGGAGGATATTACAATGAAACACATTAAAACATTGAATACACAGACTCTGAACAATACAGTAAAGAAGGGCGGATGCGGAGAATGCCAGACATCCTGTCAGTCAGCATGCAAGACTTCCTGTACAGTAGGAAATCAGAGCTGCGAGAACAAATAAGTCGGGCAACTGGAAACGTATGTAAGCAGCGGTGTAACAGCCGCTGCTTATTCATGCAATAGGAAAAATGAAAGGATATAATAACATGAGTCTGATTCACCGTTATCAGAACAATGGCTATAACATTGTGCTGGACATTAACAGCGGATGTATCCATGTTGTGGACGAGGTCACCTATGAAGTGCTTCCTTATATGGAAGAAGGCCTTGACGCAGCAGCCATTGTAGGAAAACTGGGAAATCAGTTTTCAGAGGAAGATATTAGGACATCAGTGGCAGAATGTGAGAAGCTGAGGGAAGAAGGCATGCTTTTCACAAAGGATGTATACGAGAATGCCATTGATGCATTTACAAAGAACCGTCAGACAGTGGTGAAAGCCCTCTGCCTGCACATTGCACATGACTGTAATCTGGCCTGCAGATACTGCTTCGCAGAAGAAGGGGAATATCATGGACGCCGGGCGCTTATGTCTTATGAAGTAGGAAAAAAAGCGCTTGATTTCCTTATTGCGAATTCGGGAAAAAGAAGAAATCTGGAAGTAGACTTTTTCGGCGGAGAACCGCTGATGAACTGGCAGGTTGTTAAGGATCTGGTTGCATATGGCAGAAGCCTGGAGGAGCCTCATAACAAAAAATTCCGCTTTACCCTGACGACCAACGGCGTGCTTTTAAATGATGAAATTATGGAATTTCTGAATAAAGAGATGAGCAATGTCGTTTTGAGCATCGACGGTCGGAAAGAGGTACATGACAGAATGCGTCCGTTTAGGGGTGGGCAGGGCAGCTATGATCTGATTGTACCGAAGTTCCAGAAGCTGGCAGAAAGCCGTCATCAGACCAATTATTATGTACGCGGTACCTTTACTCATAATAATCTGGATTTTTCCGAGGATGTCAAGCATCTGGCAGACCTTGGCTTTGAACAGATCTCGGTAGAACCGGTTGTGACAGACCCCAAAGAGCCCTATGCGCTGCGTCCGGAAGATGTTCCGCAGCTGCTTGAGGAATATGACAAGCTGGCAGTCGAGCTGTTAAAGCGTCAGAAAGAGGGCAGAGGCGTCAACTTCTTCCACTTTATGATCGATTTAAGCGGCGGCCCGTGTGTGGCAAAGCGCCTTTCCGGCTGCGGCTCGGGTACAGAGTATCTGGCGGTAACACCCTGGGGCGATTTTTATCCCTGCCATCAGTTCGTCGGCAACGAGAAGTTCCTGATGGGCAACGTGGACGAAGGCATTGTGCGTCCTGACATCGTGGACGAGTTCAAATGCTGTAATGTTTACGCCAAAGAAAAGTGCAGAAGCTGTTTTGCAAAATTTTACTGCAGCGGCGGCTGTGCTGCCAATTCCTATAATTGTCACGGAAAGATCGACGATGTGTACGAGCTTGGCTGTGAGCTTCAGAAAAAGCGCGTGGAATGCGCGATTATGATAAAAGCGGCACTGGCCGACGAAGAAGAATAAGGAGTACGCAAAATGAGCAAGAAGAAAGGCATCATTACACTTGTCTGTGTGATCGCGTTTCTGCTGGCAGGTACCTGGACTGCGGTATTCGGACTGGATAGCGCAAAGACAGGCTCCGCTGCAAACATTAAGCAGGGACTTGATCTGGCAGGCGGCGTAAGCATCACCTATCAGGTGGTGGGAGACGAAGCACCCAGCTCGGAGGATATGGCAGATACCATATATAAGCTCCAGCAGCGTGTAGACAATTATTCCACAGAGGCGCAGGTATATCAGGAGGGCTCCGACCGGATCAATATTGAAATTCCCGGAGTAACTGACGCAAATGCGATTCTGGAAGAACTGGGTAAGCCCGGTTCCTTAACCTTCCTGGATAAGGACGGTAAGGAAGTATTAAGCGGTACGGATGTAGCAGATGCACAGGCAGCCTATCAGACCAATAGCATGAATAATCAGGAGCCGGTTGTATCTTTGACTATGACTGCAGATGGAACCAAAAAGTTCGCTGATGCGACAAAGGCAGCATATCCGAACCATGATGTTATTTACATCGTTTATGACAATCAGGTGATCAGTGCACCGTCTGTACAGGCGGAGATCACAGACGGCAAGGCAGTCATCAATGGCATGAGCTCCTTTGAAGAGGCGGAAAACCTTGCTTCTACCATCCGTATCGGCGGTTTGAAGCTGGAGCTGGAGGAGCTGCGTTCCAACGTAGTAGGCGCACAGCTCGGATCTGCAGCGGTCCGTACGAGCCTGATTGCCGGTGCAATTGGTCTTGCGATTGTTATTGTTTTCATGATCGCTGTTTACTGGATTCCCGGTGTTGCAAGCTCCATCGCACTGTGCATTTACACGGTGCTGGTTGTTCTGCTGCTGAATGGCTTTGATGTTACCCTGCCCCTGTCCGGTATCGCAGGTATCATCCTGTCGATCGGTATGGCAGTCGATGCAAACGTTATTATTTTCGCCAGAATCCGGGAAGAAATCGCAACTGGCAAAACTGTAAAATCTGCGATTCAGATCGGTTTTAAGAAAGCACTGTCCGCGATTATCGACGGCAACGTAACGACGCTGATCGCAGCGGTAGTGCTGTACTTTATGGGTACCGGTACCGTCAAGGGCTTTGCCCAGACCCTGGCACTCGGTATCGTCGTTTCCCTGTTTACTGCGCTGGTTGTAACCAAGCTGATCCTGAACGCATTTTATGCGATGGGTATCCGTAATGAGAAATTCTATGGCCGTGCAAAAGAGACAAAGGTAATCGATTTCCTGGGCAAAAAGAAGATTTTCTTCATCCTGTCTGCAGTTGTCATCATTGCGGGCTTTGTGACGATGGGCGTGCATAAGGGCAATGGCGGCGATGCGTTAAACTACAGCCTGGAGTTCAAGGGCGGTACTTCTACCAGTGTAGAGTTTAACGAAGATATGAGCATCGAAGAGCTGGATGAAAAGGTCGTTCCGATCATCGAGGAAATCAGCAAGGATGCAAACGTACAGACCCAGAAGGTGCAGGGCTCCAATCAGGTTATCTTCAAGTCTGCAACGCTGGATGTTTCCCAGAGAGAAGAATTAAATTCCAGACTGGAAGAGGAATTTGGTGTAGATCCGGAAAAGATCACAGCAGAGACCATCAGCTCCACCATCAGCTCTGAAATGCGTACCGGCGCAGTATCTGCGGTTGTGGTATCTACCGTGTTGATGCTTCTGTATGTATGGTTCCGCTTCAAGGATGTCAGATTCGGTGCCAGCAGTGTAGCTGCACTGGTACATGACGTACTGGTGGTACTTGCGTTCTATGCGGCGGCAAGAGTTTCTGTCGGCAATACTTTCATTGCATGCATGCTGACGATTGTCGGTTATTCGATCAATGCGACCATCGTTATCTTCGACCGTATCCGTGAGAACATGACCTCTTATAAGACAAAGGAAGAGCTTGCGGCGATTGTAAACCGCAGTATTTCCCAGACACTGTCCAGAAGTATTTTCACATCCCTGACGACCTTTATTATGGTTGCAGTGCTGTACATCCTGGGCGTGTCCAGTATCAAAGAGTTTGCACTGCCCCTGATGGTCGGCATTGCATGCGGTACTTATTCCTCCATCTGCCTGGCGAGCGCGTTCTGGTATCTGCTGCGCACCAGAGTAGGCGGAAAGAAAGCAGAGAAGAATAAAAAGGCAGCAAAATAATGGCAAAATGGTACGTTGCCGCAAAAAAGGCGGATTTTAATGGCATCGGGCAGAGGTTTTCCATCAGCCCGGTGCTGGCCCGCGTCATACGAAACCGGGACATCGAAGGAGATGAAGCAATTGAAAAATATCTCCACGGCACGATCCGGGATCTGTATGATCCGGCATTTTTAAAAGGAAGCCGTGAGGCGGTGCTGCTGCTGAAGGATAAAATCAAAGGACAGATGCCGATTCGCGTCATCGGAGATTATGATGCGGACGGCATCTGTTCTTCTTATATCTTGAAGCGCGGTCTGGAAGCCTGCGGCGCGGTGGTGGATACGATGATTCCACACCGCATGAGGGATGGTTATGGTTTAAACGAACATCTGGTAGACGAAGCTTACGCAGATGGGATCGACACGATTCTGACCTGCGATAACGGCATTGCAGCGTATGCACAGATTGAGCAGGCAAAAAAATACGGAATGACTGTGATTATTACGGATCACCATGAAATTCCATATGAGGAAGAACCCCTTGCAGAGCCGGATCCGGAAACAGGAGAGACATCCAGACGGCGGTATAAAATTCCGCCTGCAGATGTGGTCATCGACCCGAAGCAGCCGGGAGACACTTATCCGTTCCAGGAGATCTGTGGTGCGGTCGTTGCATTTAAACTGATGCAGCTTTTATTTGCAGAGTTCGGCTTTGACGGGATTTCAACAGATTTGACATCCGGAAAAAGAAGCCTGTTGGATGAACTGCTGGAATTTGCGGCGTTTGCAACGATTTGTGACGTTATGCCGTTGCGGGAGGAAAACCGGATTTTGGTGCGGCACGGGCTGGAGCTGATGAAACAGACGCAGAATGTCGGATTGCATGCGCTGATGGAGGTCAACCAGATTTTACCCTGGCAGGATGGAAAGCTGGGGGCATTTCATATCGGCTTTGTGCTGGGTCCGTGCCTGAACGCCTCCGGGCGTTTGGACAGCGCGCAGCGCGCGATGGAGCTTTTGGACAGCAAAACAAGAGAAGCTGCGGTAGCGCAGGCAGCATTTTTGAAGCAGTTAAACGACAGTCGAAAAGAAATGACAGAGGAATATGTCAAAATAGCGGTAGAGATGATCGAATCCGGCCCCTTAAAGGACGACCGTGTTCTGGTTGTTTTCCTGCCGGACTGCCATGAGAGCATCGCCGGTATCATCGCAGGAAGAATCCGGGAACGCTATTATCGCCCGACCTTTGTGCTGACCCGAGGCGAAGAGGGCGTAAAAGGCAGCGCGCGTTCGATTGAAGGTTATCATATTTATGAAGAAATGACGAAATGCAGCAGCTTTTTCACCAAATATGGCGGGCATAAGATGGCGGCGGGGCTTTCCATGCGGGAAGAGGATGTGGAGCCGTTCCGTCAGAAGATCAATGAAATATGTACGCTGACGGAGGACGATCTGCAGGAAAAAATCCATATCGATGTTCCAATGCCGGTATCCTATGTATCGTTTAGGCTGGTGGAGGAGCTGGAATTGCTGGAGCCCTTTGGAACAGGCAATTCGAAGCCGGTATTTGCACAAAAAGATCTGAAGTTTGTTTCGGCTCGTGCACTCGGCAAAGCAGGAAATGTGCTTCGTTTTACGGTGGAGGACAGCGAGCAAAAACGCTGGGAGATGATGTATTTTGGCGGAAAGGACAATTTCGAAGCCTATGCGGCGGAAAAATACGGACAGACTGCGCTGGACGGATTGTACAGCGGGAAAGGCAGTCCTCTGTATTTTGATGTCGTGTATTATCCGGGCGTCAATACCTGGCAGGGAAATACGAAGCTGCAGCTTGTGATGCAGCAGTACCGGTAACAGCGCTACGTGGTGGCGAAAAGCTGATATTTTTTGACAGCGCGAAATGGATTTTAGACGCAGTTTATAACTTTTAAGAAGCTTTTTAGAAACTGTACACAAAATGCTCACAATTTTCGGGTATCATAGATTTCAGATAGTAGAATAACTCACTATCTCCCCCCTCATAAGAAAGTGAAAGCTCTGCATGAAAAATGCAGAGCTTTTCACTTTCTTTTTTTTATGCTACACTGAAACAAAAACCTGTTTTATGACATATGGGATATTTGTATGGCAGGCAGGAGAAAAATCAGAAAGCAGGGAGATGCAAGATGCGCTCTGAATGGATAAAAAAGGCGGCTGCAGCATTGCTGGCAGCCCTTTTATTGGAACTGATACCGTGTCAGTTCTCGTTCTGGACGACGGTGGCAAAAAAAACAGAGGATCTGACTGCGCGGGCGGAAATTCTCGCGGGTTATACGGCGATCGAGGAGCTGGATCAGGACGTGGCGAACGGCGCTGCGGCAACGCCAGGCGATCAGACAACGGAAGGCGGCAGCGCACTGTACCTGCTTGACGGCAGCTACCTGGATGACGCGGGCTATTTGCACGTCCCGGACGGCAGCCTGACGCTGCGGGTAAAAAATTATAAAGGCTCGCTGCAACGGATTTTTTTGAATCTGGATTTTTTGTACAATCAGCCTGTTCTGGCAGAGGTATTTGCACGGGACGAGGGAAACAGCTATCCTTATAGCCTGGGCGACGGGCGAATTTTGCTGCAGGCGGTTCCGGAAAATCGGTATTTAAAGGTGTATCCGTATGGACAGGTGTCGGATTTCTATATCCGCATCCAGACGGCGGACGCCTCTGGAAATGCTGCCGCAGGAAGCTATGGCGAGCTGGTTGTAAAATATCATGGTTTGTCTGCAAATGGAACGATTCCATTCCGCTTCCGGGCGGGACGCTTTGTGGTTTTGTGGGCGGCTGTGTTTGGAATGCTTTTGCTGAAAAAAGACAGCAGGCTGCATCAGATCAGCTTTGACGCGCAGGATGCGCGCGGTCGTCAAAAGCGGTTTGTAGTCGTATTGGGGTTTACTGCAATATTGCTGGCAGGGGCATTTTTCTTCGTCCGCATCAATCCGGCATGTCGACAGAACTTGGCAGTGCATCATGCGCAGTACCAGGAGCTGGCGGAAGCACTTTCGGAGGGGAAGGTCAGTGTCGGGGATGCAGAAGAAGCGCTTTTAGCAATGAAAAATCCCTATGATACCATCGCACTGCAGGCGGCGGGAATCGGCTATCGGGCGGACTATGCCTATCACGATGGGAAATATTATGTGTATTTCGGTATTGTCCCAGTGCTGCTATTGTATTTGCCCTATTATCTGCTGACGGGGGGCGCGCTGCAAAACTATGTGGCGGTATTTGTCTTTTTTGCAGGATTTATCATTGCGGCGGCTGGGTTTGTCTATGAACTGATGAAACGGTATTTTAAGGATCAGCCCTTTTATCTGTGGGCGGTAGGAACCGGGATGTTCGTCGGAAGCTATTCGATGTTTTATCTGTTAATTCGACCGGATCTTTACCATGTGCCGATTGTTGCGTCCGCGATGTTTGCAACAGGGGGACTCTGGCTGTATCTGGCAGGGCTGAACCGTCCGAAAAAAGCGGTGGGGCTGTATGCGTTTGGCTCTTTCTGTATGGCTCTCACGGCGGGATGTCGGCCCCAGTTTATCCTGTTTGCAGCACTGGCGGTTGTTTTGTTCTGGGAGAGGGTCTTTGTAAAAAGAGAGCTGTTTTCAAAGAAGGGCTGGAGACAGACAGCTGCGCTTGTTGTGCCTTATGTACTGATTGCGGCCGGACTGATGGCGTATAATGCGCTGCGGTTTGGCTCCCCCTTTGATTTTGGTGCGTCCTATAGCATGACGAGCAACGATATGACACACCGCGGCATGAATTTGGAGCGGATTTTGTATGGAATCTGGTATTTCCTGTTCGAGCCGATGCAGCTGGAAGGAAAGTTTCCGTATTTGCAGAGCGCGTCGATTGCGACGGATTATCTCGGAAAACTGGTAACGGAAAGTTGGTTTGGCGGGATTTTCGCCTGCAGTATGCTGACCTGGGGGATTTTTTTGCTCGGCAGACTCAAAAAAAGCGGTGTACTTTCCAAAGAACTGACGTGGTTTTGCTGCGTTTCCCTTGCAGCAGCGCTTGTGATTGGCTGTGTGGATGCAAACGGCGCGGGAATTTTGATCCGCTATGGCTGCGACGTGTCCTTTGGCATCTTTTTGGCGGCGGTTGTGGCAGTGCTTGGGGCAGCGAAAGCGGCGCGGCAGAAAAAGGTCTATGGCCTGTATGTCGCCTGGCTGAAGGCAGCGATTTTCTTTCAGGCAGCGGTGTTGTTTCTGATTTTGGTCAATAAGGACGGCAGCATCAACCTGCAGACCGGAAACCCGGCGTTATATGAAACGATCCGGGCAGCATTGCGATTTTAAAACCTGAATTTTTCTGCATTTGAAAGGAATAAATGAAAGAAGAAAACAATGACTCAGAGAAAAGCTTTTCTTACGAAGGAACAGAGCCTGATGCTGCGCGGAATTGCCATTTTCCTGGTTCTGATTAGCCATTATGCAGTGTGGATTGGGGAGATATTTCACAGCGATCTGCTGGAATATGGGCTGGGCAGGTTCGGTGTTTACGGTGTGGATTTATTTTTTGCAGTGTCCGGCTACGGGCTGGTCAAAAGTGTTGGGAAAAAAAGAATCAACGGAACATTTTTGTGGAAACGTTTTAAAACTGTCTATTTACCGTATCTTCTGATTGTGGGACTGATTACGGTCTATGACGGTGGAATTTCGGGAATGACAGGATGGGTTTCGTTCCTAACCGGGGCAGAGTATTGGTATATCCGAAATATTCTGATCTTTTATCTGGCGTTTTACGTTGTTTACCGGCTTTCTGACAGATCGTGGGTGCGGATGCTTTTGATGGCGGTCTGCCTGACGGCGTATTCCGGACTGCTGATCTGGCAGGGACGCGCGCTGTTCTGGTACATTTCCAATGTTACATTTTTGTTTGGAATGCTGCTTGCGCAGTACGAAAGGCAGCTGTTAAAGGCGGCGGGGTTTTTGCATCCGTTACAGCTTCTGGCACTTGCGGTCGGAATGTATTTTGTCATCAAAACGGGGCTGGAAGGCTATACCGTGATCCCTCCGCTGGAAGAAAAAATCCGCAGCGGTCTGCTTGCAGGGCTGATCTGGACGTATCTGATGGTGCAGGGTTGCGCATTTTTGCATGAGAAAATCCGGTGGTTGGAAGCAGTGGGCAGCTTTTCGCTGGAGCTGTATCTGTGCCATATGTTTGTGTTTTACCGCGTTGTCAATGACTGGCTGCCACAGCAGGAAAATGTTGTGCAGATCGTGGCTGCCGCCACAATTGCAGTTGCGCTTGCCTGGGTAATCCATATGCTGTTTGATCTGTTATGGAAAGCGGCGGCCGCGCTGAGTGGGAGATGAGTGTGGAAGGAATTATGCTTACTTATCATAAAACAACAGAAGAAGAAAAATATGTGATTACGGAGTGGAAATATCCTGGAGAATATGCAGTGTATGATTCT
>ERZ780190.3368-NODE-3368-length-10533-cov-2.609849_pt1 | contig 10533 bp, 6 predicted proteins | sample MGYA00510980_ERZ780190 | MGnify/ENA primary metagenome ERZ780190 (study PRJEB29588, sample SAMEA1972188) | human gut metagenome | biome: human gut; feature: human-associated habitat; material: faeces | place: Denmark | collected 2008/2010 ... | reverse complement strand
AAACCGGTTTATATTGCTCCAATCGGAATTGTATGCTTTTTTATTTCAAAAAGCAAAATTCAGCAATATTTATCATGGGGAGCGAGTCAAAGCATAAGAGTTGGTGTACATAGCGTTGGATTAAAAATCGCAAATGATCATTTCCCTTTTGGAACAGGTTTTGGGACATTTGGAACGAATATCTCTTATAAAAATCAGTCACAACTATATAATATTTATAATTCGTTGAATTATTCTCATCTAATGAATTATGGATATGCTACAATGTCGGACGTGTACTGGCCATCAATTTATGTTCAATTTGGTTATATTGGAATGATTGTTTATGTGATACTGATTATACAAATTTGCAAAGATTTGTTGAATAACGCAATGCTGAATAACAGGTGTAAATTTTCAATATTATTGATTCTATTTTATATGGTTTCTGCAAGCTTGAGTGAAGCTACATTTAGCAATGAATCTGGAGCGTTTTCGGCTGTGGTTATATTAATAATAGTTGCAATATCAAGAAAAAATGCGCTTATAAAGTGTGATTGCAAGGATAACGAGGGGATAAATTGTGGATGATTTAATAAGCGTTATTGTTCCAGTATATAATGTGGAAGATTATTTGGAAAAAAGTTTGTCTTCATTGTTAATTCAAACATACAGAAAGCTTCAAGTTATTATAATTGATGATGGCTCAACAGACAACAGTGGGGAAATATGTGATTATTATGGAGCAAACGATGGGCGGATTGAGGTTTACCATATACAAAATGCGGGGGTTTCCAATGCGCGTAATCAGGGGCTGAACTACGCAAAGGGAAAATACATTTATTTTTTTGATCCGGATGATTCCCTTGAGCCGGATGCGCTTTGGACGCTCTATAAACAAATAAAAAATGGAGCGGATTTAGTAGAGTGTTCATATTTTAAGGACTTCACAAATGTAAAGGAGGAAGTAATTCATCCGGAGAAAAAAATTTCCAGTCAAGAGGCTATCAGAAGTTTATTACTGTGGGATGGATATCTAACATCATTTTGCTGGGATAAACTGTATAATAAAGAAAAAATTGGAGATATAAGGTTTGACTCAAAATTAAAGATTGGCGAAGATAATCTTTTTGTGTTTGAGTATTTGCTCAAGTGCGAAAGTGTTATAGTGCTAGACTGCCCACTGTATAACTATCTGATAAGAGAAAATTCTGCTATTGGAAATGTGTACACAGAAAAAAAGAAAGATTCAGTTCGTGCAGCAGGAACAATATATGAAATATGTAGTAAGCGAAGTATGATGCACTATGAAGCTAAAATTCATGTTGGGTTGGCATCTTTTTTTTCATATGCGAATTTATTGAATACGGTTCCTTATGAGAAAATAAAAGAATTTAAAAGTGATTGCAAATTTTACATTGATTCTATGAAAGTATGTTCTTGTGGGCTTCTTTGGAAATTGGTTGGAATAAAAATGACTATTCTTTATAAAACGGCGCAGTACATTCCGTTTCTGTATAAGGCATCGGGCTTCATACGAAGGAAAAGCCGTTAATAAATCAGTATCATTCTTTTTCGTCAATAAAGCAACTGATAAAAAGGATAATATGTAAAGTATACTGGCTAGCTGTTTAAAAAGAAAATTACATAGCGTAGTTTATTAATGTCGGTTTATGTAAAAATTGTGGAAGGAGTTGAGAAAAAATGAGAAATCAAAGATCTATTGGTGTCAATGCAGGACTCAACATGATTAGAACGGCATTTCAGGTGATTTTTCCATTGATTACTTTTCCGTATGTATCACGAGTCCTTCATGTTGAAAATATAGGAATTTACAATTTTTGTCAGTCGGTTATTTCGTATTTTTCATTGCTGGCGGCTTTAGGAATTAGCACCTATGCTATCAGAGAGGGAGCAAGATATCGAGATAATGAAGAAAAGATGTCATTATTTGCTTCGGAGGTCTTTTCAATTAACTTTATTTCGACAGTTTTTTCGTATCTAATTTTAGGAGTGTGTATCCTTTTAGTTCCAAGATTTAACCAATATAGTTCAATAATGGTAGCGTTAAGCATAAGCATAATGTTTACGCTGATTGGAAGTGAATGGATATTTCAAATTTATGAGGACTATAAATATATCACAATTCGAGGCATTTTGTTTCAGTTTATTTCATTAATACTTATGTTTGTACTCGTTAGGAATAGCAGTGATTTGTTTGCTTATGTATGGATCACAGTTATATCATGCAGCGGCGCAAATATACTTAATGCTGTTTCTAGAAGAAAATATTGTAAGATAAGACTTACCATTAATGCAAAAATTCTAACGCATTTGGCTCCAATATTAGTTCTGTTTGCAACATCAGTAGCGACAACAATATATACGAATGCAGATACTACAATGCTTGGTTTCTTTTCAGGAAATAAATCAGTTGGATTGTATTCTGTTTCCACCAAAATCTACACTATTGTAAAACAAATGGCTGCAATTATTATTGTTTCAATTCCGAGATTATCTGCTTATCTGGGAGAGAAAAAAATAGACTATTTTAATAGAACAGCCAACCAGATTTTGAATGCACTTGTTGTTATTGTCGTTCCGGCAATGGTTGGATTGATTGCATTAAGCAAAAACATAGTTTTTATTATTGCAGGACAAGAATATGTCGATGCAAATATATCGCTTAAGATTCTTTCTGTTGCGTTGCTTTTTAGCATTTTTAGTTGGTTCTATACATCGTGCATTCTAATACCTTATAGGTGCGAAAATAAGGTGTTGATGGCAACGATTGTTGCGGCTCTTGTTAATATAGGATTAAATTTTATCCTTATTCCAACATTCCAGCAGAATGCTGCGGCATTTACTACTGTTATTGCGGAGTTACTGTCAATGGTTATAACATGGTGGTATGGAAGAAAATATTTTAGGGTCAGTTTTCTAAAAAAGGACATTCTCTCCGTTGCTATAGGATGCCTGGCAATATGGACTATATGTTCTATATCAGAAAAATATATTAGTTCAGTACTGATTTCTACAGTTTTTTCAGTGACTGCTTCGGTTGTTATTTATATGATTGTTCTGTTAATAATGAAGAATCAGGCGGTAAAATTAGTTTTAGAGATACTTCATATCAAAAAATAATTTTGTTTTTTTACACACGAAAATACAGCCGGTGGATGCTTCTAATCACATCATCATGGACTACTCAATCCATGATGCAATCGAGGCTGGTACGGGATGACCTATCACGAAGATGTCGCAGCCGTAAAGGACAGCTTCAAGAAGATGCTGGAGAATGGCGTGTACAAGGCTGATTTATTTGCAGACTTGTGATATACTGGGAGCGGTAGCTCCCTGCGCTGCTCGTAATAATCACACACCTCTTCGTGGTGAGCAGCAGGCAACGATCTTATGGTCGGCTGAGATGTGATAAATATTGAAGGAAAGTGATGTTTATGAAGCAAAGAGTAAAACAACTTGCAATAACTGAGAAATCAGTGAAAAAGAAAAAGATTGTTGCAGTAGTTATTATAATGTTTATTTTTTCGATAATAATTTTGGGGGTAGGAAGTAAATTAGTGTTCCAAAAAATTTGTGAACGAAGAGAAACAGCATGGCCAGATTTGGGAACAGCAGATGATGAGCAATATGAGTGGCTTACCGAAGCATATAAAATAAAGCAAAAAAATAATGAAAAAATTGTTATCTTGGCTTCTGATGGAACAAAGTTGGAAGGTCATTATTATGAGAGAAAGAAGAATGCTCCATTAGTAATCTTCTTTCATGGGTTTAGAGGTCATAGTTACGTGGATGGTGTGCCGATTTATAAAATTGCGCAGAAAGAAAAATGGAATGTTTTACTTGTTAGTATGCGTGCGCATGATGAAAGTGAAGGAAATATTTTTACATTGGGAGTGAAGGAACGTTATGATTGTGTAGATTGGGCTAATTGGGCTGCAAAACATTTTGGAAGAGAAACACCGATATTTCTTATGGGAATTTCAATGGGTGGAGCAGTGGTCACAATGAGTAGTGATTTGGATTTTCCAGATTCTGTTTGTGGAATTATTGAAGATAGTGGATTTACAACATCAACAAAAATGTTAGAGTTAAATTGTAAGAGCCATTTGCCTAAAGGAATGCCAGTAGAGGTATTCAAAATTTTTGCAGATGTGGGAATAAAGCTTTGGGGAGGATTTAATTTAAAAGAGGCTGATGCTTGTAAGTCGGTATCACAGACAAAAATTCCGATTTTAATTATTCATGGTGATAAGGATAACTTGGCACCATTATATATGGCAAAAGAAATTTATAATAGTTGTAAAAGCAGTAAAGAAATTTATATAGTTCATGGTGCAGGACATGCAGAGAATTATAAAAAAGATCCAGAGGGATATGAAAAGATAATAACGACGTTTATTAAAGAAAGAGTGCCATAAACGTAAGCGCTTAATTTTTAGGTATGATAGAAAAAATCCCCGACTACTTTTCAGTAGCCGGAGCACCTTGACAGTTCACATATAATTGATTTGATTCGTTTACACGATGTTCGATTTCAGCTTTGACAGTTTCGTTCCATGGAGCCAGAAGTTCTAATTCATCATCGCTCATCCTATCATTAGGCACTTTTTCCAGCAGATAAGTAAGATAGTGATAGACGTTTACTCCATTGGCTTTTGCCATTTCTACCATAGTGTACACAACAGCACTGGCCTGGGCTCCATTTGGTGTGTCACAGAACAACCAGTTTTTACGGCCTACTGTAAATGGACGGATCGCATTTTCGCTGAGATTATTAGAAAAACTGCAGCGGCCATCTTCTAGATAGGTGGACAGATAGGAGCGGCGGTTCTGAATGTAGGTGACAGCTTTATCCATTCTGCTTCCACGGGTAGGGTTCTGCTGATCAAGCCACGACAAAAAGCCTTCTACTAGCGGCTTTTCTTTTTCAAGGCGAGCCTTTTTAATAGCATCGAAGGAAGAATACTTTGATCTGATCACATCTTCCAGATGGAAGAGCTGGTTAATGTACAGCATTCCCTGTACGGATGGCAGGGTATAATCCAAAGCTTTTCCTTTGGGAATGGCATCTGCCAGATATCTTCTGATGTGTGCCCAGCAAGCTGTGCGTTTGGCATCTGGAACTTTATTGTATCCACTATAGCCATTACACATCAGATAACCCTTGAAGCCGTGAAGAAAATCCACAGCATTGTCTCCGGCCCGGGTCTCCGAATATTTATAGAGGATAATAGGTATTCCTCCGTCTTCACCGCTGCGGAACAGCCACATATATGACTTTGTCTGAGCGCGGCGTTCCGGTTCATGCAGAACCTGAAGTGGCGTTTCATCTGCCATCGCGAATCCACGTTCCAGAAGTTTCCTGTGGAAGTATTCGTACATAGGAAGAAAAAACGCTTCGGAATTCCGGATCACCCAGTTTGCCATAGTAGCTCTGGTGATCTCTACGCCATACTGTTTCCAGTCCTTTTCCTGACGGTAGTATGGAAGACCATTACAAAACTTCTGGTACATTACCCAGGCAACTGTTCCGGCAGAAGCCATTCCATAAAGCATATGGGCTCTGCCATCTTTTCCTTTTTTAATGACCGGAATATCCTGAAGTTTGCACTGCGGACACTCATAGTTCTTACTATAGTATTCATATACTTTCAGTTTTGCCGGTACAAAAACCAGCTCCCGGCGGACAAACTCTTCCCCGATTTCTTTCAGTGGAGTACCACAGGAAGGGCAGAGTTTCTCTTCCTCAGAAAGTTCCAGATACTTTTTCTCAACAGGAACTCCCTTAAACCGTTCAGCGTCTGTAGCTCTTGCTTTTCGTTTTTTTGCTGTTTTTTCCGGAAGAAGTGCTTCAAGATCCTCTGCTTTTACAGCTTCTGGATTCTGTTCCAGTTCCGCTTCATTGAAAAAGTTTAACTGGCCTGGAATATCGATGGTTCTTTTTTCGCTGGAGGTGCCAAACAGTTTTTTACGGAGAAGGTCTATCTCTTCTTTCAGGTTATCCCGTTCCTGGGTAAGAGACTCTTCCCGTTTATTGGCAGCATCGACAGTTGCCTGAAGTGTTTTTATCATCTTTTTGAGATCGTTTATCATGTCCTTCAGCTCATGGAGCTGGATATCTTTAGAACTGTCTGCCACTGCTTTTTCCTCCTGTTTCTGATATTTCCATTATACCAGAAAACAGGGACTTTTCCCAGCAAAACAGCGGATTTACCAAGACTTGAAAGTGCTGAAAATACAGCAAAAAATGCGAGTTTTATGTGCATCTTTTTCATGTTGACTTAATCGCTTTTGGCTGCTCAATATCAAGGCCAGACATCAGCCAGTCGAACTCCCGCCATGTAAGATTCCGGACTTCAGATTTATTTCTGGGCCACCGGTAAGAACCTTGGGCAGTCAGTCTTTTGTAGATCATAACGATTCCATCCGGTTCTTTTAAAATAGCTTTGATGCGGTCACATTTACGTCCACAAAAAAGAAAAAGTGCATGGTCGATCTCCATCGAAAACTGTTCCTGGATGATCGCACACAATCCATCAATGGACTTGCGCATATCGGTTCTGCCACAGACGATATAGATTGCATCAACACTTGAGATATCCGCTAACATAGTGACTCCTTCAGCGTATCCATAAGCATCTTCAGAAGTACCGGTTTGATCTCATTACTCATTCGTATAAGCAATCCGTCTGCTTCGATTTCAATCGTATGTGAATTGTCAAGGTGCATAGGACTGTTTCCATTATCTGGAATCAGTCCTGCCGGAGAAGACTCCGGTTCTATAGCGATCTGGACTACATCCTGTTTATGGGACGTAAGGTGAAGAGTGCTAGCTTTTCCAACTGGATCCGGTATCTGGCAGGCTTTTTTGCGGAGACGGGTAACTGCATTGTAAAAACAGCTGGGAGATATCCCGTGTTCATTACACCATGCAGCATCTGTCAGGCCACTTTGTCTGCATTCGGTTACCAGTTCCATCCATTCATCCAAGGAACGTCCTGGAGCACGTTTATTACTCATAATGAAACCTCCAAATGTAGTAAATTTCTATCTCCTATCAAGGGGAGTGTAGAAAAAATCTATTTACTATCATTATGAGTTTAAAAACGTAGACAGTAAAGCTACCCAAGATTTAAGCGCTTACATATGTTTTTAACATAGAATTGATTTTATGGAAGACAACATGTATTTATCCATAATGTCATTGCATTATTTTTACTTTCGACACCAGAATCATCAGTCATCATTCAATTCACATAAGCCATTCTATAGCCTAATAAATTATGCTTTCTTTTTCGTTCATGATCATGAGGCTTTTTTCGTTTAAATTGTACGATTATACACTCTTTCGCCGGAAGTTCACTTGTTTTAATACTTAATCTTTTGGAATATCTGATGGACATTGTACCCAAGTGTCATCCTCACCAAATTGACAGATCTGCTATTTCTAATTTCTTGTGTAAAAGAAATATCTATTTTTAATGCACATTCAGCAATCTGTAAATACAGTATGCTACCTTTATTTCATCAACACAGATAATCTATCCTTGAAATATTCCGGATACGAATCAAGACAACTAAAGATTTCTTCACTATGAGCTTTCAACATATTAAGTATCTTATCCGTTCCAATATTCGCATCAGATAAAATTTGAGCTAATTCTATAGCTAATAGACGATCATTAAAAACACTCTCACAAATAGAAATTGCTGTCATATTGGGAACGCCATATTTTACTTTCTTTTGTAACAATGTCAAGATGTTCCTTTGATCAACTTGCTCCTCATTTTCTCCGTCAACTTCTATCAGATCACAGATATTGCCGATAAGAAAATTCATTTCATATGAGATTCTTTTATTACATAATGATTCTACTTCTGCAATTCCAATAGTTTCTTTGTTGTTAATTTCCATTGGAGTCTGTCCATCAATCCATTTTTTACAAATGCTTTGTATATGCTCTTGGTATCTAAAGTCTCCACAGATTTGCAGATACAATTCTGTAATAACGTATAATAGTTCTGTTTCTGTATATATCTTCTCTGTAAGTTCATTCTGAACAATCCATTCCTCTATTAGAGAAGACAAACCTATTCCTGACATTGCATTAGAATATCTGCTCAATTTTTCAACAGAATATTGTTGAATATTCTCTTCTATCTTCTGAAAAACTTTAATCAGTAATTCTTTCTCTTTTTCTGTTGCCATAGCATACGCCAATGTATTTGTACAAATATCCACAGCACTTTTCTTACTATCATTGACCAATGTTTCTGCGGAACGTACTAAACACAAATAATTTTCTATATTTGATATAATATCCTGACGCAATAATATTTCCTGCACAATCAGATTTTGTGTTCTTTTGGGATTGACTTTTAAGTATGCTTTTTCTAACTTCTTTGCGTAATCAAGCAAGAAATCTCTTTCGTCAAGGTGATCTATCACTATATCAATAAATTTCTCACCACTTACGGTCACATCATAATCTATGTTAAAATCCTGGACTAACGAAAGAATAGACCTGCCACAAGGTTCTGTCAATTTTGTATCAAATAGCTTCACACAATCATTCCATAAATATCTTCCACCATTTTTCCAGTTGGTACGGTTGTCGTATATTTTGCAATCCGTAATAATAATACTTCCTTCTGTGTATATACCTGCTCGTGCTGTTCTACCCATCAAGTTTTGAAAATCTCGAGCTTTTACTAATTTCAATCCGTTTCGAATGCTGGTGACCAATAAATATTTTATCGGGATATTCACCCCCTGTGCAAGCGTCGATGTACACACTACGCAAGAAACATATTTATTCTTCAATGCATGTTCAACAACAAGCTTAACTCCATTTTGAAGATTAGATGAATGAGGCAAAACCCCCAATTCTGCTGCTTTCGTATAATAGTGCTCTGAACCATAATAGCTTTCTATAAATCCCTTGATTTTGGAAAGCTCTGCTTGATTTGTATTATCTTTTAATGCTTTCAAATCATAGTTTCGCTTATCCAAATTTATAATTCTTTCAAATACCGTTTTCATTGAACGTTGCTGCCCAAGATAGATAGCAACACCGCCGTTATGACACAACTTTATTGCATTATAAATGGCCACATCTGTAGATAATGATAAATCTGGAAAGTATTTATTACTTCTTTCTCGGGGTAACTTCTTCAATTGTTCAACTCGAAGGATTCGGGGAATATAATAATCTTCATTTGATTTATCATCAGAAAAGAAATGAATATCCCTTTGTGTCGATGAAAATCCTATTGATTTAGGTGTAGATACAATACTATCATCTGTCGCCAAACAACCTCTATCCTCAAACAACCACTGTGCAATATCCCCTGAATTTGGCAATACCGCAGATAGCAAAACCAACTGCTGTTCGCTCGTTATGTTCTGACGTATATGTGTTACTAATAACTCATATGTTGCACCTCTCCCTCCATCATCAAACATATGACCTTCATCAAACACAAATAAATCTATAGCACTTAAGAAAAACGGATCATGATGTAATACATAACTCAGTTTCTCTGGCGTACATATTAGTATCTGCCGTTTAATATCTTCAGAAAACAAATTCCAGAAATCATTTTGAAGTACATCAGAAAACTGATTTATCGTGACATCATTTCCAAAAGCTTTGTACATATCCATTGTTATTTCGTTGCACAACGCTCTTAATGGTGCCACTATAATAGCAATATTCGCTCGTTCAGATAAAAAAGCTGCTCTAATAATTAGTTCAATACTTCTTGTCTTGCCTACCCCTGTCGGAAGTTGAACGATAGAACTTTCTCCACGCAACAATCCCTTTTCGGCTATTAATCTTTGTGCTGGCCATAACATCTTTATTGACATCTTACTTTGTAGATATGACTCCCATTCTTCATCCAAGATACCTGAACTACTCGGCAAAAGACTCCATGACGAATTTTCGCAAGCCACAATAATAACTGCCACTAATATATCTACATAAAATATACTATCTGGATCTCCATTCTCGTATATTTCATTTCTATATACCCATAAGTTTGACTTTAATGCTTCTAAAGACTTACCCTTTCCAAAGTAATCCAAGAAAAAATTATTTATTCGCTCATAAGTATCTATAACTCTCAAATATGGCAAATACACTCCACCCAGAAGATAATTATAGATATTCGTCAACAATTTCTGCGGAGATCGCTCCTCATCAATTAAATCAACTACTCTTGCTGCCAACACTTTAGCACTACCAAAATCCTTTCGTAGGAAGTAGGCAGATGCTCCAGATAGCAAAAAATCCCAATCATATTCTGGTCTATCTTTGGACTTAAAAGCTGAATCATAATATTCTGCAGTTGTAATCAAAAGTAACTCCAGCTCTTTTAATTCGTCATGATTATTTTCTATAATGCATTCTGAGTATCGTGACAGCACATAAGTTGTTGGATACGATAATTCATTAGAATTCAGCGGAAAATGTGGATACTCCTGCTTTGAAACATCGTATTCTACCATTTTAGCCTTTGCTTTTT
>ERZ780190.3344-NODE-3344-length-10593-cov-2.693016_pt1 | contig 10593 bp, 7 predicted proteins | sample MGYA00510980_ERZ780190 | MGnify/ENA primary metagenome ERZ780190 (study PRJEB29588, sample SAMEA1972188) | human gut metagenome | biome: human gut; feature: human-associated habitat; material: faeces | place: Denmark | collected 2008/2010 ... | reverse complement strand
CATTTGTGTTTCATTTCCTGTATTGTATCATTTTTAATTTTATTTAGCTAGTAAAATTAGCTTTTATTTGCCTAAATTTATTTTCCTGCATCTCATTGTGTTCATTCACACGATATGCTACCATGAAACTATATACAGTGCTTTCAGAAAGGAGCTATCTGCCATGCATTTTGTACAGGCAAAGGGGATTCTGTCTCAGAATAACGGAATGAATATTTACCGCGGATGCTCTCACGGCTGCATCTATTGCGACAGTCGCAGTAAGTGCTACGGATTTACACATGCTTTTGAAGATATCGAAGTGAAAGGAAATGCACCGGAGCTGTTGGAACAAGCGCTGCGCTCCAAGCGTCACAGGTGTATGATTGGTACCGGTGCTATGTGCGATCCTTATCTTCCGGCTGAAAAAGAGCTGCGATTGACCAGAAAATGTCTGGAGCTGATCGATCAATATGAATATGGTGTGACCGTGCTCACAAAAGCCAGCCTGGTGCTTCGGGATCTCGATCTGCTGCAATCTATCAATAAGAAGGCCAAGGCAGTCGTGCAGATGACGCTCACTACTTATGATGAGGAGCTGTGCCGGAAGCTTGAACCGAATGTGTCTACTACGAGAGAGCGTTTTGAAGTGTTGATGAGATGTAAAGAATTGGGAATACCGACTCTTGTGTGGATGACACCGATTCTTCCTTTTATTAACGATACCAGGGAGAATATAGAAGGCTTGCTTGATTATTGCCTGCAGGCAGGAGTTCAGGGAATTCTGGTGTTCGATGTTGGTGTCACGCTGCGGGAAGGCGACCGGGAATATTTCTATCAGGCGCTGGATCGTGATTTCCCCGGCATCCGGCAAAAATATGTCAGCACCTATGGAAATGCCTACGATATTCCAAGTCCTTATGCAAAAGAGCTTATGACACTGATTCAAAACACCTGCACAGCGAATGGTATACTGTGTTCCCCGAAGGAATGCTTTACTTACCTGCATGAATTTCCGGAGAGATACGTGCAGCAGACGTTGTTTTAGGTTCCAATGGCGATACTTTCTACAAAAAAGTTTAATATAGCCAACACAGTAAAATCGGGAGCTTTTGCTCCCGACATCTTGATAACGCAAAAACGAATATTTACATTCAGAATAGAACTACACTCAGAAAATTGGTAGCTATAGCTTCAGCGCCCAGAACAAAAACGGCATTGTGATCACGGAAAGCAATGTGGTCAGAGCCACGCCCCTGGATGTCAACCGATAATCGCCATTGTACTGCTGTGCCAACATTACTGTCATGCTGCCTACCGGTGTTGCCATCATTACCAGACAAACGCCTCGGAATATCGGATCCTTGATAAAAAAGCACAGTCCCCACAGAAGCAATGCCGGCAATAGTACCAGTTTTACTACAGAGAAAACGAGTAGGCGCACATCTGTAAACAAATCTCTTAACCGGGTCTGCGCCAAAGAGTCACCAATGACCAACATGCTTAACGGACCTGTGATGGCACCAGTGAAAGTTGCTGTATCTTCAAGGATCAATGGGACCGGAAGATTGGTGATATACAGAATTATCGCAATAATGCAAGAGCCTACGCCTATATTCACGAGTTGTTTCCAATTTATATTTTTCTGACAACCACCAATCTGCATTTTGTGGATGCCATAAGTATAGATCAAGACATTATATAACAAGTTGAAGATTACAGCGTGAATTATTGCATTGCTGCCATACATGACATCCAGCAAGGGATAACCCATAAATCCAATATTGGAAAAAAGCGTCATGACCTGATAAGCGCCGTAGTCCTCTCTGTCTGCATGAAGCAATCTGGGCAATAGTTCCGCGACAGCAAACATAATTGCAAAATAGATCAGCGCAACACCCAGAGTAAACAACAATTTTCCTTTATTCTCCAGTCTCTCAGGATTCATACCAGAGGCAATAATCAGCGCAGGATTTCCAATATTGATTACTATACTTGAAATTGTTTTGCCTGTAGTATCTTTAAACACACCGATTTTCCGACAGATATATCCGATGAGCATAATCAAGAAAAACATTATCATTTTTTGGAGTAAAAGCATACAACACCTTCATATAGTAAATATATAAGCTCGCAAATTATACGTTCTTACAAATGCATCTCTAACCGCTGCCAACATTACTTTGCAGAGTCGCCCATTATAACACAGGAAGGAGAGGGAATTACAATTTCCTGTCCGCTCCACTTTAAAATCCCTTTATTTTCATCAAAGAAAAAGGAAGCCTGTTCAAAACCTGCTTCCTCTCCTATTCCTAATGAATCAATTTCTTCTAATTCTCTTTCTATTTCTTCATCAATAGATATATTCTCTTCCGTTCCAGATACACTCTCTAATGAAATCTGTACACTATCTGCTTCAGAACTACTTCTTCCGCCATCATTTTTGCCTGCTCCCTTATCTTCCACATTTCCATTGTTGAAGATGGCTCCTTCGGTTTGTGTATTTTTAGATAATTCCTCATTAATGTTTCCAATAAATTGTTGGCTTCCTCGTCCACTTCCTTCATCTTTTCGCCTAATCTCCCTAAACGATAAAGTGTGTTGTACCTGTTTCTCTCGTTCTCTTTCAGATATTCTGCTGCCATCATCCCGTATTTTCCCACCTGCGTCAAATCTTCTTTCTGAATTTCCGGCAGTTTTAGGTTGGGATACAACATTCCATCTGCTTTCTTGTGGTACATCAGTCTCATTTCTTCCATTTGTGACTCTCCTTTCATTTTCAATATGTCTTACTCTGTAATTAAACTCTTTAAGAACACTACAGGATACGTCACATACAAGGGAACCAAAACGGTATATATTATCTTCGCCAGATATATTTATTATAAAATTCATATCTTGTTCTTCAGAAGACATGTTAAATCCACATCTTGTTCCTACTGCATAGAAAACACTTTTATATAACATTTCCTCTACTGTAGGCCCCTGCGTTTTATTATCTCTATCTTTAATCACACCACCTGTAATCTGATTAAGTTCTGAAATCATAACCTCTGATTTCTCCCTTATTATAGATCGCACATTTAGCTTTGTATAGTTCTTTAAGAGCTTTTGTAAATTATTTTTTTCATTACTTATATATGGTTGAATTTTTCCCTCGTCAATCAGTTCATCTACCATAAATTTTAAATTATAATCATTTAAATTCCATGTGAGATTAACATTTCTTCCTGCTGTATCAGATATATCGAACACATATCGCATATGTGGTTTCAAAACTTTCGATGGAAAAATTGCAATTCCCTTACTTCCTCTTTTTACATATCTTCCTACCTTTTTCCATGAATCATAGTCTCCCACAAGAGTTGCGTTTGGTCGCTGTACATACATCATTAAAATATTATCAAATTCATATCTGTATAATCTTCCCGTTAATTCTAAAAATTTTTTCCATTTATCTGAATCTGATACAATATCCTTAATATATTCATCGTAAAGTCTCTGTACCTTGTAATCAGCACTCATTCTTTTCTATAACCTCCCTTAACGCTTCTCTTATGTCCTTTCCATCCATTTCATCTCCTAAGCTATCCCATCCTTTTACTTTATCTCTTGCAAATAGTTCAATACGTGGTAATTCGCCACACAATTCAACTATACGTTCCCTTATTTCTGCTGGTTTCCTACTATGTTCCATTATTCTTGCATCACATATCTGCGGCACTGACTTTGATACACGTTTAGGTTGTCCTTTTGTTCCTATCAGACATACCTCCGAATTTGAACGTGTCCAAAATCCCAGTCCCATAAAATACGTGTTCTTTTTCTTATTTCTTTTCACCCAATTGAAGCCACACGTCTTATATTTAAATCCCCATCTTTCCATTACTTCTATTCCTTCTTTTAGGCATGGAAATGTTATCCATAAAAATAAAATACAATCCTTATCGGCGATTTTATCGACTGGAAGAGCCATTATATCTTTAATATTCATTGTGTGATAATGATTCTCCGCACTTCTTCCCTGACCTTTTTTGGAGTAAACTCTATATTGCCATGGTGGATCTGCATATATAATTTTGTACTTTTTTCCCACTTTAGTCACCTTCTTTCAATTTCACCAAACTTGTGTATTTTTCATACTCATCTTTATCTAAATTTAGCGTGACAAAATCTGTCTCCTTTTTTATTTCCACCAGCAGTTTCTTAATAATTCTTAACATAATAAAGTTATCTTTTGACATTTTAATGCTTTCCGTAAACATGATATTTTGATTATTGTCAATACCATCCTGCTGCCTTACTATGTTTAACATTACTTTTCTTTTTAGTTCATTTGCTTCGTCCTTAGTTAACACAACTTTTTCTGTCTCTGAACCACTGTTTTCCCATTCCTTATGAAGTTCTCCAATTAAAAACTCCATATATCTTAAATACATTTCCTTCATTTTTCCTCCAATCAAAAAAGAGCAGAAAAAATCTACTCCTTTTTTAAATTATTTTTTATTTTTGTTAGGTCTTCCAATCATAACTAGCGAACCATTATGATAATCCTGTAATACTACTCCTGTTGCCTCGTCAACTGCTTCCACCATTTTACCCTTTCCTACATATATTCCCACGTGACTGATATTTTTATATCTTCCGTTATTTGAATAACTGTAAAAAATTAGGTCTCCCGGCTTTAAATCTGTTTCTTTTACAACACACCCATTATCATTGCACCATTTTGCTTCAGCTGCTGCTGTATTTGCCCCATCACACATTACCGATATTCCGGCACTTTTCCAAGCATAATATGCTAATGATGAGCAATCAAAATGTGTTCCTGAATTTCTAAGTGGCTGGCTATATGGATATCCTACTTTTGATAACACAAATGAGCAAACTGCATTTGCATTGATATCAGTTACTCCATTTAATATTTCGTTAATTTCTTCCTGTGATAATGAGGACTTCTTATTTCCACCATTTACTGTTCCTGAATTTCCATTATTATATCCTAATGCCAACATTGCATCCGAACTCATAAGTGAATTCAACAGTTCTATTTCATTTTCGTTCATACTATATTCTGTTTCCATCTGATAATATGTTTTCAGACTTACATTAACGTATAATACTTTTTTCTTTTCCTTCTTTCCCTTGTCATTTTTAATCTTTTCTTCATTTATGGAAGTTGTGTATGTACACATATCGTCAAATACTGTTTTTAACTCTGTCTTTGCATTTTCATTCATTACTGTTGCCGTGTTTCCAATTCCATATTTAACCATATAAACACTCATTACATCATAATAATTTGATGGGGTATTTGATGTTCCCTCATAATCTTTATACACTATCTTTCCAATATCACACTCTTTATGTTCCGATACTAACGTATTTATTTCTCTGTTAAATTCTGCTACATACTGACTGGTGACTGTCATTATTGTATCTCCATTTTCAAGTGGTGGAAAAAATATTGAAAATGGTGAATTATATATAAGTGCAATTACAAGAGCTATTATTATGGCTGCAATACATACAATCATAAGAAGAACTAAAGCAAATGGTAATAAACACATTCCTGCTTTTATTAATATATTTTTTACGCTATCCAATGTTTTCACGTTTGCACTTGTATCTGATTTATTGTTTTTCAATTTGCTTAACACATAATTTAATTTTTTTTTTTTTACTTTGTCCGAACCGACATCCTTAGTTCTTTTTACATTTTCCTTACTCCTCTGTTCAAATTTTCTGTAATCGGATTTTACACTTTTATCTTTGCGGTGTACCGTTTTATTCTTTTCTTTTTTTTGCAAGTTGTTTGAATCTTTACTATGCAATTGTTTCTTTTTACTTCTGTTCTTTCCTCTTACACTTTTTATGTGCTCTTCCTTTATATGTTTTTGTTTTACCTGTTCTTTTATATTTTTACGTGTAATTTTTGCCACCTTGGTAAAAGGTTTTGTAATAACTGATGCCGTTACTAATGCTTCTCTTATCTCTTTACCACCATCTAACTGTTCTACAGACTCCAACATCTTTTTTTGTGCAATTACTTTTCCACCACTTTTTAATATACTCTTTTTATCCTTTATAACTTTTCTTTTGTCAGTATCATTTCTGTTAAAATTTGGCATATCACGACTATGTATGCTCCTTCTTTTTCTCTCCATTTTCCCTCCTGACGTAAATAAAGCCAATACAAAGCACTTAAGCTTTGTATTGGCTTTCTGACGGCATAATTCTGTTATCTTTTTACTAATTTTACATACTTATTTAAATCTGTTTGTAACCTAACTAATGCCATTTCTTTTGTTCTACTTTTTTCTCTATTAAGTTTATTCTTATTTTCTGAAATATACTCGCATAAATCCTTTATCACTTCATAGTCTGCTGAAAATATATCACTTAAATTATAAAATGAATATACACTGCTTAATGCAGACGAAAAATAATGTATTTCCAAAGCCGTTGCTGTAAAAAATTTATCTTTTATTTTTTCATAATCAAATAGCGAAATAAATTTCCCATAATTTACAAAATTTGATTTATTATCTCTACAATATATTTCTAATTGTTCATCCCAACTCATATCAGATAATTTTATACCTTTTTCATCTGATATTATTGAATCGACCTCAGCCTCCTCAATTTTTTTCATTAATGGTTCCGTAAATTTCATATATTCAAATGCAAATTGCTTATCTTCTGATAATACTCCAAGCATTTGAGGGGTTAATTTGTATTTTTTGTTTTCTACATCTTTAACCATATCGTCTATAAATTCGTCTATATTAAATTTTTCCCACTCTTCATAATAATGATTTTGATGCTGTTCTTCATTTTTCTTCATTTCTACAAACATATTAGTTTGCGTTGAATCATATATTTTTCCCGTCGATTCTTTTTCCTTATCAGCATTTAATCCAAAATCAGGATTATTAATACACATTAATATACTTATTATTGACTTGTATTCTTGAGGATAATATTCACCCCCTTTCAGTTCTTCTCGCATTTTGTCAACAAGTTCTTTTACTTTCTCGTCTGGCATTAAATACCAATCATATAAACTGTTAAGTGCTAACGCTTTATGCTCTTGATCCTTCATAAGCTTCTCTTTCAACAATTTTTTTTCATCAATCCGATTTTGTACATCTTCTAAAGCAATTTCACAATCAACACATTGTGTTTTCCAATATTCGTCTATAAATGCATAACCATATATTTTAGATTTATTAGTTGAGCATCTTCCATCATTAATACAACCATACCTTATATCTTTTGACCAAACATATCCGTCTATTCCCTTTGCTCTCTGCATTGCAGTATAAACTATATATATAATAATGTTTTTTAACTCTTCCGAGAACAATTCCTCTCTAGAAATATTTTCCTTATCCAATGCAATATAAATCTCTTCGATGGCTAGACATGCAGAAATCAAAGTTCTCAAGTTTTGATGTTTTTCTTTTCTTAATAAACAGATAATTTCTTCTTTATTTTCTATAATTATTTTTTTTACATTATCTTCTTTTACACAATCAGCTATAACATCCTCAAATACCTCTTCCAAAGGTATATTATATGGTATTGTTAACCCTATTAACTTTTCCTTTGTTTTTTCGTATGTGGTCTTACCTTCAAAATAATAATCCACTATCTTTCTTAGCTCTTCTCTATTTATTTCATTCTCATTGGCAACCAAAATGATTTTATATTCATTATTTTCACACAAATTATTAAGAAATCCCATTAATTCGATAATATTTATTTGACATCTTTCTATATCATCAAAAATCAATACTAATCTTTTATTAGTACCTTTCTTTTTTTCAAATATTGCTTTGATTTCTTCGCTAACAGTTCCCTCCATATTTAATTTCTTATCAATAAATCTAATACCACTTTTTCCACATAAGCTAATTACATTTGCTAATCCATCTCCAAAATATCCCATTTTTTGTGTTTTATCTTTAATTACTTTTTGCATCAACTTCATATAAATTATATCTTGGATTTGTTCAATCTTAGATATTCCATATAATGATATTGAAAATACCTGAATTCCATTCCGTTCTAGTCCAGGTATTAATTTCTTGTTAACAAAAAATGTCTTTCCACACCCCCATTCACCATTTAAAAGAATAGCTTGCTTTTTTCTTTCATCACTTACGTATTTTAGTATTACGTCTTTAATTTCTTCATTTAAAAGTACCTTAGCCATAATTTCCTCCTATACATTTTTCCAAATACTATCAACTTTTATTTCTAATTTTATCATATACATTAAAACTTTAAAATATATACCTATTATGACTTTGCTCTACTTTTTTTGATCAATTTTCTCATGTATATTTGTATTATATAATCTATACAATTCTGTATCTCTTCCAATTGTATTATCAAATGGAATAATTACATTTCCACATTTTATCAATCCCATTCCTGACGGAGCATTACTTACAAATTCCAATTGTGATTCTGAAACACCTACAACTTCTGCTATTTTTTCTGCATCCGTATTTGCCTGTTTTAAAATTGCTACAAACTCACTGTTTGCAAGCATTGTAGTCACTGTATAATTCTGTAAAAGGTCAACTACGTTCTGTGTTATTCCTGTACATAATCCACCCTGTTTTCTTACTTTCTTCCATAGCTGCTGTAAATACTTTGCACTATATTCTGAATTAAGCAACACATGGATTTCATCTATATACAACCATGTTGCTCTGCCCTTTTCTCCGTTCTCTACGATTCTTTGCTGAATTGCTTCCATCATAATAAGCATTGATATAGGTGCTAAATCCTGACCTAAATCTCTAATTCCATATACTGTAAATCTGTTATTCATGTCCACATTTGTCTGATTATTAAAAATATTAAGAGAACCTTTTACAAATATTTCAAGTGATAATGCAATATCCTTAGCTATTTTCTTTTCATCAGCATCAGTTTGATTTAATAATCTTTCATAGAAATCAGACATAACCGGTATATACTTTTCTCTGCTCCTTGCTATATCCAAATACATATCTGTAAGACACCTATCAATTATGGAACGCTGCTGTGGGGTAAGTGGCTTATTTAAACATTGCTCACACAATCCAAACATAAAAGAACATTTTTCTCTAATCCATCCCTTTGAATCTCTTGCATCAAGGTTCCATACATCCATATCCAAAGGATTAACAAAATTATTTGTATATGTAGACAGGTTAACAATGGTTCCGCCATAAGTCTTTGCAATATCAAAATATTCGTGCATCGGATCAATTACGATAACATCATCCTTACCCTTTAAGAAAACACTTCCCATTTCCATCTTACTGAAAAATGATTTTCCAGAACCCGGAACACCAAAAACAAATCCGTTACCATTTATTAGTTTTTTTCTGTTTCCCACATTTATATTTTTAGATACCTGATTAATTCCATAATAATTACCTCCATCATCCTTGAGTTCCTGCACACTAAAAGGAACAAGACCCGCTAATGAATTTGTCAACATTGTTCTCATTGTTTCAACCTGTCTCACACCAATTGGAAGAACAGTGTTTAATGCTTCTCTTTGCATAAACTGATGAGTATCTATTGTAACTCCATTGCTTTTTCCTATTGTCACAATTGTTTCACACGCACTATCCAATTCTTCTTTTGTTTCTGCCATTACAACCATATTTACTGATGTATAAAACATACTCTCATCATTTTCTCTAACATTAGTCATCATATCCTCAATGTCCTTTTTTTCCATTCTTTTCGAATATGATATTTCTGTTGAGAAGTCATTGTTTTTATTTCTCACTCTTTGCTGTTTAATAATATCCGATTCAACACCAAGATATTTTTTCTGTAATAATTTGATTGTCATATCCTTTGGAATCGGCACAACATCTATGCTTGTAATCATATGGACAGGAAGCATTGTTATTGTATTAAGAAGTTCCTCCGAAAGACTTTTTGGATATTTTTTAAAAAACAAAGCCCTACAAACCTTATTTTCATCCTCAAAATAATCCTGATAAAACTTTATCATACCGTTGCATAAATCATTTCTAAAATCTCTTCCTACACGCTTTGCTTCTCTTATATTGAAATCAAATTCTTCTTCCTTTCCTAAGTTATAAAAATCGTGTAGTACTCGCAATCTTTCATTTCCACTTAATGAAGTTATTCCTGTTCCAAGTTCATTAAATGCCTTCTTAACATTTACTTCTATTGTTGCAAACTGAGCTTTTGCCTCTTCAAAATTTTTTCTCTCCACTGTAATTGTTAAATATTTTTCCTGTTCAATTCCCTGTCTCCCTTCTTTTATTTTTTCCTCAATTATATTGTTATAAATTTTTCTAAATCTATCAAATCCATCATCTAAATATGGAACTAATATATATCTTCTTAAATCTTCCATATCCTTATTCTTGTTATTGATTGTTATCTTAAATGAACAATCAAGTGAATTTAAAAATTTACAATATCTTTGAAGTATTTCCTCCTGTTCTTCATAAGTTGCTGTTGTATAATTTATGTCCATAAACTTATATGTTTTTGAATACTTATTTTCCTGTATTCTAAATATTCCATTTTCAGATACTTCCATTATTTCTATAGTTTCCTGTA
>ERZ780190.3323-NODE-3323-length-10659-cov-19.249340_pt1 | contig 10659 bp, 7 predicted proteins | sample MGYA00510980_ERZ780190 | MGnify/ENA primary metagenome ERZ780190 (study PRJEB29588, sample SAMEA1972188) | human gut metagenome | biome: human gut; feature: human-associated habitat; material: faeces | place: Denmark | collected 2008/2010 ... | reverse complement strand
ATTCTTCTGCAAAAAGTTTCTGCTTCCGCTCAATCATCTCATCAATTCTCTCGATATACTGCCCGACATCCTTGACATTCTCGCATCGTTCGATCCGATGAGTGCCGTCCGGATTTGGCTGATTCCAGACACGTTTTGTCGAAGCTCCTGCTCCGCACGCCACGATGGTCTGTTTTTCCTCCATGATCAGAATATTATAAACTCCCGCTTTTCCTTCTTTCGCATAACCGACATTCTCAAGGTTTCCCGCCATTCCCTTCTGGCGGTACAGATAATAAGGGAACAGGTCCATCTTCTTCGCATAGGAAGCGGTCAGGTCCATATGTTCCTGCGTGTTGACCATCTTATAATCTTTATAGTCTTCCTTGAACATATTTAAGCGCGCCGCGCGTTTTAGTGCCAGAGAGTGAACAGTCAGATTGTCCGGTTTTAACTGCATGATCTGCTCTAATGTATCGCGTACGTCCTCTAAAGATTCTTCCGGCAGTCCCATAATAAGATCCATATTAATATCATCAAATCCAAGTTCTCTTGCGATCTTAAAACTTTCCACAGTCTGTTCTACCGAATGGTGCCTTCCGATCAGGTCGAGCGTTCTCTGCTGCATGGTCTGCGGATTGATGGAAATTCGTGTGATTCCCCATTTGCGCAGCACCTCTAATTTTTCTCTTGTGATGCTGTCCGGTCTGCCGGCTTCCACGGTAAACTCAAGGCAGTCTGACAAATCAAAACTACATTTAATTTTACGGATCAGACGGTCTAACTGATAAGGCTCTAATGTTGTCGGCGTTCCACCACCGATATAAATGGAATTTAAATGCTTGTGATAAAACTTTGCCGCCGTATAATCAATCTCTTTTTCCAGTGCATCTAAATAAGCATCCACACGGTTCTTCCAGCTTACAAGCGGATATGATGTAAACGAGCAGTACAGGCAGGTCGTCGGACAGAACGGGATTCCGATATAAAGACTGTATCCGTTGTCATAATCAATTTTCTTTAAGATCGCATTTTCTCGTTCTGCAATATCGGTTGCAAGTTCAATCTTCTCATCGGAAGCAAAATAGGTATCCTTCATATACCGGTAGATCTCCTCCCGGCTTTTTCCTTCCTCCAGCAATTTCATAGGAATCTTCGTTGGACGGATTCCGGTCAGGTTTCCCCATGGAAGTGTTCGTTTCGTATAATCACAGAGCATACGGTACAGCATCTGCTTCAGCTGATTTTTCGTCCACACGCGATCCGAAAAATCTACCTGAATTGTCTCACCCGGTATCTCTTTTACTTCTTCCTGACCCGGTTTTTCATTTGCCTGCGCATCCTCATTTGCATGCACGATCTCCTGCCATGTGATCTGAATCGTATCTTCCCCGTAGTTTACCTGCATGCGGATATCGATTTTTTCATCATATTCTTTTTTTTCTGCCGACACACCCACATACTGTTCCGGGAAAAATGCCTTGATCAGAGAATGAATATCATATTCAAATTCCGGTTTATTTAATAAAACTTCTATCATCCCAAAACCTCTCACTTACAGATACGGATTATACATCCGCTCTGTCCCAATCGTTGTAATATCATTGTGTCCGGTGTACACGGTCGTTTCATCCGGAAGCGGCAGAAGTTTCTCCTTAATGGAGCGGATGATCTGTGCTGCACTGCCCTTTGGAAAATCGGTGCGTCCCACCGATGTGCAAAAGAGGGTGTCCCCGGAAAAAACTACATTCTGATACGGGAAATAATAGCAGCAGCCACCCACCGTATGTCCCGGTGTATGGAATACACGGATATGAAAACCGGCAAGGTCGATCTCCTGCTCATTCTTCAAAAATACATCCGCATGATAGGTCTTTTGTACACCTTCCCAGCCGCTTAAATTGAGAGACGGCGTATCTAAGGTCTCTTTTTCATGCTCCTCGGCATATATTTTGATATCAAAATGTTTTGCAAGTTCCTCCGCTCCACCCGCATGGTCAAAATGTCCATGTGTCAGCAAAATTGCGATCGGTATCAGCTTTTCCTGACGAATCTTCTTGGCAAGTTGATCTGCACTTGCCCCCGGATCGATAACCAGTACTTCTTTTGTGTCATCGTTGATCGCAAAATAACAGTTTGTCTGTACCGGACCAACTACATATTGTTCTACTTTCAGTGGTGCCATAGTTTCCCCTTTCCTGTCTGACAAAATCTTTTTCTTTACAGAAAAACTGGCTGCCCATCTGGATGCGGTTCATGTTTCCCACAACCTTCTGACAACCAGTTCTTTTAGCCCGTCGTTCTCTCTATATCAATGATACTCTCGATCTGCCGCAGTCTCTCCACAACGCTTGTAAGTTCTTCCCTGCCCTTCGTGCTGAAAGATACATCGATTGTTGCAATTCCCTGCTTGCTTGTTTTGGAGTGAATCGAATCAATATCGATCTCACGCTCTGTAAATACCTTTGTGATATCCACGAGAAGACCGGTTCGGTTATTGCCGTAGATCTTGATCTCTGCACGGTACAGGCCACTGCTGCCGGACTCTTCATCATGCTGCCACTCGGCATCGATCAGACGCTCACGCTCCATATCAGACAGATTGATAATGTTGATACAGTCTGTTCTATGGATGGAAACACCTCGGCCTCTGGTTACAAATCCAACGATCTCGTCTCCCGGTACCGGACTGCAGCACTTTGAAAAATGCACTGCTACATCATAAAGTCCTTTTACAATGATACCGCTCTTGGAATGTTTCTGTACGACCTTATCTTTATTCTCGGCAATGGTCTCAAGCACTTCATCATCCGTGATACACGCAAGATGGTCTTTTTTGTATTCCTCATACATGCGGTTTACGATCTGACCTTCTTTTAAACCACCATGTCCGATCGTTGCAAGGCAGGAATTCCAGTCATGGAAACCATATTTTCTTAAAATTTTCTCCTGATATTCCGGCTTATTGATATCCGGGAAATTGATTCCCTTGGATTTTGCCGATGCGATCAAAAGTTCCTTGCCGTGTGTAATATTTTCTTCTTTTAACTCACTGCGGAACCACTGATTGATCTTATTTTTCGCCTGGGTGCTTTTTACAATATTTAACCAGTCACGGCTCGGTCCCTTTGAATTCTGGGAAGTGATTACTTCCACACGGTCACCGTTCTGGATGATGTAGTCGATTGGAACCAGTTTTCCGTTGACTTTTGCACCGATCATCTTATTGCCGACCGCGGAATGAATACTGTAAGCAAAGTCGATCGGCGTGGAACCGGTCGGAAGATTCTTGACATCTCCGGTCGGTGTAAAACAGAATACCGTATCGGAAAACAGGTCAAGATCGCTCTTTAGCAGGCTCATGAACTCTTTATTATCTGACATGTCGCGCTGCCACTCTAAGATCTGACGGAGCCAGCTCAGCTTTTCCTCTTCGGTAACGGTCATTGGCTGTGACACACCGCCATTGTTACTTGCCTCTTTGTACTTCCAATGGGCAGCGATACCATATTCAGCCGTACGATGCATCTCAAAGGTACGGATCTGTATCTCAAACGGCTGACCGGTCGGTCCGATCAGAGTCGTATGGAGTGACTGGTACATGTTCGGCTTAGGCATCGCAATGTAGTCTTTAAACCGTCCCGGAATCGGCTTATACATCTCATGAATCACACCGAGTGCTGCATAACAGTCCTTGACGGAATCCACGATGATGCGGATGGCAAACAGATCATAAATCTGGTCTAATGTCTTGTGCTGATTGACCATTTTTTTGTAAATACTGAAGAAATGTTTTGCACGTCCGTCAACCTGTGCAGGAATTCCTGCATCTTTGATGTGCTGACGCACTTCTTCCACCAGTTTCTGTACATATTCGTCCCTGACACTCTTGCGCTGTGCGATCTGATGTACCAGATCATAATAGGCATCCGGCTCTAAATACTTGAGTGAGAGATCGTCCAGCTCGATCTTGATCTTGGAAATACCAAGACGCTGTGCGATTGGTGCGTAAATATCCATCGTTTCACGCGCTTTTTCCTTCTGCTTCTCAGGTGTCATGTATTTGAGCGTACGCATATTGTGAAGACGATCCGCAAGCTTGATCAGGATAACACGGATATCCTTTGCCATTGCAAGGAACATCTTACGAAGATTCTCTGCCTGAACCTCCACTTTATCCGCATCATAAGAGAGCTGTCCTAATTTGGTAACACCATCTACCAGAAGAGCAACCTCATCTCCAAACTCCTGTGCAATCTGTTCATCCGTCATAACAGTATCTTCCACAACATCATGCAAAAGTCCTGCAACGATCGTCTCCTTATCCAGCTCTAACTCCGCTAAAATAATTGCAACACACAATGGATGGATGATATATGGCTCGCCGGACTTTCTTGCCTGTCCCTCATGTGCATCCCTCGCAACATGATATGCTTTCTCGATCAGCGATATATCTGTCGATGGATGATACTTTCGCACGCTGGCGATCAGTTCGTCATATAGTTTTTCCGGACTCTCAAACTCTTTCATCGGCTTGATGTTATCGTCCTCTTCTTTTACTTTTTTTTGCAGATCCAGTGATTCTGATGAAAAATCCGCCATGTGCCTCACCCACTTTATCCCTTTTTTAGTAGTTTATATTATATTTTATTTTTATGGAAAATGCAACGTTTATTGATGATATCATGCCCCGCTTTTGCTTATGGTATAGCGTTTCATGCATTTTCCGTCCAGATCCATTTCCTCCCGGAACATAAATCCCAGTTTTTCTGCCAGACATTCCGATGCTTTATTTCCTTTCTGGATCAGACAGTTTAATTTATCGAATTCAAGAAAATTCCATGCGTAACCGATCACAGCAAGACAGACCTCTGTTGCATATCCTTTTCTCTGATACGATACGTCGATCATATATCCAAGTTCCGGCTCACCGTCACACGCCTCACGATTCTCGATCCCGACCCGCCCGATCAGTTTTCCCGTCGCCTTTTCGATCACGACCCACATGCCGTACCCATAAAGGCGGTACATATAGTTAATATACGACCGCTGATACTCTTTTTCCTTTTCGTATTCATACAGCGGGTCTAAATATTCCGTCATTCCTTCCCCGGCATACAGTGCAAACAGGCCGTCTAAATCATCCAGCGTGATCTCCCGCACGATGCAGCGTTCTGTCGTGACGATCGTCCACGGAATACCATGTTTACGTTCATACGCACGAAGCAGAAACGTTTCATCCACTTCCTCAAGACCTTCGATTAACATAACCGCAGCCTGCATTCCCTGTTCTTCGATTCCCTCCGTCACTTCATCTGTGCTGTCACTACAATTCACGTTCTGACTACCAATTTCTGTAATCACATCGTCCGGTACTTCTCCTGTGCTCTCATTCTCTGCTCCGCCCGGTCCGATATATCCCAGCGTTGCCATTCCAAGCTGATCCATATTAGAAATAATGTGCCCATCTGTAGAGATGAGCACACTTTCTTCTGGCGGGAACAGAGAAAACTCTGCTCTGCGATTGGCATTATTTTTCCCTGTTACCACCAGTTTCAGATCCGGTTCCGGTCTGATATTCTGTTTTAAATAATCCAGTTCCCGCTCCGGGAGTCTGTCTGCTATTATAAATCTTAATTCCGGCATCGTATTTCACATTACCTCAATCGCTTATTCTAAGGTATCCTCTTCTGTATCCGGTTCCGGCACGACCGGATCTGTGGCATAATCATATTTGATATCATCATATCCCCATCCGGCAATGATATCTTTTGGTTTGCCATCTACCATAACTGTTTTATAGGTCGTTATTCTTACAAAATAGCGTTTGCCCTTGGTAAGTCCCTTGATCGTATATTTTAATTTATTGCTGTTTTTGATCTTGATCAGATGGATATCTTTTTCCGGTGTCGAATAAAAACCACCTTCTCCATCCGTATACTGGATCATATAACCGGTAATCTGCTCTTTGGTCTTCTTTGGTACATTCCAGCTTACCGTAGCAGAATTTGACGTCATCACCAGATCATTCAGCATTGCATTCTGCGGTGCGATCGTAAACTCCCGGATGATCGTTCCGCGGAAATCACCTTTTAATTTAATCTGAATACGATGCACTCCGATACTCCTGCAGTCTGTCAGATATTTTACGGAATAATTCTTTTTCGGAACCGTCTTTCCGGTATAATTACGTTTTACCGTTACTGCAGGTTTATGTTTCTTTCCGTCGTAGACATAAGTTGTCTCTCTCTGCCAGTTATCATCCGCAAGACACACATACAGGCTGGTTGACTGTACTAGCGGCCATTTGTTTTTGATGGAACGGTTATTTTTAAAAGTAGACTTTTTAATTCCAGGAATCTGTGTCCATGAACTTAAGTCTGTATAGGAGAGAAGATTCTTCGTCTTATCCAAGGATTCCTTCGAATCGATCACTTTAAACGTATTATATACTTTACGCTCTCTGCCATTGATATCGCGAAGTCCCCAGTAAAAGCCCTGATCCACATCCGACTGCGGTTCGGTATCTCTCGCATAGATAAAGGATTCGATCATCTTATTGCCTTCGCTGATATAGTAAGCATACGCATATGTTGCTGCCTGCAGTTCTTCTCCCTGTGTCGAATTGAACGCCTGCTCTGCAAGCATGATCGTTGCATCTTTGCCGATCTTCTTTTTTACATATTCCGTCAGGACAGAAATATTTTTCATGGTAATGATCCTGGAATCCACACCACTGCCTGCTAAAGAGTCATCCCAGAATTTTGGCTCCACAAGACCCTGTGAATATGCATGATATGCAATGTTTGGACAGATCTTACCCTGCGCTTTCAGTTTCGAATAAAATGTGTCCAGTGTATTCTTCGTCGAGAAAAAGCTGTTCCCGCCTCCATCGACATCCTGATTCCAGTTATAATCAAGGCTGATATATACCTTTGAATGGCTGCTGACACTCTTTGTGGCATTATATGCAATGCGGAATGCCCGCGCATAATCATCCATATACGCACTTAAACTTTTTCCGCCCGCATAGTTCCAGTCATAAGGACTGTCAACCTCATTTCCCAAGATCCATCCGGACACCAAATGCTGTTCATTGCCAAATTTCTCTGCCATGTAACTCATAAATGCTTCCCAGGTACGGCATCCTGCTGCTGATGTTGTCTTAATGGAAGAGAATATTTTTCCACCGCCATAACTCATTTTGCCCGCCTGGCCTTTTGCGTCTTTGCCAAGAAGCAGGATCACATATACTTTGGATCCATCGTCAATATACTGACGCACCTGATCCTGCAGCCAGTTTACACGATCCCTGTCAAATGTATATTTTTTCCCGCGGTATTTATACACCTCTTTATTTCCGCAGTCTTTGTTTAAAATTTCTTCAATTGACCAGTTTAAGACAACATGCTGTGTACGAAGCTTTTTTACGGATGTATGGTCTGCCCAGTCCGGCTGCAGTCCCTTTTTAGAGGTAGTCTTTACGCCGGTTCCGGTGTAGGATGCTAATACTTCCGGATTGGTAATGTACTGTGCACCGCTTATTGCTGCATATTTTTTCCCTTTTTTGTATGCAGCCACAAATTTCTGACAAAGCATACTGCTTTTATATTTTACGGAAAATGTAACTGTACCTTTCTTAAAGTTGGCCGAAGCCACCGGTTTTCCGGTAAGCTTTGCATTCTCTTTTACATTGGCATCCACTGAAAACAGGTAAAGCTTGTTTCCCATTCCTTTCTGTTTTCCGGCAACTTTTGCTTTTACTGTCACCTTGCTGCCACCGGAATTTAGTTTACAGGATACTAACTGTACCGGCTTTCCAGCTGCATAAACCTCTGTCTGTGCACCGGGAAAAAGCCCTGCTGCCAGGATTGCAACGAGACAGATACAAATGATTTTTTTTAATATTTTCATAACTTACATTCCCCTGTGATTTATCTATCGTGTACTGCGCCTACGAGTTCTTTGATATCTTTTACCTGATAACGCTCCATATAATCGCGGATTCCGTCAACAATCTCCATGGTTACCTGTGGATTGGTAAAGTTTGCTGTTCCGACAGACACTGCCGTTGCTCCCGCAAGGATCATCTCGATCGCATCATCTGCATTCATGATCCCGCCCATACCAACGATCGGGATATTTACCGCCTGTGCGGTCTGATATACCATGCGCACTGCAACCGGATGCACGGCAGGACCTGACATGCCGCCCGTTCTGTTTGCCAGTGCAAACGTGCGTCTGTGGATATCGATCTTCATTCCTGTCAGCGTGTTGATCAACGATAAACCGTCCGCACCGCCGGCTTCTGCCGCACGCGCCATCTCCGTGATGTCTGTTACATTCGGTGAAAGTTTCATGATGACAGGCTGTTTTGCATGCGCCTTGATCTCTCTTGTGATATCTTCAACCATCTTTGGATTCTGTCCAAAGGCAATTCCGCCCTCTTTTACATTCGGACAGGAAATATTGATCTCTAAAAGATCGACCGGCTGGTCTGCAAGTCTGTCCACAACTTCTATGTATTCCGACGTTGTATGTCCACATACATTGACCACAATTCTGGTATCATATTTCTTTAAGAAAGGAATATCGCGCTCAATGAAAAGATCAATACCCGGATTCTGAAGTCCGATCGCATTTAACATGCCCCCGTATACCTCAGCCACACGCGGTGTCGGGTTTCCTTCCCACGGTACATTGGCAACACCCTTTGTCACAACAGCACCAAGACGGTTTAAATCCACAAACTCCGAATATTCTTCCCCGGCGCCAAACGTTCCGGACGCAGTCATGACCGGATTATTTAATGTCACTCCACATAAATCTACTTTCATGTTCATCAGAATTCTACCTCCTGTGCAAGAAATACCGGTCCCTCTTTACAGATTCTCTTATTTTTTACATTGCTGTGTGCATCTTTTTCTTTTGACTTGCACACGCAGGCAAGACAGGCTCCGATACCGCATGCCATGCGCTCTTCCATGGAAATCCAGCAAGGGATTCCTTTTTCCAGTGCATAATTTTTTAATGCACGAAGCATCGGTTTTGGTCCACAGGCAAACATCATATCTGCTTCGATTTGATTTTCACGAATTGCGTCTACTACATTTCCTTTTGTTCCAACACTGCCGTCTTCCGTTGCAATAAAAAGTGTTCCTGCTGATTCAAGTTCTTCTTTTAAGAATAAATCCTGATTGCGGTATCCGGATACAATAATCGCTTCTCCCTCGATTTCTTTTGCAGTCTGAAGCATTGGAGGAACGCCAATTCCTCCTCCAATCATCAGCACTTTTTTACCTTTTGCTTCTTCAATCGGAAATCCGTTTCCAAGCGGACCTAAGATTTCAAAAGAATCTCCTGCTTCTGCTTTGGAAAATTCTTCTGTTCCTTTTCCCACTACACGATATACAATACGGAGTGTGCCCTTTTCGCGGTCAATTTCACAGATACTGATTGGTCTTGGAAGCAGCCTGCTTCCTTCATTACAATATACAGATACAAACTGACCTGCTTTTGCATGCGCTGCAATCTCTTCCGTACGCAGCCACATACTGTAAATGTCATCCGCAATTTCTTCCTGGCGGATAATAATCGCCTGTTCTTTAAACTTCTCTGCCATCTTCTTCTCCTATCTTGCCTGTAAAGCTCCATCGATATCTTTTATCATTGCCTCTACTGCTGCTCTGGATGCATCTGCAAAATGTTCTGCTCCAAAAGATGCATAAGCCTCCTGCTTATATGCTGCAATGATTCCACGGGATGAATTGACAATTGCACCCAGTCCGTTTTCGTCGAAGTAATGTACTAAGTCCGCTCCTTTTCCACCCTGGGCACCGTATCCCGGAACCAGGATAAAGCTCTTTGGCATTACTTTACGAAGGACTTTTCCTATCTCCGGATAGGTTGCTCCTACTACTGCTCCCACATAGCTGTAGTTATCTCCCATGACTTCTTCGCCCCACTGTGCTACCTTTTCACCGACATATTCATACAGTGGTCTGCCATCAATTAATCTGTCCTGGAATTCTCCACTGGATGGATTGCTGGTCTTAACTAAAATGAAGATACCTTTTTTCTCTTCTTTACATACTTCCAGGAAAGGCTTGATTCCGTCTGAACCAAGATATGGATTAACTGTTGCAAAGTCTTCATCAAAAGCAGAAAGCTTCTTACTTCCCACCTGGACTTTACCAAGATGTCCCACTGCATAAGCTGCGGATGTAGAACCGATATCGCCACGTTTTACATCTCCGATTACCACAAGGTCTTTGGAGTGGCAGTAATCTACTGTCTTCTGATATGCTTTCACACCCTCTGTTCCAAACTGCTCATACATGGCAATCTGTGGCTTTACAGCCGGAATCAGATCATAAGTGGCATCTACAATTGCTTTGTTAAACTGCCAGATTGCTTCTGCTGCACCCTCTAAAGTCTCACCACACTCCTTAAATGCTGCTGCCTTAATATGTTCCGGAACATAATCTAACATCGGATCTAAGCCGACAACGATTGGTGCATGGGTTTTCTCGATTTTTTTAATTAATTTGTTAATCATATCTTTAAGCCTTTCTTTTTCTTATTCTTCTGCTGCATCATATACAATTTTGCCGTCACAGATAGTCATCATTACTTTACCGGTTACTTTTCTGCTGTGGAATGGTGTATTCTTTGCTTTCG
>ERZ780190.3321-NODE-3321-length-10664-cov-2.952587_pt1 | contig 10664 bp, 8 predicted proteins | sample MGYA00510980_ERZ780190 | MGnify/ENA primary metagenome ERZ780190 (study PRJEB29588, sample SAMEA1972188) | human gut metagenome | biome: human gut; feature: human-associated habitat; material: faeces | place: Denmark | collected 2008/2010 ... | reverse complement strand
ATACTGTAAAACCATCATAATAGAAGAAGCCATCATACTCACCTTCTTCAAGACAGCTCTTATCCTTATCCATACTCTTATACTTTCCAATTGCAGCTACTAACTCATCCATATTCTTTCCAATATACTTTTTAGCAGTACTCTTACCATTGCTATTTGACTTAGCCTTAGTTGCCTTTTCAGAACTCTTCTTTACAACCTTCTTAGCCTTTTTAGTTGTGGTTTCAACCTTTTTAGTTACCTTTTCAGTAGCCGTCTCTGTTACCTTCTCCGTTGTTTCTTCTTTATTTTTTTTCGTAATGGCTGGTTCACCCTTATCAGCCTTCTTCTTTGTTTTCTTTTTTGCCTTTGTAGTAGCCTTTTCCACAGCTGTAGTTTCAGTAGCAGTAGTTGTTTCCTCCACAGTAGTCTCCTGCACAGTTGTTTCTGCAACCGTAGTTGCTGCAGCTGTAGTTGCCTCTTCCTTCTTGCCATTTCCACAACCTACTGTTAAAACCATGGCTGCCATAACAGTTCCAATCATAAAATACTTTCTCATTCTCTATTATCTCCTTAACTTACAATATTTAACAACTTAATATACGTTATTCCATATTCCAAAACATTTTTTAACGCAAACACGTTGATTTTCTTATATAAAATGTTTTGAAATATACCGACGTATATTAAGTTGTTTATTCTTCTAGTTCTAATGATGTTTTTACACCGGAAGAATAGTATTTGTTATCCTTCTGGGTTATTACATCTATGTCGTATGTTCCTGCTTCTACTTGGGATGTGTCTAAGTACATGCCGTAGTCATATCCTTCGTTTTTTGACGTTACGTCTATTGGTGCCGGAAATGCTTCATATGTGTATTCATTGTCTTCACTTTTTAGGCGTACATAGATTTTGCTATCGTCATCTATGTATTTTGAATCCACTTTTCCACTTATTGGTACATATTCTTCATCGTCGCCAATTTCTGCAGTTGTGTTGCTGTTTACTTCCATTGTGTTTAAGTTACCTGCTCTTAATGGGGCTGCCATATATGGTGCCTCTTCTATAAGTGCATGTATGTGTCTTTCTACAAGTTCAATTACTACTTTGTCTGCTTTTTTTTCATTTTGCAGATTCCAGTTGTATGGAACTGCCTTTGTAAAATAGCCATTGTGAAATTCATCTGCCACAAACGGTATTAGCGCATTTCCAAATGAGTCACGGTACATTACAATTGATTCTTTTTTGCCTTTGCTTTCTGTTTCAATTGATATATCTGTAACTTTTTTGTTGTTTGAAGTTACTTTGTACGAACTTTTTTTATTGTAGATTACATTTGTATCTTTTTTGTTTCCTTTTGGAAATAACATTCCATACAAGTCCCCTGAAAAGTTTTTCTTTATGGTATGCCTTTCATTAGTATAATCGTAGTGGTCTTTTCCTAAATAGTTAAGTATGGCATTACAGCCCATTGCCGCTCCCTGATTATTCCAATGGCTATCCAGCTTGTGATATACTTCTTTTCCGGAATCAATGAACATTTTCTTTAAATCAACTGTGTTTATATTTTCTTTTTTCATTTCTGCCTGTAATAAGCTGTAATTATTCTGCTCACTTGTTTTTATGTATCGCTTTGGCATATATTCAGGATAAAGCGAGTTCTTATTTGGTGCTATTACAAATAGAAACTGTCTGTTGTTCTGTTCCACATTTTCCTGCAATAAAGATAAAACTCTTCCACAGGAATAGATTTCTCTTTTTGACAAAGTATTTTGTCCAAGATAATCATCTAATGTTTCACTGAAAAACAAATAGCCTTTACTGCCAACTATAACTTTCTCATTTCCTGATTGTCTGAAAACATTCTTCTTTATTATAGCATCTGCTTCAATTAAATTCTGCCTAAAAGCAAAATTGTCTGAAAAATAGTCGTTTAACTGATCAAAAAACTTTACATTTAACTTTCCGCCTGTCTTAATTGACGGGAAAATCTGTACCTGTCTCTGCTCCACGCTTACATCTGTTTTAAAAAATAACATTCCAAGAGATGGTAGACACAGTAAACAGAAAAATATTATTATAAATATTTTTTTCTTCATTTCGGTCACCTCTTAAAATCTAAAATAAATAAACGGATTATAGGTTGCTGTTGCAAGGCTTATAATGCATACAAGTAGTAATCCTATATCTGCTATGTGAATTATTGTTTCATTTATGTTGCTGCCAATCTTTTTAGAAATGGTATTTTCCAACTTCTGTCTTAACGGATATGCAAAAATAATTGCCATTATTATAACAAATATATAATATGGACTAAGAAGTCCTGCCACAAAGCTGATTGACTTTACTTCCATATTAAAGCCGGTAAACATTGTTTTTAACATCGTAAGACCAAGTCCTACTGAATCTGCCCTGAACATTACAAATCCGCAAACTACAACTATCCATGTAATAATATTTTTTATAATGTTATTTTTTATTTTAATTATACTGCCCAATGTGTCTTCTATTACATTGGCAACTCCGTGGATTAATCCCCATATTACAAACGTCCAGTTGGCTCCGTGCCATATTCCTGTCAGAAGAAATACTATCATCTTGTTAAATTCACATCTAAACTTTCCTTTTCGATTTCCACCTAAAGGTATGTAAACATATTCTCTAAACCAAAGTGATAGGGAAATATGCCATCTTCGCCAAAAATCCTTTATTCCTTTTGCGCTGTATGGGTGGTTAAAGTTTTCATTAAACTCAAAACCAAATATTTTTGCCATTCCTATTGCCATATCAGAATATCCACTAAAATCATAATAAATCTGAAGTGTATAGGCTATTGCCCCAACCCATGCCACAAGAAAATTATAATCGGTAATCTTTAATGCAAATATTGAATCCGCCATATATCCTGTGGCATTTGCAATAATAAGCTTCTTTGTAAGGCCTCTTATAAATCTGCTAATTCCTTCAGTTGTTTTTTCAATACTGCTTGTTCTGTTGTTAATCTGTTTTGCTATTTCATTGTATCTGATAATAGGTCCGGCAATAAGTTGCGGAAAGAATGATACATAAAGCATCAGGTTAAATAGATTCTTCTGAACCATTTCAGGATTTCTGTACACATCAATTACATATGACAATGCCTGAAATGTAAAAAATGAAATTCCTATTGGTAGGGCAATTCCCGGAATCTTTATATTAAGTCTTCCTGCATAATTAATATTTTCCAAGATAAATGCTGTGTATTTAAACACACACAGCACACCTATATTACAAATAACTGCTATTATTAAGACAATCTTTTTTCCTGCTATATTATTAGCCTTACTAAATCTTCCCTCCATCAAACCAAATATGTAATTAGCTATTATTGAACCAATCATTAATAATATATATATTGGCTCTCCAAATGCATAAAATATTAGGCTTGCGATAATCAATAATGTATTCTTTCCCTTTATTCCCGGCACTATAAAATATAATGCGCAGACAATAGGCAAAAACACAAAAAGGAATATTGCCGAACTAAAAACCATAATCTGCTCCTCGTAAACGTTGTCTGTATTTCTTAACGTCTTATCTATGTTTTTATTAGATTTTTCTCTTGTCTACCGGATGACAATTGTAATTCTTATACGATAAATTATAGTACTTGTTATAATCCTTTGCTCTTGCAAATAAAGCATCATATACTTTTCCGTTTAATTCAACCCATGCATGTTCTGAATCATGTGCCACATAAACATCCTTGTATCCTGCTTCGTGAAGTAAAAATGCAAGTGCTGCTGATTCTGAAACACAACAACCATCTCCGTGGATAAAAATATCATCTGCGAAAGTTGACTCCCAACCTTTCTGCTTATAAATCCTTTTAAGGAATCTATATCTCTTATATGGACGTTTTGCAATCCAGTCAAAACATTTTCTTAGTTTCTGCTGCTTTGTATCTGTATATTTGCATAATTCATTTAACTGCTTTCTTGCTCTCATCATTGTTTTGATTTTGGCAACGCTAAGGTCAGTCTGCTTAGCCTTTCCGGCTTTGTCAAGTTTAATGCCGTCAACAGTACATTTCTTAGCCATCTTTCCATTAGTACGTCCGAAATAGTAATAGTCCTTTTTGTACTTAGCCCAACCTGTAACCATTACTCCTTTTTTATCAAGAAGGTATGTTTTATTCTTTACTGTAACTAACTGGTTCTTTATTTTTTTGCCTGATATCTTGCAATAAGTCTTGCCCTTTTTAGTTTTAAATTTTGCAACAGGTTTTTTCTGTTTCTTACTGTTTGTTTTTATTGTTTTATTATTTGAATCTGTGTTATTTTTGTTTACAGTTTCTTTATTGTTTAAATCTGTATTTTTTTTGTTTACAGTTGTTTTCGTTACGTTACTTTTGCTTTCCGCCTGATTTGTTGTAGTTGGTGTTTTGTCATTTGTTACTGCTGTCGTCGTTACTGCGCTTATCATTCCTACGCAAATCATTACTGCCAGAAAAATCATTATTTTCTGTGTCATCTTTTTCGTTCTTGTGTTCTTCTCTTTCATCTTTCTGTGCTCCCTTCATTTTCCATAACCTTAGTTATCCCGTTATGTCAATCGTAAAATATCAGATAACCTTCCCCATATTTTAATCAAGTAATATCATGTGATGTCATTGTGATATTTGCTATGTACATAATAGCACTAAAAGTTTTATTTTCAAGCTGTTTTTTCCGTAATTTTGTAATATTTTTATATTGTTTCTTAATGTCATATTTTAACTACATTTAGGCTACATTTTGGAATAATCTTATTACATTTTCGTTACATTTTTAACAAAGAAAAAACTATTTTCATAACATTTATTTAATCTGGCTTCGATGTTCCAAAAGAACAATTTATGTAATCAGATTTACCTTATGAAAATAGTTTTTCTATAATCATTTAAATTATATTTTTACGATATGTTTTACGGACGCTGTCCAAGTCCACCTTCCAATGTTATTGTTTCGCCTGTCATAAATTTAAAATCCGGTGAAGCAAGCTGAACGCAAACACGACCGATTTCTTTTTCTACATCGCCATAATGTCCCATAGGTGGCATTTTAACGTTAGCCTTAAATGCTTCCGGATAAGCTTTTTCAAAGTTTTCAAGTTGTGCTGTCCATGCTAGTGGGCAAACAATGTTAACATTAATTCCATCCGGTCCCCATTCTGTTGCTGCAACTCTTGTCAAACCTCTGATTCCTTCCTTAGCCGCCGCATATGCGCACTGGCCATAATTTCCAAACAAACCTGCGCCTGATGCAAAGTTGATAACTGACCCCTTAGTTTCTTTCAAATATGGATAGCATGCCTTCATATAATGAAATGTTGCATATAATCCTGAGTAAACTGCTAAATCAAACTGTTCAGTTGTATGGTCTGCCAATGTTACACCTGAGGCAGATGCCTGTGCATTATTAATTAACACATCAATTCTTCCAAAGGCATCCATTGCCTGCTTTGCAACGCTTTCAGCTAATGCTTCATTATCAGCACCTGCACTTATGTCTGCCTGGACCGGAAGAACCCTAATTCCATATTTTTCTTCTAATTCTTCCTTGGCATCAGTAAGCTTTTTAACATTTCTACCTGTAATTACAAGATTGGCACCTTCCTTGGCATATGCTGTAGCTATACCATATCCTATAGATCCACAACTTCCGTCGCTTAAGACTGCTCTTCCTCCGCCTGTAATAATTGCTGTTTTCCCTTTCAATGTACCCATATCATTACCTCCTACAAAATATGTTACTATTACTTTATATTAATTTTTTTGTAAGAACTCCAGTCACCATAATAATTCTTATTGTCTGACTTATAATATGCTCTTACCCTTACAAAATAATTCTTTCTATTTTTTATCTTTGATAAAGTTCCTGTACTCTTTCTTGCGGAAATTCTTCTATATTTGGCTCTGGATGTTGACTTTCTTCGACCATATTGAAGCTGATATCCGGATGCATTATAAACATTGTACCAGCTTACTTTAATTTTCTTCCTGCCTGTACGTTTAATTTTTAAATTTGAGACTTTTGATGGTTTAATTATAACAGTAAAAGTTGCTTTTACACCACTTCCGTCTGTTGCCTTAGCTATTACATTGACTTTTCCCGGTTTATAAGCTCTTAAAATTCCTGTGTTTGTATCAATAACAGCACTTCCCGTATTACTTACTTCCCACTCAATATCTTTTGCAGTTGCATTGTCAGGTTTTACAATAGCCTTCAATCTTATTGTTTTGTTAACTGAAACCGTCTTATTTCCTGTAACGGTTATGCTTTTCACGTAATTATTAAATGAATAAGATATTGAATATATTCTCTTATACTTTCCTGTGCTCTCCTCATCTTCAGTTAATACTTTTATGTAATACACACCAGGCTTTAAAGTAATCTCTTCGCTATACTTAACTGATTTTCGATATCTTCCGCCTTTAACTTTTTCTTCTTTTATAAGAGACAATTCGTTGTCATATAACTGAAAAGTGGACTGTCCTGCATTGGATTTATAATTGATAATAACTTTGCTTTCTTCGTCTATAATTATCTTATAATATTCGCACCCATGTTTCTCTGAAAGTGTTGTAGTTACACTTTCATCTTTCTGCAACTCTCCTGCATTCCCAATAGTCTGACTTATATCGTTATTATCTGAATTATCCAAATCTGATTCTGCTGCATTGGTCTGTATCATCAAGGCAAACACTACACAAAATACTAATATAATTCCTGTCAATGTACTCTTAACTATATCCTTCACTTTATCTCTCCTTCATACCCCTGATTATAACACATTTATGGTACGTTTTCTTTATTTTTGTTGCATATTTTTTATCATTTGCAATAGCTCCATATCCTCAGCCTGTACCTTAATATTAGCCTTTAATGGTTCACCGTCAGGTGGGGTAACAGTTAGTTCGATTACACTGCCTTCTTTTACTTCCGGCTGGATTCTTGCAAAAAATTTTGGAAGCATTGGATGGCGTGTGACAAACTTTTCAAACATGCCTTTAAATTTCATCATATCTAATGGATTCATTGTTTTTTCTCCTTTTCGCTAACTTTTCCAAATAAATTCAGTTTTTTTATGCAAACACGTTAATTTAATTATTGCTTGCTAATAAAAAATTTCTGAACTTATTATAAATCTTAACAGTAAAGTTAGTTATGTGTCAACGATATTCAATCTAGGCTATGTAATATGAATAAAATTTGATGGTATGATAGTTTTGCGAATGTACCTAAAAAAACGGGCAACTTGAAATAGCGGGGTACGTTTATTGCAAACTCAAACTATATGTTGTATAAATTTGATTGCTTTTTAGGTGAGTGTACCCCGAAAAATAGCCTTTTTGAAATGTCGGGGTACATAACGCAAAAAGGGCTCCAATGCTGATTAGCATATTGCAATAAACTAATTAGCATCGTGCCCTTTTAATTCGGATTGATTATTATACAATATTTATTCTTAATTTTGGTAGTGTTTTGCCTGTGTATTGTACATATTGTAATAAAAGCCTTTTTGGTTTTCCATTAGTTTGTCATGGCTTCCGTCTTCTATTATTGTACCGCCATCAAATACTATTATTCTGTCACAAAATCGGCATGATGATAGTCTATGTGATATGTAGACTGCAGTTTTGCCTCCTACCAGTTTATCGAAGTTGTTATATACTTCAAATTCAGCAATTGGATCTAGTGCTGCTGTTGGTTCATCAAGTACTACTATTGGTGAATCTTTGTACAGGGCACGAACTATTGCAAGTTTTTGTGCCTGCCCGCCTGACGGCTCTATTCCCGATTCATCAAACATCTTGTATAGATTTGTATTTTGTTTGTCTTTCAATGAGTTAATCCAACTGTCTATTTCTACTATTTCACATAGTTCATTTATCTTATTCTCAACATCTGGATATTTGTTTTGTCCCATATCTATGTTGTCTTTTATGGAAAATGCCATAAGTTTGTAATCCTGAAATACTACTGAAAGCAAATCAAGATATTTGGAGTATTCTATGTCGTTTATATTCACTCCATTTACAAGTATTTCTCCTTCCGTTACTTCGTACAGTCTGCAAAGTAATTTTATGAAGGTTGTTTTTCCTGCACCGTTTTTTCCTACTATTGATAAGTGCTCTCCTGAATGAATTATTGTATTTATGTTTTTTAGAATATAAACATCTGTATTAGGATATTTAAAACTTACATTTTTAAATTCAATTGAAACACCATTATTAATATTAGGAACTACTGCATTTTTGCTTTCTTCGTATTTTCTGTCGATTGCTGCCTGTTCTATGTAATCAATATAATATTTCAAAACTGATGCCGTATATTTTAATTCCAACAAGCCTCTTGAAATACCGTTAAGTGCTTCCGTAAACTTAAGTATAGCCTGTACCAAACTGCTGAAATCACCTACTGTAATCTTTTCTGTCAAAGTATTTATGCCAAGAATAATATAAACTACAATATCGCAGACTTCTGTTGTCGTTACTGCGACTTTATCCTTATTCCATATTTTCATTTCACTTTTCTTTGACAGATTATAAATGCCGTTGCTCTGCTTTTTCTGGTTGTCTATAATCATATCGTCTGAATGATATATTCTAATGTCCTTAGCATATTCACCTGTTGTAAGTTCATCAATATAATAATCAACAACACGGTCCATTTCCATAGCTTCTGAAAAATACTGTTCCTTTATTTTTGTTGTTTTCATTGTTATATATGTGTTAACTACGAAGCTTAACAATACAGGAATTATCAGCCACACAGAGCATTTAACTACTATGTAAATAACACCTGCAAGGACTAAAATATTAGTTAAAAGTCCTACTATACCATCTGTAAGTCCCTGAATTAAATTTGTCTGCTCAAATGCACGTCCTGCTTTATTTATACTGTCTAACATTTCTGAATTTTCCGTGTATTCAAACTTCATTTTCATAGTGTTAGAACTAATTTCCATATGAAGCATTCTGTCAAACTGGTCATTACAATAATTCTGCTTCTCATTGGCAAACTTGTTTCCCACTACGTGAATGTATGTACCAATACATATGAACGCAACCCAGAATATTATCATATTCATGTTTCTGTTCTGCTCATATACAATCTCGTTAATTAAATACTTTGAGCCAATAATTGAAACAAAAGGTCCTGCCGTGCTGATTATGACTGACATTAATATGTATAAATAATATATAGGAAGATGTTTCCATGCAAACTTTGCAAAATATTTTGTGCAAAACCAAATATCTTTTATTCCGCCAAAAAATTTGTTTAACATACCTCACCCTCCTTATCTTTGTAATATTGAGCCTGAACCTGGAACATATTTCTGTATTTTCCATTGGCATTAATTAGCTGTTCATGAGTACCCTCTTCAATAATTCTGCCATCTTCAAACATAACTATTTTGTCACAAAATCTTGTACTTGAAAGTCTGTGTGAAATAAAAATAGCAGTCTTTCCCTTTACCATTTGATTGAATTCCTGATACATTCTGTCTTCTGCCAATGCGTCAAGTGCCGCTGTTGGCTCATCCAAAACAAGAACTTCTCTGTTCTGATAAAGCGCCCTTGCCATGGCAAGTCTTTGTCTTTCTCCACCTGACAAATCAACACCGTTAGGGTCAAATATTCTAAGAAGCATAGTGTCTATTTTGTTTTCATATTTGTTAATCTTTTCATCCAAACCACTTCTTTCCAAAGCCTCCATTGTTCTGTTTTTGTCCGTCTCATTTTCAGGCTTCATTGAAATATTCTGCCATACCGGAAAAGCAAAAATTTCAATGTTTTGGAACACAGGCGCAAATATTTTAAAATATGTATCTCTGTCATACTTCTTTACATCAACTCCATTAAGAAGAATCCTTCCCTCTGTTGGCTCATAAAGTCTCATAAGAAGCTTTGTTAAAGTTGTTTTTCCTGCGCCGTTAATACCAACTACCGCCAACTTGCTTCCCGCTTCAATAGTCAGATTAATATTCTTTAGAACATATTTTTCGTGTCCCGGTGCAAGCGATACTTCGATCACTTCGCACGGCGGTGTGTTGACCACGATCACCACACCGTCTGCATCATAGATCACATCATCTTGAAACAGTCCTCTTGTCAGAATGGAATCATCCATACGGATGCCCACTTCACGACCCTGACCGGTCACTTTTCGATGGATCTTTTTAAATGCTTCATGCCATTCAATATCCACATATTCTACTGTTTTTCCTGCGATATCCACATCTTTTAATTTTCCGATTACTTTTTCACAAACCATTCTACCATACTCCTAAGATCAGCATGATTCCCGGAATCCATGCGGTGACCACGCCTTCAAACACCTGAAGCAGCGGTACAAATTTTCCGAGCTTTTTGCCCATGATATCTTCTACAAATGCAGTTCCCCAGAGGATTGCCCACAGATACCAGATTCCTGCCCAGCGGATATCTGCTGTGATTCCAAGTGCAGTACTTCCGGTAATTCCCTCGATGGTTCCAAAGATCAGTGCATTGACTGCAACAAAGGTGGAAAACCATGCAAACGGAATCGGGCTGAGCTTGTAAATCTTGCTGAATGCGACAAACAGATAGGTAAATCCAAAGAGAAGTCCGGTTCCTGCCGCATAATAGTTGCCCTGTACCAGGCTCACGAAATTGATAA
>ERZ780190.3313-NODE-3313-length-10678-cov-29.775770_pt1 | contig 10678 bp, 6 predicted proteins | sample MGYA00510980_ERZ780190 | MGnify/ENA primary metagenome ERZ780190 (study PRJEB29588, sample SAMEA1972188) | human gut metagenome | biome: human gut; feature: human-associated habitat; material: faeces | place: Denmark | collected 2008/2010 ... | reverse complement strand
AGGAGATTAATACGTTTACTCCGGTACAGCATCCGGCAAACGATATGACGACTGCAACGGTTACGACTCATTTTGATTACCATTCCATCGACCATAACTTATTAAAACTGGACATTCTCGGACACGATGATCCGACCATGATCCGTATGTTACAGGACTTGACAGGACTTGATCCACAGACGATCCCTTTGGACGATCAGACAGTCATGTCGCTGTTTATGAATACCTCTGCATTGGGAGTAGAACCGGAAGACATCAACGGTATTCCCCTGGGATGTTTAGGAATCCCGGAGTTTGGAACAGATTTTGCGATGCAGATGGTTATTGATGCGAAACCGACCGAATTTTCGGATCTGATCCGAATTTCAGGACTTTCGCATGGTACGGATGTGTGGTTGGGAAATGCACAGACTTTAATTGAGCAGGGGATTGCAACGATTTCTACTGCAATCTGTACCCGTGATGATATTATGATTTATCTGATCAGTATGGGACTTGACAGTGAGCAGTCCTTTACCATTATGGAGTCTGTTCGAAAAGGTAAGGGATTAAAGGAAGAATGGAAGGAAGAGATGCGGGCACATAATGTACCGGAATGGTATATTGATTCGTGTTTAAAGATTAAGTATATGTTCCCAAAGGCGCACGCGGCTGCCTACGTTATGATGGCATGGCGTATCGCATACTGCAAAGTTTTTTACCCGCTTGCCTATTATGCAGCATATTTTTCCATTCGTGCGACAGGTTTCAACTATGAGATCATGTGTCAGGGAAAAGAGCGTCTGGAATATTTTTATAAAGATTACACGAGAAGAAAAGATTCTCTTTCCAAAAAAGAGCAGGATGTCTACCGTGATATGCGAATTGTGCAGGAGATGTATGCGAGAGGCTTTGATTTCACGCCAATTGATATTTACCGTGCACTGCCGGATCGTTTCCAGATCATCGATGGAAAACTTATGCCGGCGTTAAATACGATCGAGGGTATGGGCGACAATGCTGCAATCGCGGTTGCGGAAGCAGCAAAAGACGGAAAGTTCTTATCCAAAGATGATTTCCGTCAGAGAACCAAAGTAACGAAATCTACCATCGATCTTATGGCAGATCTTGGACTGCTCGGTGATATGCCGGAGTCCAATCAGTTGTCGTTATTTGATTTTGCATAAATATTTGTTTTGCGGGATAAAGAAACGCCAGGAAAAAATGAAGTTTCCTGACGTTTCTTTTTTTGTAAAAAATTGCATTGTAACAACGCCTGCTTACGGATTGAAAATCTGTACATTGCCCGGGGCAGCAACAGATGTATAATAAGGGGTTTTGGTCGTAAAATCTTTAAAATAGACATAAGTGGAAGTTACATTAATGGCAGTGTAGTTGCCTTCTTTTAATTCCTGATAATTGCTTCCATCTGTATTAATACAACAGATGGCCGGATTTGTCTTATCATTTTTCTGAAAAAAGATTTTATCGCCTGTGACATTATAGCAGTCGACACGGCAGTCCGTGACCAGCGTTTTTTCACCATTTGTCAGATCGACTTTGGCAATGCGGTAATCGTTTTCACAGTCCATAAAATAAAGATTGTTTCCGTCTTTCACCGGCATCCAGCAGTTCCCCTCATAGATGACTTTTGCATGGTCGTTGGAAGTGTCCATCTCATAGATATTATGATTGTCTGTCAGTCCGTTATAATAAATATATTGTCCATCGGTACTTGCGGTAAAGTAGGACTGTTTTTCTACCTGCTCTTTTTCCTTGCCATCAATTTTGACTTTGTACAGCGTGGTTGCATCAGTGGTATCATAATGCAGATAGTACAGATAATTTCCAACCAGGGAAGCATACATACACGGATCATCATCTAAAATTTCAGGCTTTCCTTTTCCGTCAATGTCCAGCCGGCATAAACTGTTGGTATTGATCGGGAGGAAGGAAAATGAATCAGCGCTTTTTCCCTTAAGTTTACAGTAATAAATGTAGTGGTCATCCACGTTGATGTAGCTGACACTCTGATCCTCTAACTTTTTGATGTTTGTGCCGTCCGGGTTCATGGAGTACAGACAGTAGTTGTCGGCAGGGTTGGCAAAGTAGACAATACCATCTTTTTCACAGAAATATCCTTCGTTATACAGATTTCCCGCAGTGTTGCCGTTGACATAACCGTCATTATACCGAATGCGGTTTATGTACCGGTAGAGGAAAACACACCCGGCAGCAAGAAGGATCACCAACACAAAAAGCAGCCATTTCCAAATTTTTTTCATAAGTAAATCACCTCTTTGATTTATAATCTTTATCTATAAAAAGTATAGCATTTCTGTATACCATGACGCAAGTGTTCTCTTGCAAGCAAACTGTGAATGTAATATATTATAAATAATAAATGGAAAGGCTTGGATTTTTTATGAGAGATTTATTGGAACTAAGAGATGAGATTGATCAGATCGACAGTCAGATCGTGGATCTGTATGAACGCAGAATGGCAATTTCAGAGGAAGTTGCTGAATATAAAATTGCTGTGGGAAAGAAAGTATTTGACAAGCAGCGTGAGGTTTCCAAGTTGGAAACATTGAGCAGAAAAGGAACTACGCCATTTTTAAAACATGGTATCCGTGAACTGTTCGAGCAGATCATGTCCATGAGCCGGAAGCGTCAGTATCAGCTACTGACAGAACATGGTCAGACGGAAAAAACCGATTTTAAAGAAGTAGATCATCTGAATTACAAAAATGCTAAAATCGTATTTCAGGGAACAGAAGGCGCGTATTCCCAGCTTGCGCTGAATGAGTATTTCGGGGAGAATGCAGACAGTTATCATGTGGATACGTGGCGGGATGCGATGGAAGCCATCCAAAACGGGGAGGCCGATTACGCTGTATTCCCAATTGAGAATTCATCCGCCGGAATCGTTTCCGAGAACTATGATCTTATGGTGGAATACAATAATTATATCGTGGGAGAGCAGATCATCCGTATCGACCATGCACTTTTGGGTCTGCCGGAAGCAGACATGGACGATATCACCGACATTTATTCCCACCCACAGGCGCTGATGCAGTGCTCGAAATACCTTGAGAGCCACAGAGACTGGGAAAAGCACAGTCTGAAAAATACTGCGATGTCCGCCCAGAAGATCAAAGAGGATGGGAAAAAGAACAAGGCAGCGATCGCAAGCACCCTGACTGCGGATATTTATGGTCTGAAAGTGCTCGACGAGGCGATCCAGAACAATAAAAATAATTATACAAAGTTTATCATTGTGGCAAACAAGAAGATTTTTGAATCGAGAGCCAATAAGATCAGTATCTCTTTTGAAGTTCCGCATGAGAGCGGTTCGCTGTACCATAAGCTGTCCCATTTTATCTACAACGGAATCAACATGAATAAGATCGAGTCCAGACCGGTGCAGGGAAAAGCGTGGGAGTACCGCTTCTTTGTTGACATTGAGGGAAACCTCAATGATGCAGCCGTACAGAATGCGCTGCGGGGGCTGACAGAGGAGACGATCCGTTTGAAAATACTTGGCAATTATGTGAGTGCAGAAGGGAATGAATAAACTGATGAAAAGTCCAAAGAATTTAATTTTATATAAAGATTTTGAAAATGGAAAATTATTTTATAACATGACCTGGATCATGGAGAATTATGAAAATGAATATTATAATAAAGAGGATGTGGAGTCTCTATTGTATGAGAGTTTGAACCAGCTAATGGAGCTGGCAGTGAGTCATGGATTTGAGGGAAACCTGTGGCACAGTTTTCTGGCATTTATTCTTGTAAATAATGAGAATGCTTACAGTAAAGCCTGTGAGATCCGCGGAGAAGTGGAGGGATCCATCAATCAGATCGTATTGCATGACTTTGAAATCATCAAATCGCTGTTTGATTTCGATTTTGGAAAGCTTGCCTCTTATTTTGAGATGGACTGTATCGATGCTATCACCGATTACCAGAGCATGACAGGAAGCGGAAAGATTTTTAACAAGAGGATCAAGGAGCGCATCAATGAGTTGAAGTTAAAGCTGGAAGCTTCCTCAAATGTTTCTGAATTTAAAGATGCAGTGACGGCTTTTTATAAAGATTTTGGCGTTGGTAAACTCGGACTTCACAAGGCATTCCGCATTCAGCACAGGGAAAAGGAAGAGGTGGAGATCGTGCCGATCACAAATATTGCCCATGTGAAATTAGACGATCTGGTCGGCTATGAACTTGCAAAACAGAAACTCATCGACAATACGGAAGCATTTGTCAACGGAAAGCAGGCAAATAACTGCCTGTTATATGGGGATGCCGGAACCGGGAAATCCACCAGTATCAAAGCCATTGCAAACCAGTACTATGATAGAGGCTTACGTCTGATCGAAGTGTACAAGCACCAGTTCTGTGATCTGAATGATGTCATCGCACAGATCAAAAACCGCAATTACAAGTTCATTATTTACATGGACGATCTCTCTTTTGAAGAGTTTGAGATCGAATATAAATATCTGAAGGCAGTGATCGAGGGCGGTCTTGAGAAAAAACCGGACAACGTACTGATCTATGCAACCTCCAACAGACGCCACCTGATCCGTGAAACATTTTCGGATAAAGAGGAAGTGCGTGAGGATATGCATACTTCCGATACTGTACAGGAAAAACTATCCCTGTATGCAAGATTTGGTGTTTCCATCTATTTTGGCGCACCGAACAAGAAGGAATTCCAGAATATTGTCAAAGTACTTGCAGAAAAATATCAGGTTTCCATGGATGAGGACACTTTGCTTGCTGAGGCCAATAAATGGGAGCTTTCCCACGGCGGATTATCCGGCAGGACGGCACAGCAATTTATCAACTATTTACTTGGAAAAGAATAAAAAATTGGTATAATAGAGATATACAAAAGAAATGAGGAGGCAGACATCTGGTGATCCATACATTCGCAGCAATTTATATCGGTTCTTATGAAGTAAGTATTAAAATATTTGAGATTTCAGGAAAGAAGAAAATCCGTGACATTGATTATATCCGGAGCAGGATCGAGCTCGGAAGAGATGCATATTCCAAGGGAAGTATTGGATATGAACTTGTGGAGGCGCTGTGTGATACGCTTGCCGAGTACAAAAAGATCATGGACGGCTACCGGGTGGACAGCTACGAAGCATATGCTGCCGCAGCCTTGAGAAACGCTGAAAATGAACTTTTTATCTTAGACCAGATCCGCATCCGGACAGGACTTCTCGTAAAAGTTTTAAGTAACTCTGAGCATCGCTTTATCAGTTATAAATCGGTTGCCATGCGGGAAGATTTTGAGCGTATGATCCAGAAAGGTGCAGCAGTTGTGGATGCCGGAGGCGGCGGTATGCAGATCACGGTATTCTCAAAGGGAAAAGTAGTCACAACACAGCATCTGGCACTCGGCACCATGCGTATGCGGGAGCAGCTTGCAAGAAAAAGTAATAATCTGGCACAGTATGAACTTCAGGTAGAAGAACTTGTTGACAAGGAACTTGAAGTTTTTAAAGCTATGTATCTTCAGGAGACGAAGATCAAATACCTGATCATCATCGGTGATTATATATCAGAGATCAGCAGAAAAGTAGAAAAAAACAAGGAAGACAATACCATAGAGGCAGCAAAGTTCTTAAAGTACATCAGAAAGCTGGATGAGAAGACATTAGAGGAAATCTCAGAGGAATTGAACCTTTCGAATGAGAGTGATGCGCTTGTCATTCCATATATGATGATCTTTAAATGCATGGCGGAGAGCATCGGCGCAGAGAGTCTCTGGGCACCGGGAACAAATGTCAGCGATGGTATCGCATTCCACTATGCACAGAAGAATAATATGATCCGGGTAGAACATGATTTCGAGGCGGATGTCTTATCTGCCGCAAGAAATCTTTCCGAGCGTTACATGAGTTACACCCCACATATTGATGCACTGACGCAGATGGCAACCCTTATTTTTGATACGATGAAAAAAGTACATGGACTTGGCAGAAGAGAACGGCTGCTTTTACAGGTGGCTGCCATTTTACATGACTGCGGAAAATATATCAGTTTTGCCAACGGACCGTCCTGCTCCTATGACATTATTATGGCTTCCGAGATTATCGGACTGACACACAAAGAGCGTGAGATCATTGCAAACACAGTATTATATAATACATGGCCGCTTCCTGACTATGAAGATCTCGCAGATAAATTGGATCATGACAGTTATCTGACCGTTGCAAAACTTTCTGCAATCCTTCGTGTATCCAATGCAATGGACCGGAGCCACAAGCAGAAGTTTAAGAATGTGAAGGCGGCGGTCAAGGGAAGAGAGCTTGTGATCACAATTGAGACAATGGATGATATTGCTTTGGAAAAAGCACTGTTTGATGCCAAAACGGCATACTTTGAAAATGTATTCAGTATAAAGCCGGTGATCAAAGAAAAGAGAGTCTACGGCTGACAGACAACCAATGGAAAGGCTAGGTTTATCTTATGGAGAAAGAACAGGATTTTAAAAAACCGGAATATTATGAAAACAGGGAATTGAGCTGGCTGAAATTTAATCACCGCGTATTAAACGAAGCGAGAGATAAATCCATTCCGCTTCTGGAGCGATTAAAGTTTGTCAGTATCACTTCGTCAAATCTGGACGAATTTTTTATGGTGCGTGTCGCTTCCCTGAAGGATATGGTACACGCTAATTATAAGAAAAAAGACATTGCCGGAATGTCAGCATCAGAACAGTTAGAGAAGATCAATGAGCGCACAAGAGAGCTTGTCACACTTCAGTACAATACCTATAACCGTTCTCTTGTACCGCTTATGCACCAGCATGGGATCGTTGTGATAGATGCGTTTGAAGATCTGAGTGAGTCACAGGCTGCGTTTGTGGACCGCTATTTTGAAGACAATGTATATCCGGTACTCACCCCGATGGCGGTGGATGCCTCAAGACCATTTCCACTGATCCGGAACAAGACATTGAACATTGCAGCACTTCTTTCCAAGAAAAAAGGAAAAGCAGAAAAAGAGGAAATTGAATTTGCAACCGTCCAGGTTCCAAGCGTGTTGCCACGCCTGGTACATATCCCTTCGGAAGATGGAAATGAAAAGACCTTCATTTTATTGGAGCAGGTCATTGAGCGGAATATTGATAAACTGTTTTTAAACTACGATGTACTCTGCGCATATCCTTACCGTGTTATGCGAAATGCCGATCTGTCGATTGATGAGGATGAAGCGGCGGACCTGCTAAAAGAGATTCAGAAACAGTTAAAAATGCGTCAGTGGGGCGAGGTTATCCGTCTGGAAGTAGAAGATGGCATTGACAAAAAGCTGTTAAACTTCTTAAAAGATGAATTAAAAGTGGCAGAACAGGATATTTTTCAGATCAACGGACCAATTGATTTCACATTTCTGATGAAAATGTATGGATTAGAAGGCTGTGACGATCTGCGGAATGAGCCTTACACGCCACAGCGCGTGCCGGAGATCGTACCGGGGGAAAATATTTTTGATGAGATCCGAAAAGGAGATATCCTTTTGCATCATCCATACCAGACGTTTGATCCGGTGGTTGATTTTATACGTCAGGCATCTGTGGATCCGGATGTACTTGCCATCAAACAGACGCTTTACCGTGTCAGCGGCAATTCACCAATTATTGCTTCATTGGCACAGGCGGCTGAAAACGGCAAGCAGGTTTCTGTTTTAGTGGAGTTAAAAGCCCGGTTTGATGAGGAAAACAACATTGTCTGGGCAAAAAAATTAGAGCAGGCAGGCTGCCATGTTATCTATGGACTGGTTGGACTGAAAACCCACAGTAAAATAGCGCTGGTTGTCCGGAGAGAGGAAGATGGTATCCGGCGTTATGTGCATCTTGGAACTGGTAATTACAACGACTCCACTGCAAAGTTATATACAGACTGTGGTATTTTTACCTGTGACGGTGCGATCGGAGAGGATGCAACTGCCGTATTCAATATGTTGTCCGGCTACTCCGAACCATTGTCGTGGAATGAACTTGCGGTTGCACCGATCTGGCTTCGCACGAAGTTCACAAAGCTGATCCGTCGTGAGACGAAGCATGCAAAAGAGGGAAAACCTGCAAAGATCATTGCAAAAATGAATTCGCTCTGTGATCCGGGAATCATTGAATCCCTTTATGAAGCGTCTGCAGCAGGTGTTAAGATCCAGCTGATCGTCCGTGGAATCTGCTGCTTAAAAGTCGGAATCCCAGGGGTGAGCGAGAATATTGAAGTCCGTTCGATCGTTGGAAATTTCTTAGAGCACAGCCGGATATTCTATTTCTTCAACGATGGAGAAGAAGAACTTTACATGGGAAGTGCCGACTGGATGCCGCGTAACTTAGACAGACGAGTGGAGATTTTATTCCCGGTATTAGATGATGAACTGAAAAAACGTGTCAGACATATTCTGGATGTGGAGCTGGCAGACACTTTAAAAGCACATGTACTGCATGCTGACGGCAATTACGAGAAGGTAGACAGACGTGGAAAAGCAGCATTATCATCTCAGGATGTTTTCTGTAAGGAAGCAATGGAAGCTGTTCCAAAACCATCTCACGGATATCAGGGAAGAGTGTTTATTCCGGCAGAACCTGTAGAATAAATAGCATTACGGTAAGAGCAGTTATTGTGTGAGGGAGGATGGGCTATGAATAATAAAATTTTATTTGCGGATTTGGATCGTACATTATTGTGTGATGATAAGTCGATTTCTGAAAAGAACCGGGCTGCAATACAGAAAATGTTAGAGCGTGGACACTATTTTGTTCTTGCAACCGGAAGACCGGTAGAGTCGGGCAGGATTGTTGCAAAGGATCTTGGGCTGACCAGTCCGGGATGTTATATGATCGCCTTTAACGGGGCAGTGATCTATGACTGTGCGGCAGACCGTGTGCTTTATAAAAGTGCACTTCCAATCGAGGTTGCGCAGGAGATTTTTGACCGGGCGCATAAAGCCGGCATCTATGCGCAGACCTACAATACCGTAGACATTGTGACAAAACGGCACACAAAAGAACTGGATTATTATGTTGAGCGTTCTCATATGACCTACAAACTCACAAGAAGAATTTCGGATTGTCTGGATTCGGAACCTCAGAAAGTCATTCTGATCCATCTGGAGGATGATGAAAAATTAAAACGTTTCCAGAAAGCAAATGCTGCCTGGGCGAAAGGAAAATGCAACTCCTTTTTCTCCTGCAAAGAGTATCTGGAGTATTGTCCAGTCAACACGGACAAAGGAACCGGTGCACAGTATCTGGTGAAATTGTTAAATATTCCACATACCAGCACGGTTGCGATCGGAGATGAGCAGAACGACATTCCGATGATCCAATCCGCACATATTGGTATCGCTATGAAGAACGGGATCGATGATATCAAGAAAGCCGCTGATTATGTTACGGAAAATGATAACAACCATGATGCGATCGCGGAAGTGATCGAGAAGTTTATTTTATAAAAAAAGAGAAGCTTACCGTTGATATGTAAGCTTCCTTTTTTTATCTGCCGGCTTTTATCGTTTCTAAAACAGAGTAAGGAATATACAGATGTCCCCGTCCTCTGCCAAGAGCGATATCCGGTTTGTTTGAGCCGTGGAAATCAGAACCGCCGCTGATAAGCAGTCCGTTTTCCCTTGCAAGACGTTTCATCTGCTGTTCTTCTCCGGTGGTGTAGGTGGAGTAGATTGCTTCTAACCCGTCAAGTCCCACCGGTTTCAGCTCGTCGATCATTTTCTGGAGATTGGTGTTACTCAGACCGTAGAGCAGAGGGTGAGCTAAAATGGCAGTACCTCCGGCTTCTTTGATGAGACGCACGGCATCGGTGGAAGCGACTTTCAACCTGCCGACATAGCATTTGCAGTGGTCGCCGATATAACGGTCGAAGGCTTCGCGGACACTCTTGATCTGACCATGTTCATATAGAAAGCGTGCAATGTTCGCGCGGGTAATGACACAGTCCGGATTTTCAGCCACCAGTTCTTCCATCGTAATGGAAAGCCCTTCCTTCTGAAGTGCCTCCACCATAAGTGCATTGCGCTCACTGCGGCATTTCCGGTATTCGGCTGTCTTTTTCAGAAGCTGCTCATTTTCGATATCAATATATAACCCCACGATATGGACTTCTTTTCCGTGATAATCGGTGGAGAGTTCAATGCCCGGTATTAGTTCAATTCCGGCAGAAGCTGCGAGGGGCATTGCTTTGCCCACACCCTGGCAGGTGTCATGGTCTGTCAGTGCAAATGCCGCAAGCTCGGCTTTCTTTGCCTCAGCCACCAGATCTTCGGGTGTGAGAGTTCCGTCTGATTCGGTGGAATGTACGTGTAAGTCGACAATTCTGTGATCCATAGTTTATTTGTCAATACCTTTCATGGTTCTTGTATTTTAAAAAAATTTTTATAATATAAGAAGAGTGTACTAAATGGCAACGCAAAATGCAAATACTGATGCTAAATTTATAAAATTTCATTCAAGAAAATTTATAAAATGCAAAAAATATACTTGACGAAATGAGTGTGTGTATGTTATAGTATCAGAGTTGTTGAAAACAAAGTAGAGTATCCACTCTCACCGGAGCACAAATTTACAGTGTCTCATGGTTTAATACCTCAAACGTCGCATATGCGTATTTGATTGATTGTGGATAGTCTGCCTATCCACTTTTTTTATGTG
>ERZ780190.3310-NODE-3310-length-10685-cov-1.989840_pt1 | contig 10685 bp, 11 predicted proteins | sample MGYA00510980_ERZ780190 | MGnify/ENA primary metagenome ERZ780190 (study PRJEB29588, sample SAMEA1972188) | human gut metagenome | biome: human gut; feature: human-associated habitat; material: faeces | place: Denmark | collected 2008/2010 ... | reverse complement strand
ACTGAGGCACTGCAGGCAGTACGAAAAGTGGAAATGGATGAGAGCACGACGGTGGAAGATCTGCTGAAGGGTGCACTCAAATATTTGATATAAGAGGATTAGGATGGGAAGAAGAATTATTACCACAGAGAATCTGGAAGAGGATGTAAAAATTGAGAGCCATTTAAGACCTCAGCTTCTGGAAGATTATATTGGACAGGCGAAGGCAAAAGAGACTCTTAAGATTTATATAGAAGCGGCAAAAAGCAGGGGAGAGGCACTGGATCATGTGCTGTTTTACGGCCCGCCGGGACTTGGAAAGACAACCCTCGCCGGGATCATTGCGAATGAAATGGGCGTAAATATCAAGATCACGTCAGGTCCTGCGATCGAGAAACCTGGGGAAATGGCGGCAATCCTTAATAATCTCCAGGAAGGAGATGTGCTATTTGTAGATGAGATCCACCGGCTGAACCGGCAGGTGGAGGAAGTACTTTATCCGGCGATGGAAGATTTTGCAATCGATATTATGATCGGAAAAGGGGCTTCGGCAAGGTCGATCCGTCTGGATCTGCCGCATTTTACACTGGTAGGGGCAACCACCCGTGCCGGAATGCTGACAGCTCCGCTCCGGGATCGTTTCGGGGTTGTGAACCGTCTGGAATTTTATACGGAAAAAGAACTGCAGACCATCATCATCCGTTCAGCAGGCGTGCTGGATGTGGAGATCGATGAAAAGGGAGCCCTTGAGATGGCAAGACGTTCCAGAGGAACGCCAAGGCTTGCCAACCGGCTTTTGAAAAGAGTCCGGGATTTTGCCCAGGTCAAATACGAGGGGGTGATCACCGAAGAGGTGGCAAGGCAGGCACTGGATCTTCTGGATGTGGACCGGCTTGGACTTGATCATGTAGACCGTAATCTTTTGACGACCATGATTGAAAAATTTCAGGGAGGTCCGGTAGGACTGGATACCCTTGCGGCAGCGATCGGGGAAGATGCCGGAACCGTAGAAGATGTCTATGAGCCATATCTTCTGAAGAATGGCTTTTTACAGAGAACACCAAGAGGAAGGGTGGTCACAGATCTTGCGTATACCCATCTTGGATTTGACAAGAACAAAGAATAGAAAGGAAAGAGACGATGCTGAAGATAAAACAATATGTGAAAGCAGAGAGTCTGGAGCAGGCGTATGAACTGAACCAGAAAAAGACGAACCGGATCGTCGGTGGAATGCTCTGGCTGAAAATGAGTACTGCGCAGATCCAGACTGCGATCGATCTGTCCGGACTCGGACTGGATCAGATTGAAGAGACGGAGGATGCATGGAAGATTGGATGTATGGTATCCCTTCGTGATCTGGAGTTACACGAAGGATTAAATGAATTGAGCTGCAACATGATCAGAGAAAGTGTGAGAAGTATTGTCGGTGTACAGTTCCGGAATCTTGCGACGATCGGCGGAAGTATTTTCGGACGGTTTGGATTTTCGGATGTACTGACCTGTTTCCTTGCACTGGATACAGAAGTAGAACTTTATAAAGGTGGGATCATTTCTCTGGAAGAGTTTGCAAAGATGGAGAGAGATAATGATATCCTTGTCCGTGTGATCGTAAAGAAAACACCGGGAAAGGGAAGCTATCAGTCACACCGTAATACCAAGACGGATTTTCCGGTACTGGCGGTTGCTGCTGACCGTTATGGAGATGAACTAAAGGTGGCAGTTGGGGCAAGACCGATGAAAGCAGTCTGTATTCACGTTCCGGCAGAACAGCTGGATGCGTGCACAGATCTGAAAAAATTTGCAAAAGAGCTTGCAGTCCAGGTGCCGATGGGAAGCAATATGCGTGGAAGTGCAGCGTATCGTACCCATCTTGCAGAGGTTCTGATCCGCAGAGCGTTAGAGAGAATCACAAACGGAGGTGAAAAGAATGCAGATTAGTCTGACACTGAATGGAAAAAAGATTACAGAAGAGATCGCAGCTGATCTGCTTCTGATCGATTTCGTGAGAAATCATGGATGTTACAGCGTAAAGCGCGGCTGTGAGACTTCCAACTGTGGACTTTGTACCGTATTTTTAGATGAGAAGCCGGTACTTTCCTGTTCCGTGCTTGCTGCAAGAGCAGACGGGCACAAGGTAGATACGCTGGAAGGACTGCAGGAGGAAGCAGAAGAATTTGGCTCTTTTATCGCAGGACAGGGGGCGGAGCAGTGCGGATTCTGTAATCCGGGTATGATCATGAATGCAATCGCACTTTTCCGCGAGAATCCGGATCCAAGTGATGACGAGATCCGGGAATACCTTGCGGGGAATCTCTGCCGCTGTTCAGGCTACGAGGGACAGCTCAGAGGAATCCATGATTTTCTGGAGTACAAAAGAAAAGGAGGAGCCAGATGAAAGCAGTAGGAGTACCATTTGTAAAAAAAGATGCGAAAGCACTGGTGACTGGAAAGCCGGTATATACAAATGATCTGGCACCAAAGGATTGTCTGATCGTTAAGCTTCTAAGAAGTCCGCATGCCAATGCGATGATCCAGGAGATCAAGACAGATGTGGCAATGCGTGTGCCGGGAATTGAAGCAATCTATACCTGGAAGGATGTACCGCAGCAGCGTTTTACAATTGCAGGACAGACCTGGCCGGAGCCTAGTCCGTATGACCGGTTGATCCTGGACCAGCATGTTCGCTTTGTAGGAGATCCGGTAGCGATCATTGCCGGAGAAAATGAAGCCTGCGTAGAACGTGCAATGAAGATGATCAAGGTCAAATACGAGGTCCTTCCGGCAGTATTAGATCCTGAGGAAGCGCTGGATGGTCCAATTCTGGTGCATCCGGAGGACAGCTGGAAGGCATTGTGCCCGGTAGGAGCAGATAACAAGCGGAATCTTTGTGCACAGGCAGAAGATGGACATGGGGATGTAGAGAAAGTTCTTGCAGAATGCGATGTTGTTGTAGAACATACATATCATGTCAAAGCGGCACAGCAGGCAATGATGGAACCATTTCAGACGGTCTGCTTTATGGATATGTATGGAAGACTGAATGTGATGAGTTCTACGCAGATCGTTTACCATGTGCGCCGTATTGTTTCCAATGCGCTTGGCATACCAAAATCTAAAATCCGTGCATTTAAGCCAAGGATCGGTGGTGGATTTGGGGCAAAACAGACGGCGGTAAGTGAGGTTTATCCGGCGTTTGTAACCTGGAAAACCGGAAAGCCATCGAAAATTGTATTTACAAGAGAGGAATCCCAGATTGCATCCTCACCGCGTCATGATATGGCGGTGACGGTTCGCATGGGAGCAGATAAAGAGGGAAATATCCGGGCAATTGATCTGTATACACTTTCTAACACAGGAGCATACGGAGAACATGGACCGACAACGGTCGGACTTTCCGGACATAAGGCGATTCCGCTTTATGGTTCATTAGATGCATACCGGTTCCGTTACGATGTGGTCTATACCAACCGGATGGCAGCAGGAGCTTATCGTGGATATGGAGCGACGCAGGGAATCTTTGCGGTTGAGACATCTGTTAACGAACTGGCAGAAAAACTTGGCATGGATCCGATGGAGATCCGTATGAAGAATATGGTCAAAGAAGGACAGTTCATGCCGGCATATTATGGGGAGACAGCGAATAGCTGTGCACTTGATAAATGCCTTGCGAGAGTAAAAGAAATGTCCGGATGGGATGAAAAGTATCCAAGAAAAGTTATGCCGGATGGCAAAATCCGCAGCGTCGGAGTAGCACTTGCCATGCAGGGATCCTGCATTTCCAATGTAGATGTCGGATCTGCGACGATCAAACTGGGCGAGGATGGTGTCTACAATATGTCAATCGCGGCAGCGGACATGGGAACCGGGTGTGATACGATTCTTGCACAGATGGCAGCAGAATGTCTGGACTGTGATCTGGATGATATTGCAGTATCCGGAGCAGATACCGATACTTCACCGTATGATTCAGGCTCTTATGCATCAAGTACGACTTATGTGACCGGTATGGCGGTGACAAGAGCCGGTGAGGAACTGAAAAAGCGGATCGTCAGACAGGCAGCGAAGATGCTGAAATGTGAAGTGGATGAGGTTGATTTCGATGGACACATTGCAAGAAGCGATAAGACCGGAGAAGAGGTGACACTTGCGGCAATCGGAGCAGGGGCAATGTGCGGAAGTGATATTGCGCTTCAGGTAACAGAAAGCCACAGTTCGCCGGTATCTCCGCCGCCTTATATGGCAGGCGCTGTTGAAATCGAATTGGATCCGGAGACAGGACATGTCGAGATCCTGGATTACTATGCAGTGGTTGACTGCGGAACTGTTATTAACCCGAATCTTGCGAGGGTACAGGCGGAAGGCGGAATCGTGCAAGGAATCGGCATGACTCTTTATGAGAATATTCAGTACACGGAAAAAGGACAGCTTCTGAACAATTCATTTATGCAGTACAAGATTCCGACCCGAATGGATATGGGAAATCTGCATGTGGAATTTGAGAGCAGCTATGAGCCGACCGGACCATTTGGTGCAAAATCGATTGGCGAAATCGTCATCAATACACCGGCTCCGGCATTGACGCATGCAATCGCAAATGCAACAGGTCTGTGGTTCCGTGAACTTCCGATTACAAGTGAACAGATTGCAATGGGAATTATGGAAAATGAAAATTAAACTGATTTATCTGGCGGCTGGAAACAGCCGCCGTTTTAACAGCCAAAGGATGCAAAATACAGAACCGCCACAATCAGAAGCAGAGAACAAACTACTTTATCTGTTGGGTGAAAAGCCGATGTTCCGCTATTTATTCGACCGTCTGGTAAAAGTCTGTCAAAGGCATCCGGAATGGGAAATGATTGTGGTAACACAGTATCCGGAGATTGAGCATCAGGTAAAAGCACTTCAGGAAAACGAGCAGCAAGGTGAACGTTTCCCGGTAAAAACAGTGATTTCAAAAGACAGCTATAAAGGAGCAGCCTATTCGGTAAAAGCAGGGATCCGTGCGGCAGGAGATGCTGATGCCTATGCATTTTTTGTGGCGGATCAGCCTTATTTTACAGAAGAAAGCGTGGAAGGATTCCTGGAAAAGATGGAGCGGGAGGCAAAAGTTGTACCGGGATGTGTGACCTGGAATGGACAGGAAGGCAATCCGGTCTGGTTTCCGGCAAAGTACGGGAAAGAACTTCTGGAACTGGAAGGAGATGGTCGGCCAGTTGTAACCGCACGCCATCACGGCGTCGGGCCGCGCGTCGCGGATCGCTCCGCAGATACCGGGAAAAAGCAGTATTTTACGAGGTGAGCCTGGAAAAAGAGCTGGAAGATATTGATTATATGCCGGAAATAGAAAAAATGCGGATAACAGAAGGAGGCACAGAGAAAACTTTCCATGTATATGTCATCGAAAATGGAAAGCTTCAAAGGAAAGAGTCTCTGCTTATGGCACTTGGACTTACGGAGCAGATGGTACCGAGAATTGCTGCCGTGGGTGCGGGAGGTAAGACTTCTCTTTTGAAACAGCTGCTCGCTGAATACCAAGAGAAGGGTGCCCTCCCGGTTCTGGTGACTACAACCCATATGAAAAAAGAGACTGCCCCTTATTTTGTAATGGAGGATTCTATCGAAAAAATTCTGGAAGTACATAAAAGAGAAGGCATGGTGATCGCCGGTCTGGATGCAGGAGGAGGCAGGATCAAAAGCCTTTCTGTACCGGTAATGGAAAAGATCTGGGAGCTTCCTGCGCCGGTTCTTGTGGAAGCGGATGGTGCACGGATGCTTCCGGCGAAAGTGCCGGGGGAGAAAGAACCGGTTATTCCAAAGCAGATCCAGATAGTCCTTTCTGTATATGGACTCGATGCCATCGGACAAAGGATAAAAGACTGCTGTTTCCGGCCTGAGCTTGTGGCACAGGTACTTGGAAAAGCAGTGGAAGAGGTCCTGACGGAGGAGGATCTGGCAGGGCTGGCTGTTTCGACAAAAGGCGGGAAAAAGAATGTCCTGCCGGAAATGGATTTCTATATTGTGCTAAACAAAGCAGATGACGAAAAACGTCTGAAAATGGCAGAGAGAATCGCCTTAAGAGTAGAACGGGATTCTGGTGAAAAAGTACGGATTACATCGTTTCGTTAATATTTTGGAAAAATAAAGCAATTGTGTGTTGAAAAACGGAACATTGCCGAATTGTCATTGAAAACTATTCGTGCTATCATAGATACGATAGCTTTGACAACGAAAGTTGTAAGTGGGTAGAGAAGGAGGCAAAAAAGTGAGTACGAAGAATAGTAATACTTCACAGGAACTATTTAACCTTAACGGAAAACCATCCTTTGGTCAGGCACTTCCGCTGGCATTCCAGCATGTAGTGGCGATGATCATTGGCTGTGTTGCACCGGCGATCATTCTTGCTGGTGTGTCCGGACTTTCAGAATCAGATACGGTTGTCCTGATTCAGGCATCTCTTGCAATGTCAGCGATTTCGACATTCATCCAGCTTTTTCCGTTTATCAAATTTAAGTCTTATCAGATAGGAGCCGGGCTTCCGGTTATTATGGGAATCAGCTTTGCGTATGTGCCGATTATGCAGTCAATTGCACAGGATGCAGATGTTGGAACAATACTTGGTGCACAGATCGTGGGCGGTATTGTTGCGATTATTGTAGGAATATTTATCAAGCAGATCCGTCATCTTTTCCCCGCCGCTGGTTACGGGAACGGTTGTATTTGCAATCGGACTTTCGCTGTATCCGACCGCAGTCAATTATATGGCAGGTGGAGCAGGAAGTGCGGATTATGGTTCATGGCAGAACTGGCTTGTTGCGATCATCACACTGGTAGTCGTAACAGGACTGAATCATTTTGGAAAGGGCTTTTTAAAGCTTTCTTCCGTTCTGATCGGAATCATAGTTGGATATGTAGTTGCGCTTGGCTTTGGAATGGTGGATTTTTCTTCCGTATTAACGGCAAAATGGGTACAGTTCCCACAGCCGATGCATTTCGGAATTAAATTCGAGCCATCCTCATGTGTTGCGATTGCGGTATTGTTCGCAATCAGCTCTATTCAGGCAATCGGAGACTTTTCAGCAACGACGACCGGAGGAATGGACCGTATGCCGACGGATGAGGAATTAAGCGGTGGTATCATTGGTTATGGAGTCAGCAATATTGTCTGCGCATTTTTCAGCGGACTCCCGACAGCAACCTACAGTCAGAATGTCGGAATCGTAAGTTCTACGAAAGTAGTAGCAAAGAGAGTATTTGGAATTGCAGCGATGATCATGCTGGTTGCAGGAATCATGCCAAAGATCGCATACATTCTTCTAACTATTCCGTCATGTGTGCTTGGAGGCGCAACAATCTCTGTATTTGCAATGATTTCCATGACGGGTATCAAACTGATCAATAATTCAAAGATGAATTATAGAAATACATCCATCGTAGGACTTGCCATTGCACTTGGAATGGGTGTGACACAGGCAAATGCAGCACTTGCGCAGCTCCCTGCATGGGTAACAACCATTTTCGGTAAATCACCGGTTGCACTGTCTACTCTGGTTGCAGTGTTCCTGAATCTGGTTTTACCAAAGGAGAAAGAAGAGTAAATGAAGATCCTGATAAGAGGAGCCGGGGATCTTGCCACAGGAATTGCGGCAGAGCTGTGGGAAAGAGGACATCAGATCCTGATGACGGATGTTGCCATCCCACTCACCGTCAGACGTGAGGTGGCATTTTCAAGAGCGGTGTACGAAGAACATGCAGTGGTAGAAGGAATAGAAGCAGTTCTTGCCGACAATTTTGAAGAAGCAGAAACAATTATGGCAACACGGAAAATTGCTGTCATGGTGGATGAAAAAGCAGAAGTGCGGAAAGAATATCTGCCGGATGTACTGGTTGACGGGATCATGGCAAAAAAGAATCTTGGGACCCGGATCAGTGACGCTCCTCTTGTTATCGGTATCGGACCGGGCTTTACGGCAGCCGGAGACTGCCATTTTGTGATTGAAACGCAAAGAGGTGAGCATCTGGGCGAAGTGATCCGCGAGGGAAGTGCAATCCCCAACACCGGAATTCCGGGAAATATTGGCGGCTATACGGTGGAACGCCTTTTAAAGGCATCCGCAGACGGAATCATGCATCCGGTCGCGAGAATTGGTGATGTGGTGAAAAAAGGGCAGATTGTTGCAAGGTGCGGAGATGAACCTGTCTATGCGAGGCTCCACGGGATTGTCCGTGGGATGCTCCAGGAAGGTGTACCGGTCAAAAAAGGATTGAAGATCGGAGATGTGGATGCAAGGATAGAGGGAAAACTTTGTTATACGATTTCGGATAAAGCACGAAAGATCGGAAACGGAGTTGCGGAAGCAATCGATCTTGTCTATAAAACAAAATAAAAAAGTTGTCTGGACAACTTATTTATCCATCCTTTTTATGGTAAAATATAAAAAGGTTTGGGCAGAATACCTGCCGCAGTGACGGCAGGTATTTTTATGCCATAATCCATATAAAGTGAGGAACAAAAAATGAAACTGGTAAGAACAGAAGATGCAGTGGGGCAGGTGCTGTGCCATGACATTACACAGATTATTCCGGGAGTTGTAAAGGATGCTGTTTTCCGGAAGGGACATATTGTTACCAAGGAAGACATTCCGGTACTTTTATCTGTGGGAAAAGAGAATCTTTATATCTGGGAAAAACAGGAAGGTATGCTTCATGAAAATGAGGCAGCTGAGATCTTGCGTCAGATCTGTCAGGGTGAGCATATGCATCCTTCCGAAGTGAAGGAAGGAAAAATCGAACTGATCGCCGACTGTGAAGGGGTATTGAAGATCAATACCGAAAAGCTGAATGCGGTGAACAATCTTGGTGAGATGATGATCGCATCCAGACATGGAAATTTTCCGGTGAAAACCGGAGATAAGATTGCAGGAACAAGGATCATTCCGCTTGTGATCGAAGAAGAAAAGATGCAGAAGGCCTGTGAAGTGGCAGGAAAAGAACCGATTTTCCGGATTCTTCCGTACCAGAAGAAAAAAGCGGGAATCGTAACGACGGGAAGCGAAGTGTATTATCACCGGATCGAGGATAAATTTACTCCGGTTGTGATCGAAAAACTGAAAGAATGTGGCGTTACAGAGGTGAAGCAGATCCAGTGCAACGATGATCATGAGATGATCATGGAAGCAATCCAGACTCTGATCGAGGATGGTTCTGACCTGATCGTCTGTACCGGTGGAATGAGTGTAGATCCGGATGACAGGACTCCGCTTGCGATCAAAAATGCCTGTACGGAAGTGGTGACTTATGGGGCACCGGTTCTTCCGGGAGCCATGTTTATGCTTGCTTATTGTGAAAAAGAAGGCAGACAGATTCCGGTCATGGGTCTTCCGGGATGCGTGATGTATGCAAAACGGACGATTTTTGATCTGGTTCTTCCGAGGATTATGTGTGATGAAAAGCTGCATGAAAAAGATTTCCGGCTTCTTGGACAGGGAGGACTTTGTCTGTCCTGTCCGGTGTGTACTTTTCCAAACTGTGGATTTGGAAAAGGAGGATATTAAAATCATGAGAAAGAATAACTTATTTAAGAAAACAGTGGCAGCAGGTCTGGTTCTGCTGATGACAGCATCACTTGCTGCATGTGACGGTAAAAAGACCGACACAAAAACAGAAGACAAAAAGACAGAAACAAAGGCTGACAAAGAAGAGGATGTAGAGCTTCAGGTATTTATCGCAGCCAGCCTGAATACGGCAATGACAGATATTGCAGAGCGTTATGAAAAAGAGCATCCGAATGTGAAGATTGTCTACAATGCAGACAGCTCAGGAACTCTGCTGACACAGATCGAAGAAGGTGCAGCCTGCGATGTGTTTTTCTCAGCAGCGGTAAAACAGATGGATCAGCTGGATGAGACAGATGGTCTGGTTGTGGACGGTACCCGTCATAATGTAGTAAATAACCAGGTGTGTCTGGTAACTTATAAAGAAAGTAACACAGAAGTAACCAGTCTGGAGGATCTGAACAAAGCCAGCAGTATCGCACTGGCAGATGGTTCGGTGCCAGTTGGAAAATACACCCGTCAGGCACTGGTAAATGCAGGAATTCTGGAAAAAGCTGACGATGTATCTACTATTCAGACAGCTACTGTTTCAGAAGCGCTGGGCGGTGTGGAGATCAATGAGTGTGCCAATGTTGGTGCGGTTACTTCCGCAGTAGCAGAAGGCTCCAATGAGGTAGGAACGGTATACTGTTCCGATACTTATGGACTGGAGGATCGTCTGGAGATCCTGCAGGTCATTCCGTATGATCTGACCGGTGATGTTATCTATCCGGTGGCACAGGTACAGAATCCGGAAGCAGAAGAACTGGAATCCACAACAGCCAAGGAATTCATAGATTTTCTGATCACCGATGATGCAAAGACCATTTTCCGGAAATACTACTTTGATACAGACGTAGAGAACTAATCAGACTTTTTGAAATGATATAATGAAAATACATATTCTTCGCCGTGACAGAATGTTCCGGCGGGGGAAAGATTAGAATGGAGACACGAATGGAACAGATGATGGAATTTATGAAGGGGCTTGACTGGAGTCCTCTGCTGATCTCATTAAAGACTGGAGTGGTGGCAACCATTCTTTCTTTTTTTGGCGGGATCTTTGCAGCAAGACAGGTAATAAAAGTAGGACCTAAAACAAAAGCAGTATTGGAT
>ERZ780190.3295-NODE-3295-length-10735-cov-3.945787_pt1 | contig 10735 bp, 7 predicted proteins | sample MGYA00510980_ERZ780190 | MGnify/ENA primary metagenome ERZ780190 (study PRJEB29588, sample SAMEA1972188) | human gut metagenome | biome: human gut; feature: human-associated habitat; material: faeces | place: Denmark | collected 2008/2010 ... | reverse complement strand
TTTCTCCACTTTTCTGTTCCGGATCACAGACACCACTTACCGCAAGCTTCTCCCACACCGCTTCCGCCTTCTGCGCTGACAGTTCTTCCACCACTTTCGCCGGCTCTGTGGAGTTGATCTTCTCCTCGGTCTCGCTGACCACCACTTCAAAATCCAGTCCGATCTGTGTCAGAAGCTCCCGCCTCCTGGGGGAGGCAGATGCCAGTATGATCTTCTTATTCATGATGTGTCTCCGGGATAAAAGTTCTGCTTTCGATGGCAGACTCTCCCGCAGCCTCCTTTGCTTTTTGAATGGCCTCCAGGCAGAAAGCATCCTGAGAGTTAAACAGCTGCTTTCCTCTCTTGTCCTGCTTCTCATAGCTGCCATCCGGCTGTAAAATAGAAGCCTTCACATTATCCTTCAGCTGACTGTTCAGAATATGTAATAACTCTTCCTTCAGCTCCGGGCGATCTACCGGGAAGAGGATCTCCACACGACGCTCCAGATTACGGGGCATCCAGTCGGCACTTCCACAATAGATCTCATAATGGTCATCATTTGCAAAATAAAAAATACGGCTATGCTCCAGGAAATTGCCGACGATGGAGCGGACACTGATATTCTCGCTGACACCGGGGATTCCCACCTTCAGGCAGCAGATACCTCTGACGATCAGTTCGATCTTCACGCCGGCCGCACTTGCTTCATACAGGGCACGGATAATATCCTTGTCGCAGAGGGAGTTCATCTTCGCAATGATATGAGCATTCTTTCCCTCCAGCGCATAATTTTTCTCACGCTCGATCAGGTGCAGGAACTTATCCTTCAGCCATAACGGTGCCAATGCCAGCTTGTTCCAGAACAGTGGCTCAGAATAACCGGACAGCATGTTGAATACTGCCGTGGCATCCTCGCCGATGCGCTCCGCGCAGGTCAGCATACCCACATCCGTGTACAGCTTCGCCGTAGCATCGTTATAGTTACCGGTACCCAGATGGACATATCTGCGGATGCCATCCTCTTCTCTGCGGACCACCAGTGTGATCTTGGAATGAGTCTTTAATCCCACCAGTCCGTAGATAACATGACAGCCTGCTTTTTCCAGCATTCTCGCCCAGACGATATTATTTTCCTCATCGAAACGGGCTTTCAGTTCCACCAGTACTGTGACCTGCTTGCCGTTCTCGGCGGCCTGAGCCAATGCCGCAATAATGGGAGAATTGCCGCTGACACGATACAAGGTCTGTTTGATAGCCAGTACTTCCGGATCTCTCGCCGCCTGACGGATGAAATCCACCACCGGCGTAAAGCTCTGGAACGGATGATGTAAGAGGATATCTCCCTTACGGATCTCCTCGAAAATATTGCAGCCTGCGGGAAGCTCCGGTGACTGCTGGGGCTCATACTTGGGAGTCTTTAAATGGTCAAAGCCCTCCAGCCCGTAGATCTTCATCAATACAGTCAGATCCAACGGTCCGTCGATTTCATAAATATTCTCGGGCTCGATGTTCAATTCCTTCTTAATGATCTTCAGCAGCCGCTTATCCATGCCGTTTTCCACTTCCAGGCGGATGGCTTCGCCCCACTGACGCTTCTTTAACTGCTTTTCGATCTCCTTTAACAGGTCTGCCGCCTCATCCTCATCAATGCTCAGATCCGCATTTCGCATGATACGGAAAGGATGGGCACAGACAATATCATAATTCAGGAACAGCTTATCCATGTTCCGCTCAATGATCTCTTCTAACAGAATGATCTTGCAGGCCTTGCCCTTAGACGGGATCCGTACCACACGGCTCAGGACACTGGGCACCTGCACGGTGGCGAATTCCAGTTCCTCGTCACTGTTTTTCTTCCGCACCATGGCTCCGATGTTCAGAGATTTGTTGCGAATCAGAGGGAACGGTCTGGAAGAGTCCACGGCCATGGGGGTCAGCACAGGATACACATTTTCCTGAAAATACTGATCCACATACGTTGCTTCCTCCGCCGTCAGCTGCTCATGCTGCTCATCGCGGCCGTTCTCCTCGCGCTCATCGCGGCGCTCGTGCATCAGCCGTCCACCTCGGGCAGTACGTCCGGGACGGATGCTTCGTCCGACGACCGCCCGCTCGAGACCAACATCACCCACGGCCTGATTTCGGACTCGGTCATCGCCTACCGCGACACCGTGGCGGATTACGCCGCGCATAACGATATTTCCGACTACACCGATGTGCTCCTCGCCATCATGCAGGTCGAGTCGGGCGGCGAGCTTGACGACCTCATGCAGTCCTCCGGTTCGCTCGAACTGCCCGCCGACTCGCTCCAGCAGGAAGCCTCCATCCGGCAGGGATGCAGCTATTTTGCACACCTGCTGCACCGCGCGGAGAGCGAGAGCTGCGACCTCGACACCGTCATTCAGGCCTACAACTACGGCAGCGGCTTTATCGACTACGTCGCCGAGCACGGCGGCAAATATTCGCTCGAACTGTCCGAAAAGTTCGCGGAGAAGCAGTCCGGCGGCGCAACCGTACCCTATGACAACCTGCTCGCCGTCAAGCGCAACGGCGGCTGGCGCTACGCCTACGGCAATATGTTCTACGCAAAGCTCGTCAATCAGCATTTGGTGCAGTAATAGAAAAACGACAGGACTCCCCCCGTGCGGCCCTATGCGGCGGTCGGAGAGGGCTCCTGTCGTTTTTTGTTCGGTTATTCCGCTGCGGCGGATTTTTTCGAAAATATCTTATGTCGGATGATGAAATAGCAGACCATATGCGCGATTACGGTCAGAATCCACGAAATCGGGTAGGAAACGTAGAGCGAGATCAGCGTGTGGTACATCCGGAATATCGTGAAGATCCAGATCACGCGGAATACGCACGCGCCGACCATGGACACGAGCATCGGCATGATCGAATAGCCAAGGCCGCGCACCACGCCCGAGCCGACATCCATCATGCCGCACAGGAAATACGTCGTACAGATGATCGACATCCGGAGCAGTCCATAGGAAATAACGTCGGCATCTTCTGAATATACCTGCAGCAGCCACGGACCTCCGAGGTATGCTGCAAATCCAAGCACCAGTCCTACTGTCACAACGACACCCTGGCAGGTGGCAAGAATCTTTTTGATCCGCGTATATTTCTCCGCTCCGATATTCTGGCTCGTAAAGCTTAAATTGGTCTGATACAGCGCATTCATCGAGGTATACACAAATCCCTCGATATTCTGCGACGCCGTGTTGCCTGCCATCGCAATCGAACCGAAGGAATTGACGGACGACTGAATCAGTACGTTGGAGATCGCAAAAATCGCACCCTGGATACCAGCCGGAAGACCTACCTTTATAATAAGAAGAAGTTTTCTCCGGTTGACTCCCAGCCTGGAAAGCGACAGCTTCATCGCGCCCTCTGAATGCATCAGGCAGCGGATAACCAGAAATGCGGAAATACACTGGGAAATCACGGTTGCCAGCGCGACACCCGCTACGTCCATCTGGAGCTGGGTAACAAAGAATATGTTCAGTGCTGCATTGATAACTCCTGCCACGGTCAGGAAATACAGCGGACGTTTCGTATCGCCGATCGCGCGCAGGATCGCACTTCCGAAGTTATACACCATCGTTGCCGGCATACCGGCAAAATAAATCCGCATGTAGATCGTCGATTTATCGATGACATCGTCCGGCGTCCCCATCAGTTCCAGCCAGAAACGTGAGGTAAACAAACCCAAAAAGACTAGAAACAGCCCGCTCATCAGGCTGACCGTGATCGCCGTATGGATTGTCTCGCTCATGTCGCGGTCATTCTTCGCGCCATAATAGCGTGCCACCAGAACGTTCGCACCGATCGACAGACCGATAAAGACGTTAATGAGAAGATTAATAAGGGAACTGGTCGAGCCGACTGCAGCCAGAGACTGGCTACCTGCAAAACGCCCCACCACGATCACATCTGCCGCATTGAAAAGAAGCTGAAGCACACCGGAAAGCATCAGCGGAATGGAGTATGTAAGTACCTTTCCGAGAATCGGACCATTGCACATATCCATTTCATAGGATTTCGCCATGTTTTTCATCCTTTCGTATCTTAAAAATAAAAGTCCTTTCATTTTTCGAAGGCTGGTCAGTTGATACTATTCTACCCCCTTTCCATGCGCTTTTCAAGCGTTCTTTTAATCGTTGACTTTTTCCCGGCGCGTTTTATAATAAGGGTAGATAATTTACGGCGTAAACTGTCTGGCATCTTCACAGTTACAGCCACTCTACTTATAAGGAGGACATCATGATGAACACACAGCGACTTGAGAAAGTTTTGAAGAAAATGGAAACAGAGGGGCTCGAGCAGATGATTATTTCCGATCCATATGCGATCTATTATCTGACGGGTCGTTTTATTGATCCGGGTGAACGTCTGCTGGCACTTTACATTAACCAGTCCGGCAAGAATAAGATCTTTATCAATAACCTCTTTACCGTTCCGGAAGATCTGGGCGTAGAGAAATTCCGCTTCTCGGATACAGACGATTACCTGACTCCTCTGTGCGACTGTGTTGAGGCAGGCAAACCGCTCGGTATTGATAAAACATTTGCTGCCCGTTTCCTGATTCCGGTCATCGATCATTCGGGCGCTTCCTCCTACAAGGTCAGCTCCATCTGCGTCGATGAGGTCCGTGCATGCAAGGATGACGAAGAACGTGAAAAAATGCGTGCGGTTTCCGCAATCAATGATAAGGCGATGGCACAGTTCCGCGGTCTGATCCATGAGGGCGTAACTGAGGAAGAGATCGCTTCCAAAATGTTAGATATTTATAAGAGTCTCGGTGCAGACGGATATTCCTTTGAACCACTGGTTGGCTTCGGTGCAAACTGCGCGCTTGGACACCACGGTCCGGACAATACTGTTCTGAAAGAGGGCGACACCGTCCTGTTTGATGTTGGATGCAGGAAGGATGGCTATTGTGCCGATATGACACGTACTTTCTTCTATAAAAAAGTACCGTCTGAGAAGCACCGCGCTATTTATGAGACTGTCCGCCGCGCAAATGCTGCCGCAGAAGCAATTCTGAAACCGGGCGTTCCGCTCTGCGAAGTCGATAAAGCTGCCCGCCAGATCATCGAGGATGCCGGATATGGTCCGAACTTTACCCATCGTCTGGGACATTTCATCGGTCTGGAAGTACATGAGTACGGCGATGTTTCTTCTGCGAACACCAAGGTCGCTGAGGTTGGCAATATCTTCTCCATCGAACCAGGTATTTATGTAGAAGGCGAAGTTGGCGTGAGAATCGAGGATCTGGTGCTGATTACTGAGGATGGATGCGAAATTCTAAACTCCTTCAGCAAGGAGCTGGATATTGTAGAGTAATCACATCGCATCATTTATAACACGATTATAAAAAAGAAACTGTTACAGATGGTATTTCTGGTAATTCCGATTACAAATCACGAATCATCCAGAAAGCCAGCATCTGTAGACAGTTTCTTTTTAGTTTTCTTTAAAAGCTAATTATAATTTTTCATTTATAAAAAGGCGTTTTACGCGTTCAGCTTCTCCGTCATCATTTCATTCACTTTACCCGGATTTGCCTTGCCCTTCATCGCTTTCATCACCTGACCAACCAGAAATCCAAGTACCTTTGTCTTTCCACTCTTGTACTCTTCCACCGTCTTCGGACTTGCGGCGAGCACATCGGAAACTGCCTGTTCCAGGGCACTGTCGTCATTGACCATGCCAAGTCCGTGTACTTCGACATAGGCGGACGGATCGACATCTTGCTCGAAAATAGCTGTAAATACTTCTTTTGCCGTGTTGTTATTGATCGTTCCGGCATCGACCAGATCGATGAGCTGTGCCAGATGCATCGGGGAGAACCACAGGCTTTCAGCGTCCTGTCCTTTTTCCTTGAGCAGGCGGCTTGCCTCGCCGATCAGCCAGTTTGCCGCTTTCTTCGGTTTCTGGCAGATGGTAGTGGTCTTTTCAAACATATCCGCCATCTTCTTAGACTCAGTCAGAATGCGGCTGTCATATTCAGACAGACCATATTCACTCTGGTAACGTGCCATTTTTTCCGGCTGCAATTCCGGCAGGACGGCGCGGACGGATTCCAGCCATTCATCGCTGATGCAGACCGGCGGAAGATCCGGATCCGGGAAATAACGGTAATCTTTCGCATCCTCTTTAGAACGCATCGCATAGGAGTATTCCTTGTTGTCATCCCAGCGTCTCGTCTCCTGGATGACCTTCCTGCCCTCTTCCAGCAGCTCAATCTGGCGGGCGCGCTCGCCGTCGATCGCACGGGCAATCGCCTTGAAAGAGTTCAAGTTCTTCATCTCGGTTCTCGTACCAAATGTCTCACTTCCCACCTCACGGACCGATAAGTTGACATCGGCACGCATCGAACCTTCCTGTAACTTACAATCGGATGCGCCCAGATACTGTACCAGCAGGCGCAGGCGTTCGAGGTAGGCAATAACCTCATCAGCACTCCGCATATCCGGCTCAGAAACGATCTCGATCAACGGCACGCCGCTTCGGTTGTAATCAACCAGCGAGCAGTCTTCCCACTCGTCGTGGATCAGCTTTCCGGCATCTTCCTCCATGTGAATTTCATGAATACGAATTTTCTTTTCACCGGCAGGTGTATCGATCGGGATATAACCGTCGTGGCAGATCGGGAGATACAGCTGGGAAATCTGGTAGTTCTGCGGGTTGTCCGGGTAAAAATAGTTTTTCCGGTCAAATTTACAAAACTGGTTGATACCACAGTTTGCCGCCAGACCGACAGACATCGCGTATTCAACGACCTTCTTATTTAAAACCGGCAGAGAACCCGGCATACCGGTACAAACCGGGCAGGTATGAGTATTTGGTTTTGCTCCAAATTCGGTGGAGCAGCCGCAGAAAATCTTGGTTTTCGTCGCCAGCTCTACGTGTACCTCCAAGCCGATGACTGTCTCATATTCTTTCTTCATCTTATCTGCCCTCCTTGTCTGTCATAACCGGAAGCTTCCATGCACCTCTCGCCTTTTCGTATGCAGATGCTGCGCCAAACAGCTTTTTTTCCTGGAAGCAGTCTGCGATCATCTGAAGCCCGATCGGAAGTCCCTTCGAATCCAGCCCGCACGGAACTGAAATGCCCGGAAGACCTGCCAGGTTGACCGAAACAGTATAAATATCGCCCAGATACATCTTCATCGGATCGGAAAGGCTGTCGCCCAGCAGCGGTGCCGTGGACGGCGCTGCCGGTCCCAGAATGACATCGTATTTCTCAAACGCCTTGTCAAATGCCTGTTTAATCAATGCTTTTGTGCGGAGTGCTTTCAGATAATATGCATCGTAGTAGCCGGAACTCAAAACGAACGAACCGAGCATGATACGGCGTTTTACCTCTGGTCCAAAGCCCTCGGAACGGCTCTTTTTATACATTTCATGTAAATCTTCATATTCCGGTGTGCGGTAACCGTACTTCACACCGTCAAACCGGGACAGGTTGGAGCTTGCCTCCGCCGATGCAATGACGTAATATGCTGGGATCGCATACTCAACCATGCCTAAATCAAAAAACTCCACTTCTGCCCCGCGTTCTTTTAACGCCTCAGCTGCCGCCAGAACAGCTTTTTTTACATCTTCATCGAGCCCTTCGCCCAGATAATCGGACGGGATTCCGATCTTCATCCCTTTTACCTCTCCGGTCAGGGCAGCGGTAAAATTGTACGCCTCCCGCTTGACAGAGGTGCTGTCCTTTTTATCATAGGAAGCGATCGTCTCCAGAATTGCCGCGCAGTCTGCGGTATCTTTCGCAATCGGTCCAATCTGATCCAGCGAGGAACCATAGGCGATCAGACCATACCGGGAAACCGTTCCATAGGTCGGTTTGATACCGGTCACGCCGCAGAAGGAACTTGGCTGGCGGATGGAACCGCCCGTATCTGAACCAAGAGCAAAAAAGGTCTCTCCCGCTGCGACAGCCGCACACGAGCCACCGGAAGATCCACCCGGTACATGCTCTGTATTCCACGGGTTTTTCGTCGGTCCAAACCAGGATGTCTCGGTCGTACTTCCCATCGCGAATTCATCCATATTTGTCTTGCCAAGCAGGATCGCACCGGCTTTTTTGAGGTTCAGCGCTGCCTCCGCTGAGTACGGAGGTACAAATCCCCTTAAAATTTTGGAACTGCACGTTGTCTCAATTCCCTCTGTACAAATATTATCCTTGATCGCCATTGGAACGCCCGCCAGCGGTCCGGTCAGGGTGCCATCGTCAATCTGTTTCTGGATCTCATCCGCCTGTGCCAGTGCTGCCTCCTCGGTCAGCGTTACATAAGCATGAACTGTATCTTCATATTTATGAATCCGTTCCAGAGATGCCTGTACCGCCTCCCGGACGGAGATTTGTTTTTCTTTAATTTCTTTTCCCAGCTCCAGCGCTGTTAATTCTGAAATTCCCATCCTGATTTCCTCCATATTGCTGCCTGTATCTCTACTTCTTTTTACTCCACTGTCCTCGGCACCTTGTACTGTTTTTCTTTCTGCTCCGGTGCATTCGAAAGCATCGCATCTGATTCATCTCCATTTTCCACGACATCTTCGCGGAACACATTGTGAATGTCAAAGACATGCGACATCGGTTCTACTTCCGAAGTATCAAGCTGATTCAGCATATCGATATACTCAAGCATCCGGCTCATGTCGCTTTTCGCTGCCTCTTTTTCCTCTGGGAAAAGGGAAAGCTTTGCTAAAATACCAACATAATCAATCATTTCATCGTCTATTTTCACTGCCATAAGTTCTGTTCCTTCCTATTATAATGTGTGTTATGGACAAGCTCTTTGTTTCATAGGAAATTGCGTCCTGTCACGTTACGGTACCAGACGGCTCATATCTCTCGGGAAGAGCGAAACCTCACGGACATTCTCCTCTTCAAGCAGCTGCATCGTCATACGTTCCAGACCGATACCGAGTCCGCCGTGAGGCGGCATACCGTGTTTGAAGGTGCTTAAATACTGTTCCATTCCCTCGGTATCCATACCGCGTTTTTCAATCTTCTCCATCAACTCGGTGTAGCTGTGGATACGCTGTCCGCCGGTTGTGACTTCCAGTCCACGGAATAAAAGGTCAAAGCTGAGTGTTACTTTCGGGTCTGTCGGGTCATCCATCGCGTAGAATGGACGCTTCTTGGATGGATAATGGGTGACAAACACGAAATCGGCGCCGTACTCTTCTTTAAAGTATCGTCCAATCAGGTGTTCTTCCTCCGGCTCCAGATCGTATGGGTTTTTGATCTGGGTTCCATATTTTTCGGAGGCAAGGCGTTTCGCCTCGGTAAAGGTCACTGCCGGAATCTTCTCTACTTCCGGAAGTTTGACTTTAAGGATTTCCAGCTCCGTGGAATATTCCTTCTTTAAAATTTCCACCATATGCTGAAGAAATCCGGTTTCCATCGCCATGATATCGGTAAAATCATCGATATATCCCATCTCAAAATCCAGTCCGGTATATTCGTTTAAATGGCGTTTTGTGTTATGCTTCTCCGCACGGAACACCGGACCAACCTCCATCACACGGTCAAACACACCGACCATCATCTGTTTGTAAAACTGCGGACTCTGCGCTAACACCGCCGGGCGGTGAAAATAATCGAGTTTAAAGACGTTTGCTCCGCCCTCGGCTCCTTTTGCTCCGATCTTCGGGGAATGAATTTCCGTAAATCCTTCTCCATGCAGGTACTCCCGGAATGCCCGTGCGATTCCTTCCTGGATTCTGAAACGTGCGCGCTCCCGCAGGTTGCGGAGTGTCAGAGAACGCATATCCAGTTTGGCTTCCAGGGATGCGCTCATTTTCCATTTTGATACGGCAATCGGCATCGGTTCTTCCGGTTTCGAGAGGATCCGAACACTCTTTAAACGAAGTTCCATGCCTCTCGGCGCCCGCTCTTCTTTTCGGAGGACACCGGAAACTTCTACGAATGTTTCTTCTCTTAATTCAGCAAAATCCGCGTCGGTCACACCTTTTTCATAGACAGTCTGCAGCACGCCGTCACGTTTCCGGAGAATCACAAATGCGATATCGCCCATGTTGCGGACACTCATGATCGCGCCGTTTACCTTTACTTCCCGTCCTTCCATACCGTCTGCAAACACGGCTGCCAGATCCAGCACTTCTTTTTCCTTTTTACCTGTCATAAATTCCATCGCTGTTTCCTCTCTTTCTCTGCTTTTTGATATGTCCGGGACGGGAATAAAGAATGTGCCTTGGCACATTCTCGCGCCGAGCGCGGTCGCTTGCGACAAACTAAAAAAGTCCCGGAATGACGTTCACTCACATCATTCCGGGACGGGATATTCCCGCGGTACCACCCGCATTTAAAAAGAAACGATTGTTTTTCTTTTTACTCTTTCGCTGCTTAACGCGCAGTCACGTGATGACCTACCTGCGGCGGCTGGCGGGGTGTCCAGTGTCGCTCTCAGTCATCCGGCTCCGGAGTGTTCCCTATTGTCCCGCTCCCTCCTGACACGGCTCTCAGCCGGTGACCGCGTCTTTCTGTCGGATTCTTCGAAACAGAGTCTCCATCTTTGCCTTTTAAAAAAGTGGGCACGAATACCATGATTATCATGGCATCCTTGCCCACCCCGTTGGATTCAATTTTTTATGTTCAAACTATAAACTATTTTTCTGAGTTTGTAAAGAGGTTTTTTAATTTTTTTTCACGCAGTAATTCTGTATGGAATATGTCAGCTTCGCTGACCAGAATCACGCGCCAAGTCTCACG
>ERZ780190.3294-NODE-3294-length-10742-cov-3.026106_pt1 | contig 10742 bp, 8 predicted proteins | sample MGYA00510980_ERZ780190 | MGnify/ENA primary metagenome ERZ780190 (study PRJEB29588, sample SAMEA1972188) | human gut metagenome | biome: human gut; feature: human-associated habitat; material: faeces | place: Denmark | collected 2008/2010 ... | reverse complement strand
GGTATGGCCGCAGGCCATGCCTCCCGTTTTTAATTAAAAATTCTTTTGGTCCTTTTCTTATAAGAAAAGGACAGAGAACCTCATCCCATTACGCCAGCACAAAAGTCTGCAGTACCCAAATTCCCAGGACAACGATGCCCAGGGCGATGCGGTACCAGCCGAAGGCGGTGAAGGTGTGCTTCTTGACGTAGTTCATCAAGAAGCGGATGGCCAGCATGGAGACCACGAAAGCCACAATGCAGCCTACCAGCAGGGCCGAAATCTCGGCCAGGGTGAACACGCCGCCCTTGGCCAGGAACTTGACAAGCTTGAGGCCCGAAGCACCTGCCATAACGGGAATAGCCAGGAAGAAGGTGAACTGGGAAGCAGCCGGGCGGCTCATACCGCAAAGCAGACCGCCAATGATGGTGGAACCGCTGCGGGAAGTGCCTGGAATCAGAGCCAGAACCTGCCAGGCACCCACGATGAGGGCCTGCTTGTAGGTGATGCGGCTCAGCTTGGTAGTGGTGGGCACGCGGGGGCGGCGCTCAATGAGGATAAACGCGATACCGTAGATGATGAGCATCAGGGCCACGGTAATGCTGTTGTACAGATGAGCATCCAGCCAATCATCCAGCAGCAGGCCCAGAACCGCAGCCGGGACGCAGGCTACAATGATCTTGCACCACAGACGCACCACTGGCCAGCGGAAATGCCGGGAAAAACCGGAATCCCGGCCATTGTCGGCGCAGAACGGCCACAGCTTTTTGAAATAGAGAACGACGACCGCCAGAATCGCGCCCAGCTGGATGACCACGCGGAACATCTCCATAAACTCGGCGCTGAAACTGAATTTAAGAACCTGCTCCGCAAGGATCATGTGGCCGGTACTGGAAATCGGCAGCCATTCGGTAACGCCCTCGATGATGCCATACGCCACCGAGCGCAGAAGATTTAAGAAAATTTCCATTGGGGTAAAGCCTCCTTTATAATAAGTATATCATACCATAAAATGTCGGAAGTGACACAGGTTTTCGAGAATTTTACAAGGAATTTCCGGGCTTGAGGGTAATTTGGACAAATTCGCCTTGCTGTTTTTGGCAAATGCAACTATAATAAGAAAGAACATGAGAATTTTGAGGTGAATGGAATGTTTAAAACCGTACTGTTTGACCTGGACGGCACCTTGCTGAATACCATCGACGACCTGGCTGATTCCGCCAACCGCGTGTGCAAAGCCCACGGCTGGCCGGAACATGACACCGCACAATATAAATACTTCGTCGGTAACGGCATCCCCAAACTGGTGGAGCGGTTCAGCCCCGAGGATCAGCGCGACCCAGAAACGCTGCAAAAAACGCTGGCCGAATTTGATACAGTATATGGCGCCCACATGCACGACAAAACCGCCCCGTACCCCGGTATGCCGGAATTGTTGGCAAAATTGCAAAAAAACGGCGTAAAGATGGCAGTTTTCTCAAATAAAGCCGATGAATTCGCCCGCGCCGTGGTGGCACGGTACTTCGACAGCAGCCTGTTTGAGATCGTGCGCGGCGCACTGCCCGATGTGCCCACCAAACCCGCACCCCAGGGTACCTGCGCCCTGATGCAAAAACTGGGCGTGACGGCCGAGAGCGGGGAAGTGCTCTACGTCGGCGACAGCAACGTGGATGTGGCAACGGCCCATAACGCCGGGCTGCCCTGCTGCGGCGTGCTATGGGGCTTCCGCACTCAAGAGGAATTGCAGCAGGCCGGGGCCGAGTACCTGGCCGCGACCATGCAAGACTTGGAAAAGGTGATTTTGCAGTAAAAATCAAAAAAACGGGATTCGCAGGAAGAACGCATTTTCGCAAAGGAGTGTTGTTATTATGATCGCACAGCATTATAAAGACATGCTGGGGGCAAAATCGGTCATCCGCCAGATCTCGGAGTGGAGCACCGCCCGTGGTGCCGAGATCGGATACGAGAATGTGTTCGATTATTCGCTGGGCAACCCCTCGGTGCCCGCACCGCAAAAATTTACCGATGTCTGCCTGGATCTGCTGGAGCATGTGGACCCGGTTACGCTGCACGGCTACACGCCCACGCTGACCCTGCCCGACGTGCGCGCCAAGGTGGCCGAAAGCCTGAACCGCCGCTTTGGCATGGACTACACCGGCGACCATATCTTTATGACCACCGGCGCAGCCGGCGCGCTGGCCCATGCGGTGCGCTGCATTGCTGTGCCGGGGCAGAACATCGTCACTTTTGCGCCGTTCTTCCCGGAGTATAAGCCCTATGTGGAGGGTGCAGGCCTGACCCTGCGCGTGGCCCCGCCCCGCTGCGAGGATTTCCAGGTCAACTTTGACGTGCTGGACAGCCTGGTGGACGAGAACACCGCCGCCGTGCTCATCAACAGCCCCAACAACCCCAGCGGCACCGCCTACAGCGTGGAGACCCTGCAGCAGCTGGCCGACTTTTTGACCGAGGCGTCCGCCCAGTACGGCCACCACATCTTCCTGATTTCCGACGAGCCGTACCGCGAGATTTCGTTCGGCGGCAGGATCACGCCCTACCCCGCAAAATTCTACGATGATACGCTCACCTGCTACTCCTTTTCCAAGAGTCTGAGCGTGCCGGGCGAGCGTATCGGCTACGTTCTCGTTCCGGATGAGGTCGATGATGCAAGAACCATCTACGCAGCCGTCTGCGGTGCCGGACGCGCCCTCGGCTTCGTCTGCGCACCAAGCCTGATCCAACACGTCATCGCCAAATGCGCAGGACAGGTTTCGGATCTTTCGGTCTACAAGAAAAACCGCGATCTGCTGTATGATTCATTAACCGCCTACGGCTTCACCTGCGTTCACCCGGACGGCGCTTTCTATCTCTTCATGAAAACTCCGGAACCGGATGCGTATGCGTTCTGTGAGAAAGCGAAAAAGTACGAACTTCTTCTGGTACCAGGCGACGATTTCGGTGCACCGGGATTCGTGCGGATTGCTTATTGCGTTACCACCGCACAGATTGAGCGGGCACTGCCGGCGTTTAAGGAACTGGCGGGAGAGTATTTTGGATAATTTTTCAACGGTCAACTTTTCTTAAATAGATGTTGGGGTCAAAAGGCTTTTTGACCCCTTTGACCCCGGTATCTTACATATAGTAAAAAACGGACACTGCTTCATCTTTGAAACGCAGCGTCCGTTTTTCTTTTATTCTCCTACATCCTGTTTTCCAATCACAACTTTACATCTTTTCTTCCACATCCCCTGTTCTGACACACGCATACCGCTCGCTTTCGATGATCTGTTCCATCGCTGCCGCTCCTTTCTTTTGAGCTATCTCAATCGCATAAGGCGGGCAGGACTTGAACCTGCATTCTGTGCCTTATCCTCTACGAAAAATTTGCTGTACGTTCCACAAACATGAAACATTTTTCTGCACAGGTTTTGCCCGTTAAACTACCGCCTTATTTTCAGCCACATTTTTTGTGGATACTGATGTGTATCAAATGCTGTTCCACTCTGACTTGCTTTATATCATCGGTGGAGATGCTATTTTCCTGCCTCAGCCTTCTCTCTAAAGCTCAGGATTTCCTTCAGAGACCTTGGTTCATAATTCATCCATGGCTTCATACATCCCACATTTTATGCCTGCGGTCTGCACTCATAAATGTGTCTGCTGCATTCCTGCTTTCTGCACGTCTCTGTTCTTTTTGTGAATGTCCGTGCTTTGTTCTGTATATACTATATTACATATTTTCGATTTTTGCCTTTAACTTCTGGTTTAATTTTTCATGTGATATGGTTTCTGGTTTTTCCCAGCTCCACACAGTACTGTCCAGACCTGATTTTCCTTTGGACAGTGCCTTTAGCTCTTCCACGCAGAATTCCATCGCGCGTACGATGTACTCGTTGGCCATTTGTCTGGTAAGGATGGACAATTTCTCTTCTTTTCTCTGGACGAATTCCCCACGGACTTCTTTTATAAGACCTTTCACATCAAATTCAGCAAGCTGTGCCAATGGCTCTTTTGTAAGATCCAGCTCCTGGATCATTTCCTGGGAAAGGCCATATTTTTTCGAAACATATTCATTTAATATCTCGTAGTCCCGATGCAGTTTTTCTACATTTCCAGGAACGCTCGAATTCCAGCCATGCTCCCCATACATAAATCTCCGATATAGCATATCCTGGATCAGATGAAGATAATAGCCGAGATATAAATCATCCTTCTCCATGTATTTCCCGTATCTGTCGCGGAAAAATTCGAGATCGTATGTGTATCTGGTATTTTCGCAGATTTTCTTCTTTAAATGGCTATTTCCCGCCACCGCCCCATCCGGCAGAATCACCCCAAGGAACAGGCGGTTGATATCTCGAAACGAGACTTTCTTTCTCATCTCCTGTACAATTGCCAAGTGAATCATGCTTGATGCCATAGTGTCCTCTTTTCCTTTATTCTTCTACATTCTATTTTCCAATATCAGCTTTACATCTTTTGAAAGCTTTCTATCCATACTGCTAACTTTAACATTTTCATGCCGCATTTCCAGTTCTGACGCATGCGTACCGCTCGCTCTCAATCACTTTTTCCATCGATTTGACCGGCGTGCTGTCAATATTGTTCAGGAGATTCTGGAATGTCGTAACCGACTGGCCGCTGTATAGCTGGACACCTTTTCTCCGACTGTCGGCATGGAAAATATCGTTTCGGCTGTCTACATTCCAGAAAATAATATTCGGCAATTGGTAGCCGCAATACTCGTACTTTTCTTTCATATGATCATAAAACATCCAATTGCGGTCTCCGCATCTGTCGATCTCCATGTCAGATACAACGATCAGCGCTTTCGGCATTTCTTCCGGCGGTACATCGTGATCCATCGCTGTTTCCAGAACCCGCTCAAATGCAGCCTGAAGATTAGTATTCATCCCCCATTCCGTACGCTCGACGTATTTGATTTTCTGCAACAGGGTTTCCCCTCTCAGAGAAACAAATTCCGGCTTCTGGCTGAACGTCATGAAAAGATTGTGGTAAGCGCCCCGGTTCCGCTCTGCAAAGTAAATAGCAAGACCAATGGATGTCGCCAAGGGTCTTCCACTCATGGAACCGGAAACATCTGCAATGACAATTGCATTCGTTTCCTGCGCCACATAATCCGGCAGCTGCCTCCACTGCGCCTCCAATGCCTGATTCCATTGACGTTCATACAGAACTTTTTCCACGAGATCGTACGGGTACAGCGTCTCCACATGAATCTTTTCTTTTCCCTCCAGTGCCTTCGCCAGATACTGGTTAAAACGCTTTTCATCATGTTTTCGAAATGCGTTCCTGTAAATCATCATGGCTCTTCCGGAGACCTCCGGGTAAACGATCTCCTCCCACTTTCCTTCTGACATTTTCACTTCCAGCACGCCGATATATTTCCGCAGGGAACGGACGATTCTTTTGAAGTTGTAAACCGGATAGCCGAGTTTCTGCGCCGTCAGAATGCCGAGTTTTCTCGTCTCCGTATTTTTAGAATCTGCCGTTTTGATCCATTTAGCAAGCAGGGAAACGCTTTTTCCCTCCTGAAAGTTTTTCAGATCTGCTTCCAGCTGCTGCTTCATGGCACTCCACATCTCGTCCTCAACGCCAGTTCCGATCAGGCAGTACCAGTCGTCAAAACGGCCGAAAACACCAATCAGGTCAAGGTTGGCAATAACTGCCTGCGGATGGTACTCGGCAAGATACTGTAGTAGAATCCGAAAGACACGTCTCTCGCCGAGACCTTCCCGGATATCACGCGCATAAAACAGGATTTTCAATGCGAACAGCGGGTCTGCCTGATATGCTTCCGCAAACAGAAGCTCAATTCTTTCCGGATCCGCTCTGCGCAGGGATCCAATTGTCGCAAACAGATCCAGCCGCGCATCGCCGGTTGTGTTCCGTGCTGCTGCTCCATTTTCTGTATAAGTTTTTGTCGCCTGCTCCCGTATCCATTCTGCAAAATCCATCGCTGCCGCTCCTTTCCTTCGTTCCACTGTTTTCTCCAGACATCCTTTTCTGGATCTATGGACTCCATTCTTTCTCGTTTGCTCTTCTGTTTTTTTCTGAGTGAGGGCCGGATTTGAACCGGCATCTTCGCCATTACCACTGGAAAAAAGTTTGCCGTTACGGTCACGCACATGACCGTTTTTTCGCGCTCTTTCTTTTAAGCTACCTCACTCGCGTAAGGCGGGCAGGACTTGAACCTGCATTCTGTGCCTCCCTATTCTCCTCAAAAAGTTGCTGTGTGTTCCACAAACATGAAACATTTTTTTCTGCACAGGTTTTGCCCGTTAAACTACCGCCTTATTCTGTTATTCCTTTAGGGATCTTGGTTCATAATTCATCCATGGTTTCATGCATCTTTTCCAGATCATTTTCTGTAATAGCATTTTTCCCATTGATTTTTTTCTTCCCGATTCGGATTCCAGGGTCTCTCACGATAAAATTTCCAGTCGCAGATATCCCAGGTTTCAGAAATTTTTCGAAATGCTTTTGATTTTCCCCACAGTGTTTTCGCCCGTCGAACCCTCTTATTTGCCGCGCGCTTTGCCCAACGGGAATTTTTGCATCAGCCTTTGCTGACGGGCGTTTTTTTACAGCTTCGGCTCATCAGCCTACTCCCCATCCAGAATTCTTTGATAGAGAAGTCTGCCTTCCTCCCCGGCAAGCCGCCCGCAGATTTCTGCCCGTTCGGCGATAACAGGGATCTGGATATGTGCTTTGGCATCCGCTTCCTGCAGCAGCATCAGGTGTTGAAACATCGCAAAGCTGGCCATTTTGGTATGGCGCCTGACGTGCTTTAATTTTACACTGACGTGGTCATCATGATACTTCACATAATACAGGAGTTCCTGTACATCAAAACACGGAATCACATACCCCTGCCGGTCCAGCTCCGGGACCACGATGTCGCGCACAATTTCCATGCTTTTTTCGGGATGACCGTAGTAATGCATGTCCGGATCACCCTCGCGTTTTCCCCTGCACTGAGCTTCTGGCTTTCCGATATCGTGCAGCAGCGCCGCCAGATAGACCATATCATTTTCCATCCTCCGCGGAAGATTGCAGACCACATGGAGGGAATGCATCCATAAGTCATACTGATGTGCACTGTTCTTCTGATCATAGCCAAACATGGTTCGTACGGCCGGAGTCAGCGCTGCGATTTCTTCTCGTCTCACATCCATCTCTTCCGCAGTTTCTGCTGTTTTCAACACATTCAACAGCTCGCTTAACTTCATGTGTTCACTCCCCCTTTCTGGTCTTTTTGTGAATATCTGTGTTTTGTTATGTATAGATGTTGGGGTCAAAAGGTTTTTTGACCCCTTTGATACCAGATTGCTACGTGCTTTGCACTCCCGCAATCTTCATGTATATACTGTATCACATGCTTTCGTTTTCTGCACTTAACCGCTGGTTTAATTTTTTTGCTGATTTTTTATGCTGTTCACCCGGCACAAAATCCGATCTGCCGGCTCTGCGGTTTCTTTTTCAGGCCGATCATCTCGAAATCGTCCGCCGTCAGAAAACATGCCTCCTCTTTTCCCAGCGTACCATTCTGATGTTCCCGAATCAGGCGGTCTGCCTGGCGCATGATAGCGTGATCCAGCAGGTTTCTGACAAACCGTCCATTGCCGTAATTTTCTTCCCGACATGCATCGGCGCAGATGGAAAAGCATTTTTCCCTTGTTCTTTCGTCCATCCAGTATTCCGATTTTTCCAGCATCAGATCCAGAATCTGCGTCAGTTCTACCGGTGAGTAATCCGGGAAATTCAGGTGAAAGGCAATGCGGCTTGCAAGACCTTCATTCTGCTCCAGAAACTCCTGCATCTTCTCCGGATATCCTGCAAAAATGACAATGACCTCATCCCGGTAATTCTCCATCTCCTGCACAATGGTATTGATTGCCTCGGCGCCATACGTGCGATTGTCTTCTACAAGAGAATACGCCTCATCGATAAACAGAATGCCGCCACGCGCCGCCTGAAATTTACTCTCAACAATCTGTGCTGTCCAGCCGACGTACTTTCCGACCAGATCCTGCCTGCCGCACTCGACAATATGGCCATATTTCAGCACTTCCTCTTCCTTCAAGACCTGGGATAGCAGACGCGCCACGGTTGTCTTTGCTGTCCCTGGATTTCCGGAAAACAGCATATGCATGGATGACTGAACCCCCGGAAGACCCATCTGTTTCCGCATTTTCTGCATTTTGGCCGCCGCCAGGATTTCATCTGTCACTTTCTTTACCTCCGACAGGCCTACCATTTTCTGCAGCTCCAAGTAAGGCTTATCTGTCTTCTTTTTCAGCTCAATTTTGACCAGATCTTTTTCCTTATAGGCCTTGTAGATATGGGTTTTCAATCCGCGGCCATACCAGCGGTTGTAAGCGTTATAAATATCCGAAACCGAATACAGCTTCTTCTCTTTCGGGAGATACTGCGTCAGCTCGTCTATCGTGTAATCGTGATACTCCGTTTTCTCCGCCAGACGTTTCAGATAAGCAGACGCCCGCTTCAGATCTCCCTGGCCTTCCTGAATCTGAATCAGATCCGCATTGGAAAGGATTTCCGCTATCGTATCATCCGATACACTGCGGTTTCCGGAAATATCTACAAAGATAAATAAGGTAGAATTTCCATACTCATTCAGCTTATTCCCAAGTGCTTTCGCCAGATCATAGTTGCCGGTGGCATACATTCCGGTACTCTTTTCACCTTCCAGACTTAAGATCACCGTACCGCCTTTGGCACCGGAGAAAATATTGTCAAAATTTCCTTCCCGTTCTGCTTTATGTGTCATCTTCTGTACATCATAAGCCCTGCCACTCAGCAGTCTCTGATTCTCCAGAAGGGCTGGAATCAGAATATCAATCATATCATCCGCAGCCGCTTTGTCACCGGCTGTAATCAGATAATGCACGGGATGCCCAACAAAACGTTTTTCATTTTCCGGAGCATAAATCCGCTCCATCTCTTCATAGAAGCTCTCCGATGCCATAATTTCCTGCATCTGTTCTGACTGCTTTTGTCTGGTCATATTTTGGGACGTGTAAATCCGTTCACTTACCTGATACGCAACAGGTTCATAATAGCTGTGCTCCGGTTCCGTATCAAGCTTTAAGTCCTCTTTCATTGACCGGAGGTAGCACTCCGTCCAGTTATTCCGTTCTGTCCGGACCATTTCTTTGTAAAACTCATCACTTGTGATTTCCTCACATGCAAGCAGCTCCATTTCCGGCAATATCTTCCGAATATAATCCACACATTCCCGAGGATCCACTTCCATTTCAAGTTCAGCTACAATCGTCATCTTATCCTTCCGAATATCACTGATCATAATGAAAAACTTCTTTTCTGTACGGTAGGCTGTGTAAAATTTACTATTCCATTCCGCAATGTCACTTCGCCGGGGATAGAGGCCCTCATATCCTTCCTTCGTTGCATCTTCCTGTTCCAGATTCAGTTTTGAACAGTCTGCCGTGTATTTGTAAAGAATCACTCGATGATACCTCCCTTGTGAGCTCTACCGGTAATCCTTCTGTTGTCTTTTTCTGTCTGCCATCTTACCACCTGCCGTATCCCGTATGTGGACAGATTTTTGTCTATACGAAAATCAGGTGATTTTCTGGTTTTTCTATTTCTCCATAGCAGGTACTCACTTCTTTTTTCTTCTGCATTTCTGTACAGTATTTCGATACCGGAATAACAGCTACAATCACAACACGTTCTTTTTTCTCACATTTTTTCAGCAGGCCAATCATATACCGCAGTTCTTCTTTTCTGTCGGTAAAATTTTTCCTGCTCGTCATCATCGGCACTTCATCAATCACAAAAACAGAAATTGCTCCATTCTCTGCTTTCTGCGTTATGATTTCTGCCATTCTCTCCACCATCATCGCTGGTGTATCATCAATTTCTATATGGGAAAGCTCCTCCTGCCCGTACATGCTCTGCAGAATCTTCCACATCTCCTTCTTTTCATGCTGCAGTGAAAAAAGGAGAACTCCATCCTCGCTGGTTTTTCGCTCTTTCCAGCCATATGCAACCGCTTTTTTCGTTTTTCCGCTCGCCGCAGATCCCGCCAGGAAAATCATCCTTCTGCCCCTCCCTCATCTTTCAGAAAAATTTCAAGCATACGTCCAATTACCATATTGTCTCGTTCTACCAGATCTCTGGCTGTTCCAAACATGAATCGAAATCTCAAATCGAAAATCATTCTGGCCTGCTGTTCATCCAGTCCATACTGCTTTTCCAGTGCCAACGCTGCAATCCCCTCATTTGGGTAGTCCGCTTTCATGATCTGGCAAAGTTCATCTTCATGGCATTGTGCCCAGCTTTGTGCTTCCAGCGTGTGTTTTCTTTCCAGAAGCATGTTCTTTCTTCTTACCAGATACTCTGCAAAATACTCCAGCTCTTCCTGGCTGTATCCGATCCACTGACCCGAAATATCCCAAAGTGGTTCTATTTGTTTCATTTCCCGAAGAAGATGTTCTTTTTCCTCCAGAAAAGCTTTCCATCTCCCCTGTTTTTCCCGTTCAAGCGGCTCTTTTTCTTTCTCAGGAGCTTTTTCCCACTTCTGCAGTATTTCATTATAGTCCTCCGCTTTTTCCACCATGGTAAGAAATACCTGTTTTGCTTCAGAATTTTTTCTCATAACAGAATACAGAATAGCCAAAAGTGCATCCAGTACATATATTTTATTTTGCCCGCACTTTTTCTCCAAATATTCCTGTTTCAAAACAAACAGCCTA
>ERZ780190.3291-NODE-3291-length-10748-cov-3.980174_pt1 | contig 10748 bp, 8 predicted proteins | sample MGYA00510980_ERZ780190 | MGnify/ENA primary metagenome ERZ780190 (study PRJEB29588, sample SAMEA1972188) | human gut metagenome | biome: human gut; feature: human-associated habitat; material: faeces | place: Denmark | collected 2008/2010 ... | reverse complement strand
CCATCGGCTGGTACGTGGAGAACGAGTCCTGGTGGCGCCCGGCCAAGGAGGCCACAGAGGCCCGCTACCGCGCCCAGGGACAGTAGGGGCAATTCATCTCCCGAACCTGGAATTCTCTGCTCAGTATTGGAAATGGATGTTATATGCCGCAAAGTAATGATGTTCAGGTCAGTGTCCTGATGATTTGCTACAACCACGAGAGGTATCTCTCTCAGGCAATTGAGTCTGCCCTCTCCCAGCAGACTTCATTTCCGTTTGAAATTTTGATCTATGATGATAAGTCGACAGACTCATCTAGGGTTTTGATTTCTCGATATCAGGAACAACATCCAGACATCATCAAGTGTATTTTCCCAATTGAAAATCAGTTTTCAAAGGGGAAATCACCCTTGTGCGACTTTCTGATTCCAGCCGCAAGTGGAAAGTACATTGCTGAGCTCGAATGCGACGACGCATGGGTAGGCACGAATAAGCTTCAAACACAGTTTGACTACATGGAGTCTCACACTGAGGTCGCTTTGTGTGCTCACTCGGCAGAGCTTTACAACGACACCACGGGCAAAATTGATGGAATTGCCAGCGGCTGCGCTCGAGCGATGACATTTTCAACACAAGACCTCATAATGCGTGGCGGAGCGGCACTGCCGACATGTAGCTATTTTTCCAGAACGAGCGATATGAAGAATTACTTGCAGTGGCGGCCTAACAATTGCCCTGTAGGTGATTGGCCTATGATGCTTTATCTCTCAACATGCGGTTCCGTCGTCTGCCTTCCTGAGGTTTTAGGGTTGTATCGTGTCGCAGTTGCCTCCTCATGGACTGGCAGGCGCTCTGCAAATGCAGATGCAACTGCTAAGTTCGATAAGAGAATGCTTGGAATGATCGATGAGCTGATTTCAAAAATGCCTTCGGAGTTCCATGCTTCTTTGAGGGCAAAGCAGGCTGAATACTTTTTTGATCTTGCTTTCCGAGCGGATGTCAGTGTTAAGAAATTGGAAGAAGAGCTCGATTACCGCCTGAAGGTATCCTCTGCGCAGTTGCTCAACTTGCGTATCAAGCTGGTCATCAAGCGCATTGTTAATGCGCTGGGCTTGATGCCCCTGGTTGAGCGAATGATGATACTTAGAGCCTCAAAATAATCAATTGGGCTGCCTTGGTGTGTACTGTTCAGTATTGCACCAAGGCAGTTTTAATTTGCGTGTATCCCTATGAGGCGTCTAAGATTTTGATGAGCTTATTTGCGGTTGCTGCCCACGAGAAGCCATGCTCAATATGAAGCGCCACGTTATCGCCGCACGTTGTGGTCGCACCTCGATCGTTGCAGTAGACAAGAATCGCCTTAGCGATTTCATCCTCGCTAACTACGTTAAGCACAGTACCGTACTCCTTGGATGGAACGACCTCTCTTGCGCCGGCGCAATTTGAGACGACAATCGCACAATGCTGAGCTGCCGCCTCCAGAAGAACCGTTGGAAGCCCCTCTGGATACTCGGTGGGAAGACAAAAGCAGTCAGAGTCTCTTAGTAGTCCCGACAGCTCCTGCTTTGATAGACGTCCCATGTAATGAAGCCATGTCTCATGGGCCTCAAGGAGCTTGCCCTCAAGAGGGCCACTTCCCGCGACTGCAAGATGGACGCATGCTCCAGCGGCGTTGAGGGAGGATACTGCCCCCAGAAGTTTGGGCAGGCCCTTTTCGGGGATCAATCTTCCGGCATATGTGACAAGAAATTCGTTGTCGGTCAGCGATAGGAGCTCTCTGTAGCTGTCCGGTTTGGCCGTGCTCCTATATTCAGCGCAGTCGATTGAGTTCGGTATAACAGCTTGGGCATCAAAGCCTATGCTCTTAAGCCAAGATAGCCCTCGCTCTGAAACTGAGCAGCCGATAGGCCTTTTGGACCTAATCAGACGATTGTTGATTGCCTCATAAGTACGCATCGCGAGTCCCAGAGGAGACTTTTCGTTAGAAATTGGACCCGAACTGTGATCGATTAGAACGGGTCTCAGGTTGTGGGCGCTTGCGATGCGACATCCCAGAAGACAAATCGGATAGTATCGCGTGTTGATGACAATGCCATCAAATGGAGCCTCTGTAAGCTCTTTAATCTGCTTGAAAGTGGCCTTCGAAGGAATCATTAGAGGAAAACGGTCGCCCATGATTGATTTCGAAGGAATTCCAATAACCGTTACCTCTCCATCTGAAATCCGGAAGAGTCCTTCGGTTGAGGATGTCACCACAGTTACTTTGATGTTTTGTGTTGTCAACTGTGTTGCAAGGTTATGAGTAAACTGTTCAACTCCGCCAAGGTGTGGTGGGTAAAAGGCGGAAAATATAGCTATGTGGTCGAGCACCTTATTCGTTCCTTATCTAAATGAGGGCAATAAGATAGAAGAGGAAGCGAGCCATATGAATTTTCTCAAGAAGAATTACCACTCCGACTCCAAGTCGGATTTTTGTTCTTTGGCCCTTAGGCTTCAACAGTCCAACGTATTGGTTGGATAGGTAGTTGGGGAACTTTGACTCTGCGTCTGCCTTTGCAAAAGCGTACTTCTCTTTCATAAGGGAAATGCCGCATCCATGATTGAACGAAATGAGGGCATTAATCATATTGGCGAGATAGGTGTACTCGATAACGTCCTGTCTGTCCTGGGGGATGCTGCTCAGCTCATGGTTTTTGAGGAAGGTGTCAAAGAGCTCGGCCATAATTCTCTCGTGGTTCTTTTTGTAGTTCATTGAACCAGTGATTGAGCCGGGGTTCAGCACGTAATAGTAGCCCGCGTATTGAATTACTTTAGTTTTAGCGTTGCAATAAAATGCTGATAGACTGAAGTAGATGTCTTCACCGCATTTGATTGATGTGAAGTGCAGGTCATTCTCCGATATGAAAGACCGCCGGTATAGTTTCGCACAAGCGATGGCATAGGTGGTGGAGCTCCAGACCGTATCGCTTAGGTAATGTTCGGTCAGCTTGCCGTCGATGTCTCGAATATACCCTCCAACCACAATGTCGTAGTCGCCGTCTTTTGTAGCATCGAGATAGTGCTGCAGGTAATCGGGCTTGATGTAGTCGTCGCTATCGATGAACATGACGAATTCGCCACAAGCAACTCCAAGGGCCTTCTCTCTTGAAAGGCCCAGGCCAAGATTGACTTCGTTAGTGATTACCTTAATGCGGTCCGAATGCTTTGAAACATACTCGCTCAGTATCGTTGAGCTGTTATCCGGACTGCAATCATTTACGCAAATGATTTCGTAATCGTCGTACGTCTGAGCAAGTATGCTGTCGAGGCATCGCGCAAGATACTGCTCGACATTGTATACAGGAACGATGACCGAAACCTTCATGTTTTATAACCTCTGATGGGTGCGGGAATAACTTACTATGAAATATTTTCCCGGTTTTATTATCCAAATGCAACTTTATCGAAAGGAGGTAATTAGTGATTTTGTTTGATAAGGTTGACATTTTTGTTTTGAGGCCACTTAGATGAAGGTAACCTCACGTTGATATCTTTGTCTCCGCATTTGCGGTAAGAAGAAATACCTTCTTTTCAGCAGATCGCTCAAGTCCGTTTAGCATAGCAATGCAGTTGTCTTCATTTCGATTAGCGAGAGATTTGCGGAGTTGGCTCAGGATTGTATTTCGTAAATTGTTTTAACCCGACAATTGGGGTTCTTGCTTGGCCTTCATTTGCTTTGAGCGTTTCTCTTTCTCATGCCTGTTTTCGTGTAAAATATCTCTAATGTTCATATTTGATTAGGCGAATCGAATATTTAAATTTAAATGGATTGAATGTATATGCGAGACAAAGTTTTAGCAGTAATTCCCGCCTATAACGAGGAGTGCTCTCTTCAAAACACTATTGAAGAGTTGAAAGCTGTTGCTCCGGAGGTTGACTTCATCGTAATTAATGATGGATCGACTGACTCAACTGGCGAGATTTGCCGGGCCAACGGTTACCCCGTTCTTGATCTTCCCGTTAACGGTGGTCTCACCGTGGGCTTTCAGACCGGTATGAAATATGCAGCTCGTATGGGCTATAACTATGCCATCCAATTTGACGCTGATGGCCAGCATATGCCGCAGTATATCGATTCCATGCGTAAGAAAATGGATGAGAACGATGCTGATATCGTCATCGGATCGCGCTTCGTTCAGTTTAAAAAAGAGCATTCTGCACGTATGTTTGGTTCGAGGATCATCACGTTTATTGTGAAAATGACCACAGGAAAGCGTGTCAGTGATCCCACCTCTGGCATGCGCATGTTCAACCGTCGCATGATTGAACTGTTTGCTAAGGACATGTCGCTCAACCCCGAGCCCGAGACCATTGCGCACCTTATCAGAAAGGGTGCTAAAGTCGAGGAAGTTCAGGTGTCCATGCGTGACCGTACGGCGGGGGAGAGCTATCTTAATCTCACGCGCTCTGCTGCGTACATGACTCGTGTCTGTACGTCTATTCTCTTTGTTCAATGGTTCAGGTGATTTGGTTGACTCTCTCGCTTCGCATTGTGCTCATTGTCTGCGCCGCACTGGTTCTTCTGTTCATCATTAGACGAATAAAGAAGTCGAAGATCGATGTTATGGACTCGATTTTCTGGCTCTTCTTCTCGTTGAGCTTTGTTGTATTGGCTCTTTTCCCGCAGGTGGCTTCTTTCTTTGCTGGTTTGCTAGGCTTTCAGGCTTCAGCAAATTTTGTTTTCGTGTATGTGATTGCCGTTTTGGTTATGCGTGATTTTTCGAATACGACCAAGATTGCCATGCTGCGCAAGAAGATAGAGGGTCTTATACAAGAGGTTGCGTTAAGAGGCTAGATTTAGCCTCTTGAACCGGATGGCGAGGTTCACAATGAACTAAGCTTTTTTTGAAAGCTTAGTTATAGTTTGGATAAAAGCTCTAAACACCATGAGGCTCTAAGTTGCTTTCAATTGGGTTGCTTCATTTGTCGATACTGTTCTTTTGTGTCTGGTTAGCAAACGGCACCTCTTGACGAGAGGCTATTAATGCGGGTATTTGCTATTTCTGTTTTAATCGTTACTTTCATTCTGTTTGCCCCAGGAAGCTTATTGCTTCGGATTGGCTTCAAAAAAATCAACCCTCAATTCATCTGTCTTGCTCCGGCGCTTTCGGCATTTGTTTTTCTTGTTGCGGGTGTTATTGGAACGGGGCTGGGCCTTACTGGGGCGGCATTTTTCATCCTGTTGACGTTTTGTTTCGTCGTCTCTCTTGCCTTTCCTATCCGTTTGATTAACTCAAGGTCACGCCTATCAACCGATGGTTTTTCTAATGTCAGTCGACTGACATGGCCGGCGGTGGGGATATGTGTGGCTGTTGGCGCTATTCTCGTTGCCGCATTGTTTTTGAGTAATATCGACGGGTTATCTTCCTTCATTCAGTACGATGACAACCTATCGCATCTCGCCTGGATTAAATCGATCGCCGATTCGGGCAATTTCTCAACAATACGAGTGACCTATTACGATTCGACTGCCTTTCCCTCGGCTTTTTTGGGTAGCGGATCATATTATCCAATTGTTTGGCACATACCTGCAGCTCTACTTGTTTCCCTTACGGGGATTCAAACGTCTGTGGCGGAAAACGCATCTATTTTTTGTTTTATAGCGTTTGCATATCCGTTGGGTATCTTGGCATTTTTAGATTCCATCTGTAAGAACGCCAAAGTGTCTCCCTTTATCGTTGCGATTTCCGCTTTTGCCTCTGTTGCATTTCCCATGCGCATGCTTGCCGTTCATGGCCCATTTCCGAATATTGCCGCATTTTGTTTGGTCCCTGCTGCTGCTGCCTTGTTAATTCGTTCCATCTCTTTCGGTGAGCGTTTTTGCTTTTACGGGGCAACGTTCTACGCTTTTGTCTTGGCGCTTGTCGGCGTAGCCGGTGTTCATCCAAATGCCGCCATCTTCACTTGCCTTTTGATTGCGCCGTTTTTTTTGCTGAGGATTATTCCGTTTGGAATCATGGATCAGCGTGCCGAGGTTTCTTCAAAAAGCTCAATCCTAAGAACTAGGTGTGCTCAGATCATCTTTTGCTTTTTTTGCGTACTCCTATGGGTGGCTGTCTACAATCTTCCTTTTATGCACGGAATTGTTTCTTTCACCTGGGAATGGGGCATGTCGCTTGAGGGTATTTTGCAGTCGATCGTTAACGGCTCTTTCTTCTTCGGGGTTCCTCAGGTTCTTCTGTGTCCGCTATTTGCAATAGGTGCCATCTATGTTCTTATCCATGAAAAGGAACAAAGATGGTTTTTCTTGAGCTTCGCCATCGTTTTGCTGATTTATATCGGTGCGGGTGCATTTTCTGCTGAGGCTCGTTCGTTTTTTTCGGGCTTCTGGTACACGGATCCGGAGCGAATCGCTGCGATGGTGGCGATTTCGCTTGTACCGTTTATATATTTTGGTTTGCATGGTGTGGTCCTAGCTGCATACAGCGTGCTTAAGCATCTGAGGTACTTTTCCGGGAGCTTGGGGTTTAATCTATCGGCAGTGCTGATATCCCTATTATTCTTTTTCCTTAATTGTTATCCGTTCAATTACGCATACGCATGGGAAGATCATTCTAGAGGTGATTTGACCAATGCTTTCACGCTTAATTCTTACGATCTCTATAATGGCTATTCGCGTTACCGTGTCCAGGCCTACACTGCTGCCGAGCGGGATTTTATTCAACAAGTCAAAGAAGTGGTTCCGGAAGGTAGTTTGATAATCAATCTTCCCGTTGACGGTAGCTCATTTGCTTGGTCTGTCGATGGTTTGAATCTGTACTATCATGCCAAGCTCGGTTCGGCAGAATCTGAGGACAGTCATGCTATTCGTAAGGGCCTCTGTAATATCTCAACGGATTCTACAGTGAAAGATGCCGTTGAGAACACTGGAGCAAAGTATGTTCTCCTGCTTGATCGTAGCGACTATACGGCGGAGGATAAGCATGTATGTTATTCTCGCGACCTTCAATACAAGAAAAAAGACTGGGAGGGAATTACTGAAATAAACGATGAGACTCCCGGTTTTGAACCGGTACTATCGTCGGGGTCAATGCGACTGTATCTGATTAAATAACGAGTTGAGGTTCCCTAATGACAATACGCCGCCATTATATGGACGTTCTCAATGTCCTTTCCTGCTTTGCCGTTGTTGTTCTTCATTGCACGACGGTTGTATACGTTAACCAAGGCAATGTGCAGTGGTTTGTTTCAGTTGCGCTGCAGTCACTGTTTATGTTTGCCGTACCTGTCTTCTTTATGATTAGCGGAGCAAATCTGATCGGATATCGTTCTCGGTACTCTACCAAAGTCTTTTTTCAAAAGAGGCTCAAGCGCGTTCTGGCGACTCTTGTTGGCTTTAGTTTCTTTATTTACATTCTCAGCTGTCTTGCGCCGACCCAGCTTGGTCTTCCGGCAAGATCTTTCTCCCTTTTTGAGTTCATTCAGCTGTTTCTAACGAATCAAATTTGCGACGTTTATTGGTTTATGTATTCAATTTTGATTCTGTATTTGATTACACCGCTATTGGCTTGTTTTGCGTCGAACAAGCGTTTGCTGGAGTATGCCATTGGTCTCTGTATCGTCTCAACTGCAGTAATTCCTTTTGCAAATCGCTTTGCGCCAAATCATAATTTGTTCTCAATGCTTGCCGTACCTTATTTGACGGGTGCGATAATGTACTTCTTAATCGGCTACTACATTGTTACGTATTCTCCTTTTGAGGAACACGACAGAAATATGCGCCCGGTTTTCCTGATTGCCGCGATTTCTTCCGTTGTATTTATGGCGCTTATGACAATCAAGACCAACGTGCCGCATACGGTGTTGTCCGGTGCATATTCGGATTACGATAACTTTTATAACGATTATCTGCACCTTCCGGTTTTGGTGTACTCAATCTCGCTTTTCATGCTGTTCAAATCGCTGGAGCCGCTTTTCCAATCTGATAAGCATCCGTTCATTGCTGTAATTTCTAAACTGTCTTCCCTTAGTTTTGATGTTTACGCCGTACATATGATGTTTATTTGGGCTTTGGACGTCTATGTTTTGCATAACATCTTTTGGGATGCGGCGATTCGCCCGTTTGTAGTCTTTGCGCTTTCTCTCTTGTTTGCTTTTGTGCTGGAGTCCCTCAAAAAGCTCTGCAGAAATACGCGAATTGCAAAATCCTAACGGTGTAAACATGCCGCCATGCAGTTAAGCAAGCGTTTATAGTGCACTACTGTCGCTATCGAGGTTCGACGCTTAAAACTAAGGCAAAAAATGGCCCCCATTTCATCCGACTTTTAATTGGGAGGAAATGGGGGCCATAAAATTGCAACTCTACTGTTGCTTTGCTAGATTTCGAAGATCCTACTTCTTTTTCCTAACGGCCCTCACCGCAGATTTCATCATCTCTCGCCTTGCGCTACCGACCGGTGCGATGGGATCGATGAATTTGCGAAGCGGATTATCGGGTGATATCGCATGTTCGTGCATTGTGAGGGGGGAGGAAGAAGCCGTTCTTTCCGGTCCTGCCAACATGCTCATAAGGGATTCGTAAAAGGGAGTCTGGCGAGCATAGGTCCAATAGGCAATGTTGCGATCACATGAGGAGAACTTCCAAGGTTTTTCGAATCCTGCATAGTGAATAATTTTCTCGTGATTGCGCGAATCGTTGAAGGCGTCAAATGCAGAAGCAGGTGCAAAAGAGAAGACGTCTGCAATGCGATTGTTGCAGTTAATCATGACGTTCCAGTCGTAGTCAAGCCAAGTTATGCGGCCTTCGCAGTGCGCGTTCAGAACATCTTGATCGTTGTAGATAAAGCGATCATCGGAAGCGTAATCAAGCCACGTTTCAATTGAATAGAGCTTGCGCATCTCGGCGGTATTAAGTACAAGGACGCCTGCCTGGAAGTAATCGTAGGGGTTTTCCATGCCCAGGACTTTTTGGGCGTAGGCAAGGCGCTTGCCGTCCTTCATGTTAAGGTTGCCCAAGAAATCGATATCGTGAGCGGCGGCAAGGAGATTATTGCCCAAGTCCACGCCATAGAGCTCAGAAATATCACCCTGGATAATCAGGTCGCTATCAAGGTACAGAACCTTGTCGTAGCCAGGCAAAATCTCTTGAATCAAGAAGCGATAATACGTTTCAACGCTGATGTGAGGGTTGTTGGTGCTCAAATCATGGCGAAGGACATGTTCGCTCACATCGCAAAAACGCAATGACATATTGTCAAACTGACCGAAGAACTGCTGCATAATCGATTGATTGTCTCCAGCAATATCCCTATGGAGCACAACCACATCGTAGAAATAGCCTTCCGAGGCGTTGAGCAGTGCGGAATAGATTGTGGTGGTAAGCATGGGGACATAGTTGTTGTCTGCAGCGAAAACAACCGGAATGATCTGTTTACCGTTTGCCTTGGCATAGGGCGCCTCGAAAGGCATACGGCGATCCGGCCTTCTAAAGTGAACACACTGCAGCTCGGCCATCTTCCAGTCTGCTCCTATGCGTTCATGATGAATGAGGTAGATATTAAGCAGCCTCTCGGCAAGATGACCGGGGGTGCGCACTCCCTCTTTTGAATAACGGGACATATCGGTTGTAGAAACAAACTCCTCAAGCAGGGGAAAGAGCCATGCGCAGTAATCGTTAAAAATCTCGCGCTTCATGATGAACATGTTGCAGAAACGCCCCACGTGGCCACTGAGGAACTTGTCGGCATCCTGTCCATATTCCGGATGCTGCTTTTTAAGGATGGAGACGATCTTGTCCAGGTCTTCAACGAATAGTTTGTCTGCGGCGTCGTATTGGGAGCGCAAAGTGGCATTTCGTCCGACATAGGTGCGAATGTCCTTACGCTCGGTGGTGATGACGTCGTATTGAGTCACAAACTTCTCGATGTTCTCGTCGTCCAGTGAGTATTTTTTTTGAGATGCCGCATCGATGAAATCGTCCATGATTTCGCCGTAGATGTTCTCATCGTGGCGTGTGCCCGAGAAGTCAAAATAGCGACGGTAATGGCAAAAACCGACATATTCGCTCGAGGTGTTTTTCCAGGCCCAGTACTGGGTTGTCAGCTCGCAGTACATGGGATTGAGATCCGATATATTGTTGCCCTTATCGTCGTGGAATGCCCAAGGGAACCTGTCGTTGCGAAGGCTGCAGCCAACTTGCACTGGCTGGAGTATTGAACTGTCAAATAGCTCGACAGGCTTGTGCGCCGAGACGAAGATACGAATGTTTCGGTTTTCATAGCTTTTGCGCTTTGCCATGTAGATCAGATCGTTTATGTGGTCGCGAGCTGCGGTGTAGAACGACATGAAGCGTGGAGAAGTTGCGGCGTCAGTCGAGGCCAGCTTCTTTGCGTGCTCGTACCAATCGAGGGCCATGTCATTTGCGGGGGCGCTATTTGCTTGCAGCAGGCCGTAATTTTTAAACGTAGAGCTGCGGGGCACCACATGGGCCTCGTACCCCTCCGGCAGCTCGATGGCCACGCCTAAGGGAATCAGGCGGAACTCACCGGCCTTCATATCCACGTCCTCGGCGGCGTGAAGGTCGATCCAGTCCGACTTTCCGGCCACGTAGCACAGCTCGTCAATGCCGTCCACAAAATATTTTACCTTGATCTCTTCCATGTAAAACTCCAAAATTAAAAACAAATTGTATTATATGGCTTCTATTATACAAATAGAACTGAAAATCGCCTGAAAAAGCGGGGGATTCCCGGTGAGATTCTGCCGTCGGGTCAATCCACACCGCGGTAGTA
>ERZ780190.3288-NODE-3288-length-10751-cov-6.189791_pt1 | contig 10751 bp, 7 predicted proteins | sample MGYA00510980_ERZ780190 | MGnify/ENA primary metagenome ERZ780190 (study PRJEB29588, sample SAMEA1972188) | human gut metagenome | biome: human gut; feature: human-associated habitat; material: faeces | place: Denmark | collected 2008/2010 ... | reverse complement strand
TGGCAGCTGAAAAAACAGCAGGCAAAACAGAAGAAGCAGGAAGAAGCGCGTTGAGCGCAGACTGAACTAAGAGACCCGATTCGGGTCTTTTTATTTTGCAAAAATAACGGAGGAAACGCCTATGAACAACACCATTGATTTCAAAACCACAAAGACCATCGACACCATGAGCAAGAAGATCGACCACATCGACGATGCGGTGACGGGCTTCTTTTCATTCATGCACATGGCAATGCAGAACGAGCTTGCCAGTACGGATGTTTTTTTCGCCGTCGTGTCGCCCGTTCTGGATTTGACCGTAATTCAGCCGGAGGAGGCTCCGCACATCCTGCCCTGCTTTGACGAGGATGATGCCGGCTACGGCATCTCCAAGGAGGAGCCGCTGGGTTTCCGCTACAATCCCAAACAGGTCATCAAGCTGATGGGCAAGCGGTATCTGACCGGGCCGGTGATTTTCCACCGCTATACGGACGATGGCAAGTTCGCACCCCTGACCATGGGCGATATGTTTGCCATCCAGAAGTATCTGGAAACCGCCAGTGTCACGCTGATGGTCGATGAGGATGCGCTGACCTGCATCTGCATCGACTGAGGGGAAGCGGAATGGAAGAAAACACTCTTTCTGTCCTGCAAATCGCGCCGGGGCAGTACCCGAAACAGGTCGAGATGTTCCTCGTCACTTTTTTGGTGCTGAACACCGGCAGGACTGAACAGGAACTGGAAAACAATGTTTTTCAGGCATCCAGTATTGCCCAGAAGCACAACTGCAACCTGTGCCGCCTTGACTTTCAGCAGGAGCAGGGGCTGATGAGCAGCCTGCCGCTGGCTGACTGTCAGATCGAAATTCAGCGAGGACTGACCACCAGCAGCACGGCCATCTTCATTCCGTTCACCACACAGGAACTTTACCAGTCTGGCAAAGAAAGCCTGTATTACGGCCTGAACGCCCTGTCCAACAACCTTATCATGGTGGACCGGAAAAAGCTGAAAAATCCCAATGGGCTTATCCTCGGCACTCCCGGCTCTGGCAAAAGTTTCTCGGCAAAGCGAGAGATCACCAACGCTTTTCTGGTGACGGATGATGATATTATCATCTGCGACCCGGAAGCAGAATACGCTCCGCTGGTGGAGCGTCTGCATGGGCAGGTCATCCACATCAGCCCTGCCAGCACCCAGTATATCAACCCTATGGACATCAACAGCAACTATTCGGAAGAGGATAACCCGCTGGCTTTGAAAGCCGACTTTGTACTGTCCCTGTGCGAACTGGTGGTGGGCGGCAAGGAGGGCTTGCAGCCAGTGGAAAAGACGGTCATTGACCGCTGCGTCCATGTGATCTATCGCAAGTATTTCGAGAATCCCACCCCGGAAAATATGCCGCTGTTGGAAGATCTGTACAACGCCCTGCTGACGCAAGATGAACCGGAAGCCCGCCATGTGGCGGCGGCGTTGGAGATTTACGTTAAGGGTTCTTTGAACATCTTCAACCACCACACCAACGTGGACATCCACAACCGCATCGTCTGCTTCGACATCAAGCAGCTGGGCAAGCAGCTCAAAAAGCTGGGTATGCTCATCGTGCAGGATCAGGTGTGGAATCGTGTCACCATCAACCGCAATGCAAAGAAAAACACACGATACTACATTGATGAGTTCCACTTGCTCTTAAAGGAAGAGCAGACTGCCGCATACAGTGTTGAAATCTGGAAGCGTTTCCGAAAATGGGGCGGCATCCCCACGGGTATCACGCAGAACATCAAAGACCTGTTGGCAAGCCGGGAAATCGAGAATATCTTTGAGAATAGCGATTTCATTTATATGCTGAATCAGGCATCCGGCGATAGACAGATTCTTGCAAAGCAGCTCAACATTTCGCCGTTCCAGCTTTCCTATGTGACGAACAGCAACGAGGGCGAGGGGCTGCTGTTCTACGGCAACACCATTATCCCGTTCAAGGATAAGTTTGATACTTCGCTGAAACTCTATGGTCTTATGACCACGAAACCGAATGAAATTGCAAAATACAGGGAGAAGAAAGACGCATGATGAAAGAGAAAAAACTGAGCCAGATGATCCTGAAGCTGCATGACCGTGCTGAGGCGGCAAAATACGATGGCGATTCCAGCCCGCCTTATCAGGAAGTGGAAATGCTGAACTTTCACGATGAGGAATCGGTGGTGCATACGGTGCTGGAGGACTTTTACGCAGTCGGCGCACTGGCAGATGAACTGACCCACGGATTCCACATGGAAGAGCGGGGCTACATCGACCGCACGGAGGTCAATTCCCGGCTGATCGCTTTTGCCAGGGAGCTGGAGCGGATTCTCGATAAATGGGAGACTCATGCAGTCCTGATTGCATGAGTTTTCTGCCGGACGGGAGGTGAATCCGATGGCAGACAAGCGATTCCGGGGCAGAGATAAAATCGTCCAGAAAATGACCAAAGACGGTCTGGTGGAAGAGAATCTCCGCACCGGGGAAACCAAGTCCGCAGTTGCAGAAGAACCACCGAAGCAGGAAGATTCGGAAAAAGACGCTGCGGAAAGTGCAGAAGAAACCCCTGTTGTGGAAGAAGATGTGTGCATGGATGCCGAGGATGGAGAGGAGGAAAAGCCCCGGCGCAGCACCGCCAAGCAGAGTACAGAGTATTATAAAGCCCATCAGGAGGATGGCAAAGCGAAAGAAAAAGATGCTTCGCCAGTGGACGAAGATGCAGAGCCTGCGCCGAAGAAAAAGGGCCGCTTATCGTTTGATGATGAGCAGCAGGGCGGCATCGTCCGGGGCGCAGGGCTGGGCATTAAGAAGGTGGCGAAGAAAGGAGTGGATACCGCCACTGGTTTTGCCCATAACAAGGTGCATCAGGTCGAAAAGGAAAACTCCGGCGTGGAGTCGGCGCACAAGAGCGAAGAAACGCTGGAAGGCTTGTGCCGCTTCTCTAAAGGCAGGAAAAAGACCAGAGAAAAATCTGCCAGAGCTGAGAAGAAAGTCGAGGTTGAGAAAAAATCCAGCCGTTTGAAATTTTCGGAGAGTGAGGGCGGCATGGCCGAAGAAGTGGCAGAAACGTCACTGAAAAAGAAACCGCACCTGCCACCACCGACTGCCGCAGGAGGTGAAGCAACAAAGACAGTCGGTTCAAAATTCTATCAGAAAAAGCAGTATAAGGATGCCTATGCAGCAGCCAAGCGAGGTCGGAAAGCTGGAAACGCTGCCAGCAAGCAGGCGGCAACGGCAGCAAACACGCTTGCAGAAAAAGCAAAGGCAGCGGTGCAGGAGGTCGTTGTGCAGAACAAGACCCTCTGGGCGGGACTTGGCATTGCAGCACTGATGCTCATGCTGATTATGGGCGCATTCTCAAGCTGTTCAGCAGCGATCCATGGAACGGGCAGTACCTTTATCGGAACGACGTATCCCAGTAAGGACGCTGACATGAAAGGTGCAGAAGAAGATTATCTGGAACTGGAAAAGAAGCTGGATGAGCAGATACGGCAGATGGAGTCCACACATCCCGGCTATGACGAATACCGTTACCAGTTGGATGAAATTGGGCATGACCCCTATCAGCTGATCTCTCATCTGACTGCCGTATATGAGCAGTTCACCAGAGGACAGGTGAAACCCGTCATCAAGTCGCTGTTTGAGCAACAGTATCTCCTGAAAGTCTGGGAAACGATAGAGATTCGCACACGCATGGAAACCAGAGTAGGGATTCGGCCAACGATTGACGCTTTTGGAAACGTCAGCATGGAAACCTATACCTATCAGGAAGAAGTGGAGTATGAGTACAAAATCCTCAATGTCCTGCTGAAAAATAAAGGCTTTGATACCATTGCCAGAAAGAACATGGATCGGAAGCAGACTGGGCGGTATGATGCCTACAATCTGACCTATGGCAATCGCCCGGAACTGTTTGGCGCAGGCTCACCTACATACAGTGGCGGCACAACAGGAAGCATTGGCTCTGGCGGTTCGGGTGGAACAGGCGGCAGTTCCGGCGGTGGTTTCCGATATGATATTCCAGAAGAAGCCCTGTCGGATGAAAAGTTTGCAAGGATGATTGCAGAAGCCGAAAAGTATCTGGGTATGCCGTATGTGTGGGGCGGAAGTTCGCCCAGCACCAGTTTTGATTGCTCTGGCTTTGTCTGCTGGGTCATCAATAACTGCGGCAATGGCTGGAATGTCGGACGCACGACAGCAAACGGACTGCGCGGCAAGTGCAGCTACGTTTCTCCTGCAAATGCACAGCCGGGTGACTTGATCTTCTTTGAAAAAACCTATAATACCGTCGGCGCGTCGCACGTTGGCATCTATGTTGGCAACGGCATGATGATTCACTGCGGCGACCCGATTTCTTATACCAGCATCAATTCGACCTACTGGCAGAACCACTTCCTTGGTTTTGGCAGAATCAAGTAGAGGAAAGGAGAGAAGCTAGATGAGCAAAAAGCTGAAGAAGTTTTTGAATGATGCAGAGAAAACCGAAAGCAAGATCGCGGAACTGGAAGAGTACCTGAGAAATGTCCGGGCTGCACAGAAAAAGGAAGAGGACAATGAGATCGTTCGGGCTATCCGCAGCACAAAGCTGGGTGGGCGTGACCTGCTGGCACTGCTGGAAAATATCCAGGCGGGGAATGTGACGTTCCAGACAACTGTGAATAACGAGAATAAGACTTCGGAAGAAGCAGAAATGGAGGATGTGATTGCGAAAGATGCTTAAAAAGCTGGGTGTTGTGATTCCCAGTGTAGTGCTGACCCTGCTGATGGCAGTCGGCTTTTCCACTCCGGCATTTGCCTATGTAGAGCCGGAAGTCAAGGAAGAGCCTGTGCAGGTCATTGAGGAAGAGGAACCCACCGAGGAAGAGAAGATTCCGTTCACCATTGCGGGCAATGGTGAGGTGGAGGATAACATTACGGACGATTCCAGTAAGGAGTTCTTCACGGTCAAGACCAAGGGCGGAAATACCTTTTTTCTAGTGATCGACCGGGCAAGGAACAGCGAGAATGTGTATATGCTCTCAATGATCGACGAGTACGATTTGCAGGAGTTTCTGACCGATGAGGAACGCAACGGCAAGGAAGAAGAGGAGCCGGCAGTCGTGTTGCCGGAAACCAAACCTGAGCCGGAACCGGATGTCGAGATCGAAGAGCCGGAACAGGACGATGGAAAGCTGACCAAGATTCTGGCAATCGTATTTGTTATGGGTGTAGGCGGTGCAGGCGCATTCTTCTATTTCTACATTTATAAGCCGAAGCAGAGTGAGCCGGAAGTATCGAAAGAAAATCTGGAATATGAAGCTCTGCCGACAAAGAACGAGGATGAGCAGGACGCAGAAACCGAAGAATAATAGAAAACCCGTATAATCTAGTGGTGCAGGGATGGTCTGATTCGGACTGTCCCTGCTTTTTTCAAACAAGCAGGAGGATACATGAAATATCTTGTGATAGCAGAAAAGCCGAGTGTGGCACGTTCCATCTCGAAAGTGATCGGTGCATACAAACATGAGGACGGGTATCTGGAGGGTGGGGATTGCGTGGTGAGCTGGTGTCTGGGGCATCTGGCAGAGTATGCAGCCCCGGAGTATTATGATGAACGCTATAAAAGCTGGCGATTCGATGATCTTCCGATTCTCCCGGAAGAGTGGAAGCTGCTGGTTTCGGAAGATAAGAAAGCGCATTTCAATATCCTGCGAAAGCTCCTCCGAAGCAAGGATTTTGATTATGTGGTAAATGCCTGCGACGCAGGGCGTGAGGGCGAAGCGATCTTTCGCCGTGTGTATGGTCTGGCAGGAAGCAAACTCCCGGTCAAACGGTTGTGGATTAGCAGCATGGAAGATACCGCTATCCAGCAGGGCTTTGATTCCTTAAAGGATGGCACAGAATATGACAACCTGTTTGCCGCTTCGGAGTGCAGGGCAAAGGCAGACTGGCTGATTGGTATGAATGGCACACGGGCTTTTACCAAGAAATACGGCAGGCGGCAGACCATTGGACGGGTGCAGACTCCGACACTGGCAATGCTGACGGAACGGCAGAACAAAATCCAGAACTTTGTGAAAGAACCGTACTACAAGGTGGAAATCACGGGAAATGGCATCGTGGCAGAATCGGAACGGATGGTGCAGGAGCAGAATGCGGATACCGTGCAGGCAGCTTGTGATGGACAGTGTGCCGTGGTCGGCAGCATCGAGCGCAAGTGGAAAGAACAGTCAGCCCCGAAGCTGTACGACTTAACGACTTTGCAGCGAGAGGCCAACCGCTATTATGGTTTTACCGCCAGCCAGACATTGAAGATCGTACAGGAATTGTACGAAGAAAAGCTGGTGACATACCCGCGAACGGACAGCCAGTACATCACGGAAGATATGCAGCAGACCATGACAGATTTGCTCAACCATTATAGCGGCGAGGTTGGCAAAGTGGAACAGGTAGTCAATAACAAGAAAGTCACTGATCACCATGCGATTCTGCCGACGCTGGAAAGCTGCAAGCGTGAGCTAAACAACCTGTCCGGGGACAAAGAAAAAATCTTTGCCCTCATCGTCTGGAAGATGCAGCAGGCAGTACAGCCGCCATACATCTATGAGGATGTTCTGGTAACAGTATGCTGTCAGGACAGGAAGTTCACTGCAAAATACAAAAATGTCTTGCAGGCGGGACATACCGCAATGCCTGTTCCGTTTGCAGAACAGGAAAAAAGCAAGGATGTGGCATTCCCTAAGAAACTGGAACAGGGCGCGGTGATTCCTGTGGTGAGTGCGGAGAAAAAGCAGGGCTTTACATCTCCGCCGAAGGCATTTACCGAAGATACCCTGCTTTCTGCAATGGAAACCGCAGGCAACAAGGAGTTTGAAAAAGACACGGAAAAGAAAGGACTGGGAACGCCTGCGACCCGTGCAGCGATTCTGGAAAAGCTGGTATCTTTCGGCTATGTGGAACGCAAAGGCAAGCAGATTCTTCCCAGTGCAGAGGGGGTCACGGCAATCGCAAATATCCCGGATTACCTGAAATCGGCAAGCATGACCGCTGAGTGGGAAAATAAACTGCTGCGGATGGAACGGGGCGAAACAAAGCCCGCCGACTTCATGCAGGGTATCGGTGGATTGCTGGAACGAATGCTGGCAGACCTCCGGCAAATTCCGACCGTACAGGAATCACCTATTTATAATAAGGTATCTATCGGGAACTGCCCGGTATGTGGAAAGCCCGTCTGTGAAGGCAAGCTGAATTTCTATTGCTCTGACCGGGAGTGCAAATTTGCTCTCTGGAAAGAAAGCAAATATCTTTCCGGCATGAAAAAGACGCTCACAAAGAAGATGGCAACTGACCTTTTGAAGAAAGGACGTACCTATGCAAAAGACTTCTACTCTGCCAAAAAGGACAAGACCTTTGCCGCAGACCTTGTTATGGCAATAGAAAATGGCAGGGCGCAGTACAGTCTTGAATTTCCGAAAACACCAGCTAAGAAGTAAGGAGGGAACGGTTGGCAAAATTTAATGATATTCGGGAACTTGCCCAGCAGAATGCACGGTGGGTAAGCAATTCTCCGAAAGACTGGATGAACTATCTGGATGTGGCGGCACGGCTGTACCGCTATTCGTTCAAAGACACTCTGCTGATTCATGCCCAGCGTCCTGATGCGACTGCCTGTGCAGAGCTGGAAGTCTGGAACAAGAAAATGAACCGCTGGGTAAACCGTGGCGCAAAGGGCATTGCACTTCTGGACGATGCCAGCCCGCGGGCAAAGCTGCGTTATGTGTTCGACATTGCGGACACGCATCTGGTGCAGGGCGGCAAAACGCCGATCCTATGGCGCATTGATTATTCGGAACACCAGCAGATGATCCTCGACCATCTGGCAGATACCTATGCACTGACGCAGACGGACAGCATGAATGCTGCGCTGATGGAACTGGCACAGCAGTTGACCGCTGAGAATCTGGAAGAAGCGATGGATGGTCTGGAATATGAGGTGGCAGACACATTTCTGGAGGGACTGGACGAAGATAACCTTCGTGTCCGTTTCCGGGAGTTGATGACCAACAGTATTTTCTACACCCTTTCCCGACGCTGCGGACAGGAACCGCTGGAAGTTCTGGACGATGAGGATTTTATCCGTATCGTGGATTTCAACCAGCTTCCGGTCTTGACCTTCCTGGGCAATGCTGTTTCGGAACAGTGTGAAGCGGTTCTCCGTGACATTGGACGGGAAATGCAGAAAATTTACCGAAAAGAAGTTACAGAACATCTTGCAAAAACTGCCGACAGCTTGTATAATACCAGTACGGACTTTAGCGCATTAAAGCGTGAAACTGAAACGAACATCACTGAAGGAGGAAAACCGTATGGAACTGACTTATCACCGCAAGGGGGACTACCTGTTTCCGAACCTGACCGTACAGGACAAGCCGATGAGCATTGGGAAGTACGGGATGCTGCGCAGGACTTATCTGAAGGAGAACAAGAAGAACTGGTATCAGAGTATGCTGATGAGCGGCAGGCTGAATCAGCATCTGGCGCAGATCGACGAGCAGGCGGAGAACCGGATGGAAGAACTGATCGAGAGCCTGAACGAGAAGTATCCGGCTCCGAACAAGGAAACCGAACAGATGGCATGGGTGGCACATCAGAACAATCTGACCGCGATGGCGGAAGAAATCGTGCTGAAGGAATTGGTGTACAACTAACCGCTGACACAACCGAACAGGATTTGAGCGAAGCAGAGGAAGAAATTGCCTCTGCTTTTTCTCTGCCCAGTTTGCCGACCGTGGAACAGCAGATTCGGGCAATCGAAGCCCCGATGCAGGCACAGTATGCCGATGAGATCACCATTCCGGCAGAAGTTGTGGATGAAATCCTGCGGACGGGAAGCAATCGAAGCAAAAGCCAGCTCCGCCTTATCTATAACTTTATGACCGAACAGACCCCGGAAGAGTATACTGCTTTCGTCAAAAAAGAGTATGGCGAGGGCGGCAAGGGCTTTGAGATCGGTGGCACAAAATATGCGGTCTGGTTCGATGAGCTGGGTATGCAGAACGCCGTTGGAGATACGGTTCGGAACGACCCCAAAAACAAAGCATTTCTGTCATGGGAAGATGTCAGCGGCAGAATCCATCAGCTTTTGCAGCAGGGGGAGTACGCACCAAAATCGGTTTTGGATGCTGCCCGTGGAAATGCCCTGCATGAACACGCAGAAGCCCTAAGCTATATGGAACGCGATATGGCAGAGGGCGTGGCAGAGATGGTCTTTGCCGATACGTCCATCTTCTCCGGCGGATACCCGGAACTTACAGAACGCCTTGCAAAGCTGCTTGACCAGCCGGAATTTCTGGCTGACCTGAACGAACGTCTTTTGGGACTGGCAGAAGCCTACGCCGAAGATAAAAGTGTGATGCGGATGCAGTTCTACCGCCCGGATAAGGTGTCGGAACGATTTCAGAAGTTCGCCCTCCCGTATCAGCCCTATCAGGCAAGAGAGGGCTTTCAGTGGAATGAGCAGGAAGTCTTTATCACGGAAGATGAGATCAATGCTTTCCTTGCAGGCGGCGGGCCGTATTCGGATGGCAGACTGGCAACGTACAGTTTCTTCCTTACCCATACGGAGAAAGCAGAACGCGCGGCATTTCTGAAAGACCGATACGGTGTGGGCGGCAGCAGTCATGCACTTTCCCGTGCAGATGATTCTCATGCCAGCTATGACGGCAGAGGTCTTGAACTGGCACGGGGCATCTATGGAAAGCCGGATGCGCTGGTAAAGCTGAACTGGAACCAGGCGGCTGAACGAGTTGCAAAGCTCATTGACCAGAGTTTGTATCTGAAGCCTGCGGATTACAGCCGGATGCCGAGTTACGAGCGTGAGCAGATGGCAAATCGGGTAATCGGTTTCTACCATCGTCTGCCCGATGAAGTAGAGCGTCCATTTAAGCGGGAATTGCTGAATGAGGATGCCAGAAAGAAACTGCCCATCATGCTGGCTGACCCGGAACAGGCGGCAGAACTTCTGGAAAAGATGGATGCAGCACTTCTTTCCGTGCCGTTGGATTCCCCGGAATATGCGGAAAAATCAAAGACGCTTGCTGAACTGCACCAGTATGTTGAGGGAACGTACACGATCTTCCCGGAAAAGAAAAAGGCTGTTGAGATTTCTGTTTCTGAGACAGGACAAATATCGCTTTTCGATATTTGGGCGCAGGAACAGGAATCGAAAGAGCATTCAACCACCGCAGTGGTTGAAGAACCCCAGAAGCAGGCGGCAAAGTACAGCAGAAATGTCGGGGATTATCTCTATCTGGAAGATGACCGCCTTTATAAAATCGAACGTGTTACGGATTCTCTGATCTATCTGAAAGATATGGAGCGTCCTGCATGGGCGGCGCGGGTGCTTCGACCGAACCAGTATGATGCAGAACTGGCAAAGAATCCGCTGAATGATTATCTTCTGGCAGGGCAGAAATCTGCATTGAAAGATAGTCGCTGTGTTTACAAAGAATGTCTGTATTCCATGCTGGATGCGGTGCAGCAGAGTGAAATCTATCCGTATCTCCGCGACCGCGATGTGGATGCAGACGAAGCGGAAAAGGAACTTCGGAACAAGATTGACGAGCTGTTAGAGCAGAATGCGAAAACTGCTCCGCTGTATCTGGAAGCAAGCCAGAACTGGGAAAACTTCAAAGACTGGTTGGTAGAAGATATTTTCCAGCACACCTATCAGGACGTTATTACGGACAGACGGGATGCCGTTGCACTGTATCAGGATA
>ERZ780190.3284-NODE-3284-length-10771-cov-3.242814_pt1 | contig 10771 bp, 12 predicted proteins | sample MGYA00510980_ERZ780190 | MGnify/ENA primary metagenome ERZ780190 (study PRJEB29588, sample SAMEA1972188) | human gut metagenome | biome: human gut; feature: human-associated habitat; material: faeces | place: Denmark | collected 2008/2010 ... | reverse complement strand
GCGGGAGCCGCCATCGCCTGCATCTCGCTGCTGTGCGTCCGGATTCCCAACCCGGCGCGCGACACGACGCGCAAACCCGACCTGTGGCGGGAGTTCCGCGAAGGTTTCTCGGCCATGCACGCCATTCCGGGCATGGGATGGTTTTTCACGCTGGCCATCGTCGTATGGTTCTTCATCATGCCCGTCGGGGTGATGTTCCCGCTGATGACGCTCCAGCACTTCGGCGGAGGCGCTTTCGAAATGAGCCTGATCGAGATCGTCTGGGGCGGCGGGGCGCTCGTCGGAGGCGCCGTCATGGGCGCGCGCACCTACCGGGTCAGCCGCATCGTGCTGGTCAACCTGATGTATCTCGTCGTGGGACTCTCGTTCGCGCTGTCGGGGCTTCTGTCGCCTGCGGGATTCCTCTGGTTCGCCCTCTTCACGGCGGCGGCGGGCATCTCCAGCAACGTGTTCAACGCCTCGTTCGTCTCCGTGGTCCAGACCCGGATCGAAGCGGGCATGCTGGGACGCGTCATGTCGCTCTACCGCAGTTTCGGGCTGCTGCCGGCGGCCCTCGGACTGCTGGGCACGGGATTCCTGGCCGAGAACGTGGGACTCACCACGACCTTCGTCGTCGCCGGAACGATCATCGTCGCGGTGGGCGCGGCGGGATTCTTCATCCCCTCCGTCATGCGGCTCGACCGCAACCCCTGATCCGCCCGCCCGGCACTTGCAAAAAAAATGAGGCGCGCATGGAACAACATCCATTCGCGCCTCGCAAGCAAGTCTGAATAAGCCCTTTTATCAATCCTTCGGATAAACGTATCCGTTGTAGCGAATCTTCTGGAAAACCGTATTGGTCGAACTGTCGTACGACCATTCGTAGGTCACCGACGATGCGGGGTACTTGGTCGTATCATACTCCAGAGGGGAGAGGAAACGGCACTCCTGCGTTCCGCTGATGATCTGCATGCCGCGGTAAACGCCATTGGTCAGTTCATAGCCCATCCCCACCGCCTGCGTCATGTCGGACGAATAGAGGGTCGGACCCGAAGCGCCGCCTTCGACCTTGAAATCCTTGCCCGAGCAGAGCGAATAGGCCAGGCTCGAATCCTCGGCACGCAGCGTATAGCGGCCGGTCCAGTTGGAGGACGCATCCACATTATCGAGATGGATACGGAACGACGAGGCTCCGATTATATAGGAATCGGCGCCGTCGAAATAGAGCGTAGTCTCCCCGCCATCGAAATTGAACGCCGACCGCAGACCGGTATTCGTGTAAGCGAACACCTTGAGATCCTGCATCTCGACGGTCCAGGGCGCAGAATAGGAGGATTGGTTCAGCACCTTCGTCCCGTTGGTTTTCACCAGCACGGAACCCGCCATGAAGAAACCGTCGGGCAGCTGGGCTTCGTCGCTGTAAGTGATCAGATAGTCTTCACCCTGCCGTTCGAGTTTCGTATGCGCGCCGAAAAGGGTTTCCCAGACCTTGATCGAGGCGTCGCCCTTTTTGACCACGATCTCCTTCAGGTCTGCGGACAGGACATCCTCGCCCTGCTTATCCGCTTCGGCCAGCAGCATCGCCAGGCGCAAGGCCGCATTGGCCGGCCGCATGGCGAGTTTATCCTGATCCGTCGCCAGCTGATAGATGTACATTCCGGGCTGAACGGGAAGCATCTCCTTCCAGGTATCGTTTTCCTTGATACAGCTCGTGAATGCGAGAGCCGCCAGCGCGATTGTTGCAATAAGTTTATTCATACGGTATGTTTGGTTAATTTATTCATATAAACGCACCCGGCGGCAATATACTGCGCGGATGCCGTAAAAAATTTCCCTTTATCCGATTTCCGTCCGGTATGCCGGCCTGCAGAAACCCGGCAGCGAACCTTTGGCGCGCCGCGTCGGGGTTTCCAGCTCCGGTTCGGGCGTGCGTCGGAGCTGTGCTGCCGCAAAGATAGATTTTTTTTCGCGTATGCGAAATCTATTTTGCCGTTTCGCCGCAAATTTGTATCTTTATTCCATGATGCTCCGACTGACGACACCCCTTTTTGCCGGACTGCCGTTCAGCCACACGCTGATCGCAGATTTCGCGATCGAACGATTATGAAAACACACAAACCAACCGTATTCATTCTTATGTCACTGCTCTCCATTTTCGGCTGCGGCCGCGCAAAAACCCCCGAATACCCCGCCGACCGGCTCTCCGCCCGCGACGGGACCGAATTCACGATCACCTTTTTCAAGCACGCCTCGCTCGCGATCTCCGTGGGCGGCAAATACATCTACGTCGATCCCGTGAGCGCCAACGCCGACTACGGCGCATTGCCGAAGGCCGACGTCGTGCTGATCACCCACTCGCACTACGACCACCTCGACGTGGCGGCCGTCGAGAAGCTGCTCGCCGCCGACACCGAAATCCTCTGCGACCGGACCTCGGCCGAAGTTTTCGAAATGAACTGCTACACGATGCGTCCGGGCAGCGTCGCCACGCCGCGCGACTATGTGAAGGTCGAGGCCGTCGCGGCCTATAACACCACGCCGGGCCATCTGCAATTCCACCCCCGGGAGCGCGAGGACTGCGGCTATGTGCTGACCATCGGCGGCACGCGCATCTACATCGCGGGCGACACGGAACCCACCCCCGAACTGCAGGCGCTCCGAAAGATCGACATCGCCTTTCTGCCCGTGAACCAGCCCTACACGATGACCGTCGACCAGGCCGTCGAAGCGGTGAAGGCACTGAAACCGGCGATCTTCTACCCCTACCACTACGGCGAGGTGGACGAAAAGACCGACATCGACCGTCTGGTCCGCGAGTTGGAGGGCGTGACGGAGGTCCGCATCCGGCCGATGGAATAGCGGGTACGCCACTGCAAAACAAAGAGCGTCCCGGCGGGACGCTCTTTTCACAGCGATCCTCCCGTCCTACCTCCTGCGGGAGAGAACGCGCTCCACGATGAACGAGACGATCAGCCCCAGGCCTCCGAAAACGAGCACCGAACCGCCGTAAACGACGCGGCGCGTGTCATAGGACTGAATTTCGGTTATCCGGGTCAGCATAAAGCCGAAAAGCAGCCCGGCGCCCAGCCCCAGCAGCAAGCAGCCGACTTTCAGCGCCCCGGCCGGGATACCCGGAGCAGTTTCGGACGCAGTCCGTATCGTGGCGCCCGTCCGCAGCCCCATCGGTACCAGTTTCAGGTAATCGATCAGCGAACCGGGTTCGAGTTTCCCGATAATCTCGCGCCGCTCGCGGCGACAGATAAGCAGTTCGAAGAACTTGTAAATTCCCAGCGTGACGATTCCCGTCACCAGCGGGACCATGATAAAATTCATAATCTGTAAAATTAAAAGGTTTCCGATTCTTTTTTTGCGATCTCTGCCCTGTTAGACGCCGAATGTGCAAAAAGGTTACAGACGACGGAAAAACACGGCTCACGTGTAACCTTTTCCGCCGCGGCGCGTCTAACGGAATAACCATGCAAACGGAAGAACAGGAACTGATCCGACGAATCGCGGGCGGAGAGACCCGTCTCTGCGCCCGCCTGGTCGATCGCTACGGAAGGGCGGTTTACACGCTGGCCGCACGGATCGCCGGATACACGGAGGACGCCGAAGAGCTGACGCAGGACATTTTTCTGAAGGCCTTCTCCAGTCTGGACCGGTTCGGCGGGCGGAGCAGTTTCTCGACGTGGCTCTACCGCATCGCCTACAACACGGCCGTGTCGCACGCGCGGCGCACGCGTCCGAAGCATTACGGCATCGACGAACGGCGGCTGGCGGCCCTGCCCGACAGCGAGGCCGACCGGCTGGAAGAGTGGGCCGAAAAGCAGGAGCGCCTCGACGCGCTGAACCGCGCCGTCGAACGGCTCGATCCCGAGGAACGGGCGCTGGTAACGCTGTTTTACTACGAGGACCGCTCCGTCGGCGAGTGCGCCGCGATCACGGAACTCTCGGAAGGCAACGTCAAGGTGCGGCTCCACCGAATCCGGAAAAAACTATATGTACTGGTAAACGACGAGATGAATGGAACAGAGTGATGCGATACGCCGCGCGGTCCGGCAAGTTCCGCCCCCGGAACTGCCCGCAGGCTTCACCCCGCGGCTGATGGAACGGATGCGGCGTGAGACCCTGCGGCGCGAACGACGCGAAACGTGGCTGCTGACGGCCGGGGGCGCCGGCTGCTTCGCGACGCTGATCGCCGCCTGCGTGACGACGCTGTGGCCGGACTTCAGGCTGCGAATCACCGACTTCGCCCTTCCCCGCCCCGAACTGCCGCACTTCACGCTGCCGCACTTCGCGCTGTCGGAAGAGGACAAATGGCTGGTTGCAATGTGTGTCTGCATCGCGCTGGTCTTTCTCGCACTGCTGCTCGCCGACCTCGTGATCCGCCGCCGCATCGCCTCCTCCCGGAACTGAAAAACGGGGGAACCTCCCGAAGAGGCTCCCCCGTTTCCGATAACAAACCCGCCGAAGCTATTTCTTCGCAGGGGCTTTCTTGGGTTCGGCCTTCACCTTGATCGTGGCGAACCCCTTGACGATGTTCTCGTCGTTGTTCTTCGAAGCGTCGTAAATCACGGTGACCTCCTTCTTCGGCAGGTCCACCTTCACGTCCTTGATGCCCTTGCCGAGCGACGGAACGTTGTTCATAATCTTCTTCACGCAGTGTTCGCAGTCGATGTCCGTAACGAACACCGTCGTCACCTCTTTCTTCTGCGCCGGTTTGCCGGCCGCAGCGCACATGCCGAGGCCCATCACCAGAGCCAGGCAAATCATCAGAATCTTTTTCATCTTGCTGTTATTTTAAGGTTTCGAAAATTTCATTATCCTGTTTCCGGGCCTCCCCTTTCAAAGGGAGGTTCGGAGGGATTGTCTGCACGGTTCCATACCGGTCTTCAAAACAGTCCTAATAGAGATTAAACCGTAAACCGACATAGAACTTGCGGCCCATGAGCGGCCCCCAGACGTTCATCGAGTTGAACTTGTAGTCGTAGGGGTCCTGCGCATTGAGAATCGGGTCCTTCTGGCGGTAGTCGGCGATATTCTCGCACCCGGCGTAAATGTCGAACTTGCCCACCTTGCGGCTCACCTGCGCGAAGAACATCGGATAACGGGGCGAATAGTAGCTGTCGTCGAGGTCGCCCGTCTGCGTCGGGATGCGTGCCGGACCGTTGAGCTGCGCCGTGGCGTCGAACACCCAGCGGCGGAACTTCGTGGCATACTGGATATTGAGCAGCGTCTTGTACTTGCTCACCAGCGGACGCTCCACGCGGGCCGTACCGCCGTCGGCGCGCCTGATCGTCATTTCGCTGTCCGTGTAGCGGAACGTGGCGAAGATGTCGAACCGCTCGACCGGCGACCACGAGAAGTCGATCTGGTAGGTGTCGGTGTACGAACGTCCGTCGGTGTCGTAGAAAACGATCCGGTCGGCATACATCTCCTGATCGGCCACGACCGAGTTGTAGAACTGCGTGCGGAAATAGTCGAAGCTCAGCGTCGCATCGCCGGGGTTCACCAGTCCGAAAGTCTGCGTAAGGCTTCCGCCTACGGTCAGGGCCTTCTCCATACGGTCGAATTTCCGGAAATCGAACTTCCCCGATTCATTGTCGAGGAACGTGATCGCCCGGCCCGTGGCCAGGACGCCGATATTGTCGGTGATGACGTTCGTCGAACGGTAACCCAGACCGCCCGAGGCGCGGAGCGTCGTCGAGGGGGTGACGTTCCACTTCAGATGGCCGCGGGGCGTGAGGAAAAAGCGGTCGTAATAGTGATTGTAGTCGCCGCGAAGTCCGGCCACGATCGAGAACTTGTCCTTGATGGCGTAGGTATACTCGGCATAGGCTCCGGCCTCGCGCTCATTGCGGTCGAAATCGTAGTTGCGGACGCTGTTGGCGGCGATCCACGGCGTGGGATTGAGGAGCTTCTCGCGGTAGTAGTCCAAATGCCCCTGCACGCCGACGATCAGCGACGAACGGTAGGTGAAATAGTGGTTGTACATCAGATTCAGCGCCAGCGAATTCTGGTTGCCCGTGTAGTCGTTCAGCCCGAAATAGGCGTCTTCGCTGAAGTGGTCGAAGTCGGCGACGAACGCCAGGTTCGAGCGCATCTCGTCCTGTTCGTCGGGGTCGTAGACCGCCGGACCGACCGGCATACCGACTTTAAAATAGCCGTTGGCGTTGCGGTTGCGGATGTGCGAACCGTAGAGCGGCATCTTCTTGTCGCCGGCCCGCCAGTCCCAGTCCTTCTCCATCGCCTCGCGCATGGTCCGGGTGTTCTTGTAGTCGAGCATGCCGCCCAGACGATTCTCCTGCACGAACTTCCAGCCCCAGCGCACCTGCGTGCCGTTGTCGGCGGCATAAAGCCACTTGTTGGCCACGTTGATCTGGTCGGATTTCGGCAGGTCGCGGAAGCCGTCGTGGTTGTGGTCCATCTTCCGGGCGTCGGTATCCATCGAACCGTGAAGCAGAATGACGCTCGACAGTTTCTTGTCCTTCGTCACGGGAAAGGCCGTCGAAACATTGGCCTCGGGGCGCAGTTCGTCGTCGAGGTAGAGGTTCACGAACAGCCGCTCGTCGTCCGTCGGCTTGCGGTGTTCGAGGTTGATCTGCCCCGTGATGGCCTCGTGACCCGCCGTGACCGAAGCCACGCCCTTCGACACCTGGATCGAGTTGAGCCACATGCCGGGCGTGTAACTCAATCCGTAGGGAGCGCTCAGGCCGCGCATGATCGGGCGGTTCTCGTCGAGAATCTGCGTATAGGTTCCGGCCAGCCCCAGCATCTTGATCTGCCGGGCGCCGGAAATGGCGTCGCTGTAACCGACGGTCACCGAAGCCGAATTCTCGAACGACTCGGCCAGGTTGCAGCAGGCCATCTTGCAAAGACCCGCAAAGGAGATCATCTCGCCCTTGACGATGCCGTCGCGCTTGACGAAGTTGCCGCTTAAATTGCCCTCGACGACGACGCCTTCCAGCGCCACGCCCTCCGAACGGAGCGCGAACGCGACCTTGTCGACGCCGTTTTTCACGTCCAGCGTGTCGTTGACGAAGCCCAGATACGAGGCCACGAGCTTGTCGTAGCCCTTTACGCGGTGAAGGAGGAACGCACCCTGGGCGTCGGTGCTGGCTCCGATGGTCGTACCGGCCCAGTAGACCGAGGCGCCGACAAGCGGTTGATTCTCGGCATCGCGGACCACGCCCCGCAAATCCTGCGCACGGAGCGAACCGCACGCGGCGAGGGCGAAAAATGAAAATACAGTGATTTTGAAAAATTTCATGGAAATTCCGTTATTGGTTAAAACTGATTACGGACCGGCGTACACGACACCGGTCCCGAAGGAGTCTTAAGCCAATACGGGAGGAGCGCGGAAGCCGACGGAGCATGTCGAGGCTTCCCGGACGAAAGGCGTTCGCCTCTCGGCGACCTTCTCGCGCAGAAAGGGAACATGCGCGGGACACGGGCACTCTGCGGCGAGCGCAGGCGGCAGGTCGAGGACGATGCAGCGGGTATACCGCTCGTTGTTGTCGAAAGACGAGGAAACGTAGAGTTCGATTTCGGTCGAATGGTGGTTGCCGCAGCAGGGTGCGCGCATCTCACCGCCGGCCGCGGCCGGAAGGTCCGCCACATGGAGGCAATGGCAGCAGCACGCATGCTCCGTGCGGGCCTTCATTGCCACGCACTTGCACGTCAGCGACGCCAAAGCCGTCCCCGCCGTCGCAAAAAGATAGACGGCGAGCAGCAGCAGCGATATGGACCTTTTCAATTTCATCTACTCTTCCACGATTCCGCATTCGGCGAGGCTCGCGATCCACCGCCCGGCATCCTTCCGGGCCGTGTCGGCGTCGACCTCGTAACGTTCGGTGAGCAGCAGCGCGGCATCCGCAGCCGTAAACTCGCGTCCCCGCAGCTTCTCCCACAGATACATCGACGAAGGATTGAGCGACACGATGCGTGTCATATCGGCGGCGCCTCCGCGCCCCGGCATCACGATCACGTGCTCGCCGGCCATCTCCCGGACTTTGAATTCTTCGCGTATCTTCATCTGTCGAACGTTCTGATCTTCGCAAAAGTATAAAAAAATCTCCAATCCGCCTAATTTTTTTACAAAACGGCTTGCAAACGGCTTTTGCCCCGTCCCTTCTTTTTTTATACCTTTGTGTTATGAAACCCGCACCGGACAGGATATACGACACGCTGAAACGCTACTGGGGCTTCACGGAGTTCCGTCCCGTGCAGCTGGAGATCATCCGCTCCGTCCTGGAGGGCCGCGACACGCTGGCCCGGGAGCTGCGCCGGGAGATGATCTTCATCCCCGACGACGAGCTGGATGAATTTATCGGCAGCTGCTGCCGCCGCCTGCGCCAGAACAACGCCGAGGAGCTGTATGCCGCCATCGGCTACGGCGGCATGACCATTGCCAACTGCCTGCCCAAGCTGAAGGAAGAGTGGCAGAAGCGGAAGAGCGAGGAGGGCAAGAACGAGCAGCTGGCCAAGGTGGATCTGAGCAAGGTCCACGCCACCGACGGTGTGGTGGTGGAGGGCTTCGACAACACCCCCATCAAGTTTGCCAAGTGCTGCAGTCCGCTGCCCGGCGACCCCATTGTGGGCTTTATCACCCGCGGTTTTGGCGTGTCCATCCACAAGCAGAGCTGTGTCAATGCCATCTCCAGCATGAAGGACCCCACCAACGCCCCCCGCTGGGTCAAGGCTTACTGGGCCGACAGCGTCAAGGACAGCTACAAGGCCGGCCTTGAGATCGTGGCGCTGGACCGCAACGAGCTGCTGCGGGATGTGCTGAGCGCTCTGGCCGATATCCGGGTGCCCATCTACACCATGAACGCCCGTCAGGTAGAAAACAACTGCGCCGTGGTCAGCCTGACCATCGGCATCAACAATACCGAGCACCTGAACCGTGTGGTGGCGCGTCTGTCCAAGGTCAAGGATGTGCTCAAAGTGACAAGGAGTTAAACCATGCGTGCAGTCATTCAGGCAGTGTCCTCCGCCTCTGTCCGGGTCAACGGCGGGGAACCCCGCTCCATCGGCCCCGGCCTGGTCATCCTGCTGGGTGTCCGGGATACCGATACGCTGGACATCGTGCCCAAGCTGGCGGATAAGTGCGCGGGCCTGCGCATCTTCAAGGACGAAAACGACAAGCTGAACCTCAGTGCAAAGGACCTGGGCTATTCGGCACTGGTGGTCAGCCAGTTCACGCTTTACGGCGACACGAAAAAGGGCTACCGCCCCAGCTTTATCAAAGCGGCCCGGGCCCCGCTTGCGGTGGATGCCTACGAGCTGTTCCTTGCCGAGATGAACCGGCAGGGCCTCAGAGACGTGCAGCACGGCGAGTTTGGCGCAGATATGCAGGTGTCTCTGGTGAACGAGGGGCCCTGCACCATTGTCATCGATACGGATGAATGGGCGCACCACTCGTAACGGCCCGCCCCCGGCAAAGCCGGAACATCTGAACAGTCAGAAGGATATAAGATATGAAAGCATTTCATCTTCTCGGCGCTGCGCCGTTTTATACCAACAGCTTTGTCCTGATCTCCGACGCGGGCCATGCAGTGGTCATTGACCCCGCCGCCGGAGTGCAGGAGTACGATAAAATTTTCAAAGAGAACAACGCGACGCTCACCACCATCCTCTGCACCCACGGCCACTATGACCATGTGGGCAGTGCGGGGGTGCTGAGCCGGGAGTGGAAGGCCAGGATCTACTGTGAGCCTGCCGACTGCAGGGGCAGCCAGCTCTTTCCCCTGAAAAGCGCGGACAGCGGCTATCAGGAGGGGGAAAAGCTCACCGTGGATGAGCTGACCTTTACCGTCTGGCACACCCCCGGCCATACCGAGGGCGGTGTGGTGCTGCTGTGCGGGGACTACCTCTTTGTGGGCGATACCGTGTTCCAGGGCAGCATTGGCCGCACCGATCTGGAGGGCGGCAATATGCAGAAAATGGATGCCAGCCTGCGCAAGCTGGCGGGCCTGCCCATCCCCAAAGAGACCCAGCTGCTGCCCGGCCACGGGGATTTTTCCACCCTTGGCGAAGAACTGGCGAACAATTTCTATATCCGCAGCGCCCTGCGCGGCGGGAATGCGGACTTTTAAGGATAAAGAGAGAAAGACATGAAGATTTATATTACCGGCCTGCCCTCCGGCTACGAGGTGGAGCATCTGGTGCGCCTGTTTTACCCCATGGCTCCGCTCACCCTCACCCCGCCGGAAGAGGACGAGGACTGTGTCTGGGCCGAGAAAAAAGAGGATAGTCTGTACGCCATGGTGCGGGAGCAGGGCCAGAGCAGGGATGCGGCGGCTCCATTGCCCCGCCCCGTGGAAGCAGGCGGCGAGACGGTGGAGTTCACCCTTGCCAGCCTGACCTATGACCTGCTGCGGAGTTGGACCGGCATCCGCCCGCCCTGGGGCAAGATGACCGGCGTGCGCCCGGTGCGGCTCATCCATGACAAGCGGGCCGCGGGCTGGACCGAAGCCGACATCGACCGGTTCTTTCTGGAGCGCTTTGACTGCTCCCGGCAGAAGTACGACATGGCCAAGGCCATCGCCGACCTGCAGGAACCCATCCTGAAGCTGGGCAGCGCCCCAAAAACGTACAGCCTGTATCTCGGCATCCCGTTCTGCCCCTCCCGGTGCAGCTACTGCAGCTTTGTCAGCTGCAACCTTGACCGGGACCGCAAGCTGGTGCAGCCCTATGTGGACTGCCTGTGCAGAGAGGTGGAGGCCATCCGGGAGCAGGCCGACAAGGCGGGACTGAAGCTGTGCAGCATCTATATCGGCGGCGGCACCCC
>ERZ780190.3283-NODE-3283-length-10775-cov-2.273507_pt1 | contig 10775 bp, 5 predicted proteins | sample MGYA00510980_ERZ780190 | MGnify/ENA primary metagenome ERZ780190 (study PRJEB29588, sample SAMEA1972188) | human gut metagenome | biome: human gut; feature: human-associated habitat; material: faeces | place: Denmark | collected 2008/2010 ... | reverse complement strand
CCGCAGCCGCCGGAGCGGTGCTTAAGCCGTCAGGCGGGAATTGTGCGGTGTTGCCATAGGAAAAGGAGGGAGGATCGCCGTGATTTTCGGCAAAGCGATCAACCAATACTATCTCAAGCACGCGCCGGTGCTGCTGCTGGGCATTCTGTCGCTGCTGACGGTGGACTACATTCAGCTGCTCATCCCGGAGCTGTACCGGCTGGTCATCAACGGCGTAAATCTGGGGCAGGTGGTCGTGGACGGCCAGACGCTGCCCTTTACCAGGGAGGTGCTGTTTCAGCACATCTGCCTGCCAATGATCTGGATCGTCGTGCTCATGGTCATCGGGCGGTTCCTGTGGCGCGTCTGTTTCTTCGGGTCAGCGGTCAACGTGGCCGCCGATTTGCGGGAGCGGATGTTTGACCACAGCCGCCGCCTGTCCCAGCAGTACTATCAGGTCAACAAGGTCGGCAACCTGATGAGCCTCTACACCAACGACCTCGACACCATTCAGGAGTGCTTCGGCGACGGCATTCTGATGTTTTTCGACGCTCTGGTGCTTGGTCTGCTGGCGCTGTACAAAATGTGGCGGATGGATTTCAAGCTTACGCTGCTGGCTCTGATTCCTGCGGCGATCATGTTTGGCATCGGCACTATTATGGGTACGACGATGACAAAACGCTGGGAGGAACGGCAGAAGGCTTTCTCTGATCTTTCGGATTTCGCACAGGAGAACTTTTCCGGCATCGCGGTGATCAAGGCATTTGTCAAGGAATTTAAGGAGCTGACAGCATTCCGTAAGCTAAACCGTGAAAATGAAGAGATCAACGTTACCTATACAAAGATCGCAACCCTGCTGGAGGTGCTGGTGACGCTGTTTGTGGAATCTGTCATCTGCGTCATCTTAGGCTACGGCGGCTGGCTGGTGTTTGGTGGAAAATTCAACGCCGGACAGCTGGTGGAATACATCGGCTACTTTGAATCCATCGTCTGGCCGATCATGGCGATTTCGATGCTGATTGAAAAGACTTCCCGTGGTAAGGCTTCCCTGAATCGTATTACGGAGCTGATGGATGCCCCTGTAGATGTGACGGACCGGGATGGTGTAGGAAATCTTGAAAATCCAAAAGGCAGTATTGAATTCCGGCATTTGACGTTCCGCTATCCGGACGGCGATTATAATGTACTGCAGGACGTCAGCTTTCAGGTAGCTGCCGGTGAAAGTGTCGGTATTGTAGGCAAAACCGGCGCGGGTAAGACTACGGTAGTAGATCTGCTGCTTCGTACCTATAACGTGCCGGACGGAACGCTGTTTGTGGACGGAAAGGATGTGAACAGCGTGTCCATTCATTCCGTACGCAATGCCTGTGCCTATGTGCCCCAGGATAATTTCCTGTTTTCAGATACCATTGCACACAATATCGGCTTTGGCGTGGACGATGCAACTTTCGATCAGATCAACGGTGCGGCGTCGCTGGCGGACGTGCGGGATAATATCGTGGACTTTAAAGAGGGCTATGAAACCATCCTGGGAGAACGGGGTGTGACTGTTTCCGGCGGTCAGAAGCAGCGGATTTCCATTGCTCGTGCGCTGTTAAAAAATGCGCCGATTCTGATTTTGGATGATTCGGTTTCTGCAGTGGATACCCGTACTGAAAAAATTATTCTCGATAACTTAAAGACCACCCGTGCAGGCAAGACCACCCTGTTGATCGCACATCGCATCTCGACAGTGGAGGGGATGGATAAGATCGTATTTCTGGAGGATGGTAGAGTAGAAGCGGTCGGTACGCATGATGCGCTGTATCACAGCTGTCCCGAATATCGGCGGATGGTAGATTTACAGCGTCTGGAGGACGAAACGGCAGATTCGTCCGATGCGGTGGGGACGTCTGACATAGCGGATTCCGTTGATGCCCCAGAGCATGCGTCGGAGTCTGTAGAAAAGTGCGAAGGAGGTGCCAGCCATGATTGAAGTAAATCCGTTGCTTTTGACCGGCGCGGTCATCGGTACGATCACGGCGCTTCTGATCGCCGCTTATGTGCTGGTAAAGGACAAAAAGTCCCAGATGGGATTTGAACGCACGATGAAGGACGGCGAAATTATGCACCGTCTGGTAGCTTATGCAAAGCCGTACTGGAAGCAGTTTGTACTGGTATTGTTCCTGATGATGTTTTCAATCGCCTATGATATTATTTCGCCGCTGATCATCGGTAATATCGAAGAGCTGGTTGCAGGTGATTTTGTTCTGCCTGCCCTGTATGCCCGAGTAGGCGGTTATGTGGTGGTGCTGCTGTTTTCAATGGGAAGTACCTATCTGCAGGCGGTGATTTTGCAGCGGATTGGACAGCGGATTGTGTCCGATCTGCGTGAGGATCTGTTTACCCATATCGAATCCCTTTCTCATGAGCAGCTCAATGAGATTCCGGTGGGCAAGCTGGTGACCCGTGTGACCAACGATACCAACGCGATTTCGATGATGTTTACGAACCTGCTGGTCAGCCTGACAAAGAATGCCTTTGTTATTGTAGGCATATTAATTGCAATGATCTGCTTAAACTATGAGCTGACACTGATGGTGCTGTGCTTTGTTCTCTTCATCGTGATCTTTACAGTGATCTTCCGGAAGTTTTCCCGTCGGGCATACCGCAGGGTAAAGGATGCGACGACGGATATCAATACTTATCTTTCGGAAAACCTTTCCGGCATCAAGGTTACGCAGATTTTCGGACGCGAAGAGGAAAAGATGGCGGAATTTCGTGAGAAAAGCCAGACGCAGGCAAAGGCAAACCTGAGTCAGATTTTCGTGTTCAGTGTATTTCGTCCGTTGGTGTATATGCTTTACATCTGTTCCATCCTATGTCTGTTTTATCTGGGCGGCATGGGACATTTAAACGGCGTGGCGTTTTTAGGACAGACGATCACAGGCGGAACGATCGTTACCTTTTATATGTATATTTCGAAATTTTTCACCCCGATCCAGAACCTGGCGGAGCAGTTTAACTGGCTGCAGTCGGCTTTGGCATCTGCGGAAAAGGTGTTTTCGATCATGGATCTGGAGCCGAAGCTGGTAGATGCGCCCGATGCCATAGAGCTGGAAGAGGTGCACGGCGAAATCGAGTTTCGCAATGTGTGGTTTTCCTATATTCCCGGGGAATGGGTGCTGCAGGGTGTGTCTTTCCATGTAAATCCGCGAGAAACGGTGGCGTTTGTCGGATCGACCGGTTCCGGAAAGAGCACAATCTTGGCCCTGATCTGCCGCAACTACGAGTTCCAGAAGGGCGAGATTTTGATCGACGGTATCGACATTCGCAAGATCAAGATCGCTTCCCTGCGCAGGCATTTTGGTCAGATGCTGCAGGATGTATTTCTGTTCTCCGGCACGATCCGCAGCAACATCGTTCTGCGGGAAGAGGGCATTTCGGATGAGGAAATCCGTCGCGTCTGCCAGTATGTGAATGCCGATCATTTTATTGACAAGCTGGAGCATGGTCTGGATGAGGAGGTGCGGGAGCGAGGAAATAACTTCTCTGCCGGACAGCGTCAGCTGCTGAGCTTTGCGCGAACCATCATCCACAAACCAAGTGTTATGATTCTGGATGAGGCGACTGCTAATATCGACACCGAGACGGAGCTTTTGATTCAGGATTCCCTGGAAAAAATGCGCAGCGTCGGCACGATGCTGATGGTAGCCCACAGACTTTCCACGATTCAGCATGCGGACAACATCATTGTGCTATCCCACGGAAAGATCCTGGAGCAGGGCACGCATCAGGAGCTGCTTGCAAAGCATGGACGATATTATCAGCTGTATACGCTGCAATATCATAAGGAACAGATGGAAGAGTGACGGCGGAGAGCCATCGCGGATGTAGAAAAGATTGAAAAGAAAAGCCCGGAGCACAGCAAAGGAATAGATGCTGTGCTCCGAGCTTTTTTCATCGTATAGGAAACTTCGTTTCCATACGATAAAAACGCTCTCTTTACTTTTGCAGCGTGCAGATATCGACCAGCTCTGCCGTATCCGGCGTAAAGCCGCTCTTTAAGATATCCGCCAAGGCAACTGCCGTATCCAGGCTGGTCAGGCAGGGAATGCCAAGCTCCACAGATTTGCGGCGAACCTTTACGCTGTCCCGGGCAGGGGTACGCCCCTTTTTGGAGGTCGAAATGATGTAATTGACCTTTCCGCTTTCCAGAAGTGCGATGGTGTTGTGTTCGGATTCGCTGATCTTATGGACAAGTGTAACCTGCATGCCGTGGTCACGCAGTACAGCTGCCGTACCTGCGGTTGCATACAGGTGGAAGCCAAGATCAGCAAACCGCTGTGCAATATCAGGGATTTCATCTTTATCGGTGTCGCGCACGGTGATGAAGATGCCGCCCTTGTCGGTCAGCTGGTAGCCTGCACCGACCAATCCTTTGTAGAGTGCTTCTCGCATGGTGGGTGCGATGCCGAGCACTTCACCGGTAGATTTCATTTCAGGTCCGAGCTGCGTGTCCAGTCCAGACAGCTTTTCAAAGGAGAAGACAGGCACTTTGATCGCGGTGTAGGAGGAAATCGGGGCAAGACCGGTGCCGTAAGGCATATCCTTTAATTTTTCCCCGAGCATGACGCGGGTGGCGATATCGACCATCGGGATGCCGGTGACTTTGCTCAGATAAGGCACGGTTCTGGAGGAACGGGGGTTTACCTCAATGACATAAACCTGATCCTGGCAGATGACGTACTGGATGTTGATCAAGCCCTTCGTGTTTAAGGCGAGGGCAAGGCGGGTGGAGTAGTCCACGAGCTTTGCAGTTTTAGCGGGGCTTAAATTCCAGGCAGGGTAAACTGCGATGGAGTCGCCGGAGTGGATGCCTGCACGGTCGATGTGCTCCATAATGCCGGGCAGCAGGACATCCTCGCCATCGCAGATTGCGTCGACTTCAAGCTCCGTGCCCATCATATATTTATCGATCAGAACGAGGTTCCCTTCCATATGGGAAAGAATAATATCCATATATTCTTTTACGTCCGCATCGGAAAAGGCGATAATCATGTTCTGACCGCCAAGGACATAACTGGGGCGCAGCAGAACCGGATAGCCGAGACGGTTCGCTGTTTCGATCGCTTCCTCTGCAGTGTGGACGGTATCTCCGACGGGTTGCTTGATATGGAGCTGTTTTAAGAGAGCTTCAAACCGACCCCGGTCTTCGGCAGCGTCAATACTGTCTGCAGGTGTGCCCAGAATCGGAACGTTGTTTTCTGAAAGCCATTTGGTCAAGCGAATTGCGGTCTGTCCGCCGAAGGCAACAACGGCACCGACCGGATTTTCCACACGGATGATGTCTCCGACATCTTCCGGAGTCAGGGGCTCAAAGTACAGGCGGTCTGCTGTATTGAAATCGGTGGAAACGGTTTCGGGGTTGTTATTGACGATAACAACCTCATACCCGGCATCCTTTAATGCCCAGACACAGTGAACGGAGGCATAGTCGAATTCGATTCCCTGACCGATCCGGATCGGACCGGAGCCAAAGACGATGACGACGGGCTTTTTGGAGCTGTGTTCCGCGATAAAAGCGGAAGCCTCGTCCTCCTCGTCAGTGGTGGAGTAGAAGTAGGGGGTTTCTGCCGCAAACTCCGCGCCGCAGGTATCGACCATCTTATAGGAATACGGAAGGTGGGGGAAAGTAGAGTTGCCGGACAGGCGTGCAATCGTTTTATCAGGAAAACCGTTTCTCTTTAATTCCCGCAGAAAATCATGTGTGAGCGGCTCTGTCTCCAGCCGTTTTTCGAGGTCGCACAGATGCAAAAGCTTTGCTAAAAACCATTCGTCGATCAAAGTCAGCTGATGGATTTTTTCGATGGAAAAACCGCGGAAGAGCGCTTCGTAAACAGCGAAGATGCGTTCGTCGTCCTGCGCCAGGATTTTGGCGGTTAGGGCTTCGTCGTCGAGTGCGCGCATATGCACGTCTGCCAGGCAGTCATGGGAGATTTCTGCTCCGCGAACGGCTTTCATCAGCGCCTGCTCGAAGTTTCTGCCAATGGCCATGACTTCACCGGTGGCTTTCATCTGGGTTCCGAGCTTTCTTGTCGCATACACGAATTTGTCAAAGGGCCATTTCGGAAATTTAACGACAACATAGTCCAATGCCGGTTCGAAGCATGCTTTCGTCTTGCCGGTGATTTCGTTTTTGATTTCGTCCATCCGGTAGCCGATGGCGATTTTGGCAGCAACACGGGCGATCGGATAGCCGGTCGCCTTGCTGGCGAGGGCGGAGGAACGGGAAACCCTGGGGTTTACCTCGATAACAGCGTACTCGAAGCTTTCGGGATTTAGAGCAAACTGTACGTTGCAGCCGCCCTCAATGCCCATAGCTTCGATGATGTGGAGTGCAGCACTTCGAAGCATCTGGTATTCTTTATCCGCAAGGGTGACCGCAGGGGCGATAACGATGGAGTCGCCGGTGTGGACACCCACCGGATCAAGATTTTCCATAGAGCAGATCGTGATGACGTTTCCATCGCCGTCGCGCATGACCTCAAATTCGATCTCTTTCCAGCCGGAGATACATTTTTCCACCAGAATCTGCGTGATCGGGGAAAGACGGAGCCCTGCGGAAGCAATTTGGCGCAGTTGTGCTTCGTCAACAGCGATGCCGCCGCCGGTGCCACCGAGGGTAAAGGCGGGGCGCACGATAACCGGATAGCCTGCAGAGTGCGCGAAGGAGAGAGCACCCTCAAGCGTCGTCGTAACGACAGAGGGGATGATAGGCTCCCGGATCGCTTCCATGGTGCTTTTAAAAACCTGACGGTCTTCGGCTTTGGCAATGGTTTCCGGGTTTGCGCCAAGAAGTGTTACGCCCTCCTGTGCCAGAAAGCCTTCCTTTGCCAGCTGCATCGAAAGCGTCAGGCCGGTCTGACCACCGAGGGTGGAAAGAATGCTGTCTGGGTGTTCTTTTTTGATGATTTTTTTTAGAAAATCCAGAGTCAGAGGCTCCACGTAGACATGATCTGCCATGGCGGCATCTGTCATGATTGTTGCAGGGTTAGAATTAACTAATACAACCTCCAGACCTTCCTCTTTTAAAGCGCGGCACGCCTGGGTACCTGCATAGTCAAATTCGGCAGCCTGACCGATGACGATGGGACCGGAGCCGATTACCATTACTTTTTTCAGATTGGGATTTAACGGCATGCTTTATGCCCTCCTTTCCATCAGTGCGACAAATTCGCGGAACAAAAACTCGGAGTCATGAGGACCGCCGCAGGCTTCCGGATGGAACTGCACTGAGAAGCCGGGAAAATCCTGATAAGAAACGCCCTCACAGGTTCCGTCGTTTAGGTTGATAAAACGAAGTACTGCATTATCCGGGAGGGAATCGTTTTTGACGGCATAGCCGTGATTCTGACTGGTGATATAATCCCTGCCGGTGAGCAGATCTTTCACCGGCTGGTTTGCACCGCGGTGTCCATATTTCAATTTTTCGGTGTCCGCACCGTTTGCAAGGGCGAGAAGCTGATGCCCCAGGCAGATGCCGAAAATCGGAATGCCGGATTTGCAGAGGTGAGACAGCTCGGAAATGATAGCCGGGTTATCCTTCGGGTTGCCGGGACCGTTGCTCAACATGATACCGTCCGGCGAATAGGAGAGGATGCGTGCTGCTGTCGTGGAAGCGGGAACGATGGTCAGGTCGCAGTTTAATGCGTGCAGCTTTCGGATGATATTCTGTTTTGCACCGAAGTCCCACAAAACGACGTGATGGCGGGGAAGCGGGGACGGAATCTGGTAAGGCTCCCTGCAGGTAACGTGTGCTACCGCGTCCGTGATTGCCCAGCTCTTTAAGTCTTCAACAGCTGCAGAGTCCGGGCGGAGGGATGTGAGCCGTCCGTTCATGACGCCGCGCTCGCGGATGAGCTTGGTCAGGTAGCGGGTATCCAGATCATAGATGCCAGGGATATTTTGCTGCTTTAAAAAAGCGTCAAGATCCATCTGACATCTGAAATTGGAAGGACATGGGCACCATTCTCTGGTGATGTATGCGCTCATGTGAATTCCTTTGCTTTCAAAGTCTTTTGGATTGACGCCGTAGTTGCCGATCAGGGGAAATGTCTGAACGACCATCTGTCCGTAATAACTGGGGTCGGTCAGTGTTTCTGTATATCCGGTCATAGCCGTCGTAAAAACGACTTCCGCGATGACGTCCTCTTTCAAAGGAGCGCCGAAATGTTTTCCGGTCAGACAGGTCCCGTCCTCCAGCTGTAAGTACACAGTTTGTTCCATAAGTACACCTCGCTCATTCTCTCGTGTTTGCTGTACAAATACTGAAAGGCGTCCATGAATCAAACACTTTTCTAAATAGAAAAGTATTTCACTCATGAACGCCTTTGTTCATCTGATGCATTATAGCATTGGGAAAGGGGGCGGTCAAGAATAAATTTTATTTTGTTTACCAGTTCCCCCGTGACTTCGTGGGTACAGATTCCATGCTCGCATGAGAATCTGTGCACATGAAGTCACGGAGGAAGCGCCACTTCATGAGCAAAAGAAGCGGTGGCGCAGCCACTGCGGAAAGCGCCGCAGGCGCGATTTTGCGAATGGCGCGGGGGAACGTCCGTGTTGCCGCGCGGCGAGAAGGGCGCGATTCATGACAATAGAATGTTCACGGAGCGTGCATTCTATTGTATTGCGAATGGCGCGGGGGAACGTCCGGGAGAAGGCCACTGTGGAACCGATTATAAACATATCTACCAACTATGTTGGTGTTGACAAATGGGAAGCATCCAATTAGAATGATAGAAAATATCCGAAAAATAACTGCAAAGGAGAGCAGAAAAATGGGCAATCATATAGAAACAAAGTGTATTCACGGAAATCTGGATTTTTCCTGGGACGAGCCGACAAAGGCGGTGAGCTTTCCAATCTATCAGACGGCGACGTTCGGACATATCGGTCTGGGACATTCGACCGGCTTTGACTACACGAGAGAGAAAAATCCGACCAGACAGCATCTGGAGGAAATCCTTACCGCGCTGGAGGGCGCTTATGACACGACGGCATTTTCTTCCGGCATGGCGGCGGGGACAGCGGTATTTGATCTGTTTGCACCCGGCGACCATGTGATCTGTTCTGAAGACCTTTACGGCGGTGTAACCCGTCTGGTCAATACCATCGGCAAAAAGAACGGACTGATGGTTGATTTTGTCAATACCGGTGATTTGGATGAGATCAAACGGGTGCTGCGTCCGGAAACAAAGGCACTTTATATCGAGACGCCCAGCAACCCGATGATGGAGATCACTGACCTTTCGGCATGCGCAGAGCTTGCAAAAGAACACAACCTTCTGATGATCACAGACAATACCTTTTTATCTCCATATTTGCAGAACCCGATTGCGCTCGGTGCAGATATCGTCATTCACAGCGCGAGCAAGTTCCTGTGCGGACATAACGACACGATCGCCGGTTTTGTCTGCTCTGCAAAGGAAGAGCTCGCAGCAAAAATCCGCCTGATTGCAAAGACGACCGGCGGTTGTTTGTCCCCCTTCGACAGCTGGCTGGTAATGCGCGGCATCAAGACACTGGCGGTGCGCATGGAGCGGCAGCAGGAAAATGCGGGCAACATCGCGCGCTGGCTGACGGAGCAGAAGAAAGTCAGAAAAGTATATTATGCCGGGCTGGAAACGCATCCCGGTTATGAGATCAATGCAAAGCAGGCGAGAGGTGCGGGTGCGATGATTTCCTTTGACGTCGACAGCGTGGAAACGGCACAGCGCGTGCTGGAAAAGGTGCGCGTCATCACCTTTGCGGAGAGCCTTGGGGGTACAGAATCTTTGATCACCTATCCGATGAAGCAGACCCATCCGGATGTTCCGAAGGAGTGGAGAGAAAAGCTTGGCATCACCGACACTCTGCTGCGCCTGTCCGTTGGACTGGAGCATGTGGACGAGCTGATTGCGGATCTGGAGCAGGCGTTTGTTTCCTGAGAAAAAATCCACGCTGTAGGGACTGCATTGCGGCGGAGCAGAAAAATGTCGCGTTTGCGACCCGTTGCAGGCATAAGAATCCTGCAGGGCAGGATTCTTGTTCATGACAATAGAATGCTCGCATAGCGTGCATTCTATGTTGAGAGGGAGCAGAAGAATGACAACCTATAATTTTGATCGGGAAATTGATCGGAAAAATACAAACAGCCTGAAATATGATTTCGCCGTGGAACGCGGACGTGACGCAGATGTGTTGCCATTGTGGGTGGCGGATATGGATTTTCAGGCGCCGAAGCCTGTGTTGGATGCACTGCAGAATGCGGTTTCCCATGGGATTTTCGGTTATAGCGAGGTAAAAGGAGAATATTTTGACGCACTGTATCGCTGGTTTGACAGTCGGTTTGACTGGCAGCCAAAGTCTGAATGGCTTGTAAAAACCCCCGGTGTGGTATTCGCCCTTGCGATGGCGGTACGCGCTCTGACAAAAGAGGGCGACAGTGTACTGATTCAGCCGCCGGTTTATTACCCGTTCTTTGAGGTGATTCGCGATAACAATAGAAAGATCGTAGAAAGCCCGCTCCTTTTAGCAGACGGACATTATGAAATTGACTTCGACGATCTGGAAGAAAAGATCGCATCCCAGAATGTAAAGCTGTTTTTGCTGTGCAGTCCGCATAACCCAGTTGGACGCGTATGGAAAAAATGGGAGTTAGAAAAGATTGGAGAAATCTGCATCCGCTATGGAGTAATTGTAGTAAGCGATGAAATTCACAGCGACTTTACATGGGGAGAGAATAAGCATCTGATGTTTGCATCTTTATCTGA
>ERZ780190.3279-NODE-3279-length-10781-cov-3.211542_pt1 | contig 10781 bp, 6 predicted proteins | sample MGYA00510980_ERZ780190 | MGnify/ENA primary metagenome ERZ780190 (study PRJEB29588, sample SAMEA1972188) | human gut metagenome | biome: human gut; feature: human-associated habitat; material: faeces | place: Denmark | collected 2008/2010 ... | reverse complement strand
CGCTTGCATAAGTCATAGAGGCTGCTATAGGGGCGCTCGGCACGCTCCTTAATGACGGCTTCGATCAGGTCGCGGCCCACGCTCTTGACAGCGTTCAGGCCAAAGCGGATCCGCTCGCCGTCCGCCGTGAAGCCGCCGCGCGACACGTTGATGTCAGGCTGCTGGACCTTTATCCCCAAGCGCTGGCACTCCGTCGTGTACTCAATGACCTTGGATGTGTTGTCGAGCACGCTCGTCAGCAGCGCCGCCATGAACTCATGCGGGTAGTGGCATTTCAAATACGCAGTCTGGAACGCCACGTAGGCATAGCAGGCGGCGTGGGATTTGTTGAACGCATACGACGCAAAGCTGATCATATCGTCGTAAATTTCGTTGGCAATATTTTCCGGCACGCCGTTGGCAACACAGCCTGCGCACTCCTTGCCCGGCTCCTTGCAGCCGTGGACGAAGTGCTCACGCTCTGCCTCCATGACCTTGAGCTTCTTTTTACTCATGGCGCGGCGGACGTTATCAGCCTGGCCGAAGCTGAAGCCGGCCAGCTCGCGGCAGATCTGCATGACCTGCTCCTGATAGATGACAACGCCGTTCGTGACATCGACGATGTGCGCCATCTGCGGCGTCTTATAGGTCACATGGGACGGGTCCTTGCGGTTGCGCAGATAGGTCGGGATGGAGTCCATCGGGCCGGGGCGGTAGAGCGAGATCAGTGCGATAATGTCCTCGAGGTTTTTCGGACGCATGCCGACAAGCACCTGCGTCATGCCCGTGGATTCAAGCTGGAAGATACCCTCGGTCTCGCCCTTTGCCAGCATCGCGTAGGTGTCGGGATCGTCATAGTCGAGGTTCGCAATGCGGAAATCCGGGTCCTTGCGGCGCACGGCCAGCTCGGTATCATGGATGACCGTCAGCGTGCGCAGACCCAGAAAATCCATTTTCAAAAGGCCCAGACGCTCGATCTCCACCATGTTGAACTGGGTCACGGGCAGGCCGTCGTTGGTGGACAGCGGCACATACTCGGTAGCGGGGTCACGGGTGATGACGACGCCCGCCGCGTGGGTGGAGGCGTGGCGCGGCATGCCCTCGACCTTCAGCGAGGTGTCGATCAGCTCATGTACCTGATTGTCGGCGTCGTACAGCGTCTTTAAGTCGGGGCTGACCTCCAGCGCCTTTTTCAGCGTCATTTTCAGGTCTGTGGGGATGAGCTTTGCCACACGGTCCACGTCCTGATAGCTCATGCCCATAACGCGGCCCACATCGCGCACGGCGGCGCGGGCGGCCATCGTACCGAACGTCACGATCTGGGCCACATGGTCGCGGCCATACTTCTCGTTGACGTAGTCAATGACCTCCTGACGGCGCTCGTAGCAGAAGTCAACGTCAAAGTCGGGCATTGAGACGCGCTCGGGGTTCAGGAAGCGTTCAAAAATCAGATTGTACCGGATGGGGTCTATGTCGGTGATGCCGACGCAGTAGGCCGCCAGACTGCCCGCGCCGGAGCCACGGCCCGGTCCGACGGGGATGTCGTGGCTTTTGGCGTAGTTGATAAAGTCGTAGACGATAAGGTAGTAGTTCGTGTAGCCCATCGTCTTGACGACATTGATCTCATAGGTCAGACGCTCCTTCAAAGCGTCCGTGACCCTGCCGGGATAGCGGCGCTCGAGGCCGTCCCAGCAGAGCTTTTCAAAGTATTCCTGGTTCTCCATGCCGTCCGGGGCCTTGAAGTACGGCAGCTTTGTCTCGCCAAAGGTGAACTCGAAATTGCACTGCTCGGCAATTTTGTTCGTGTTCTCGCAGGCCTCCGGCACCATCGAGAACAGGTCGTACATCTCGTCGGTGGATTTCAGGTAGAACTCGTCAGTCTGGAACTCCATGCGATCCACATCGTTGATGGTCTTGCCGGTCTGGATGCACAGCAGAATGCTCTGCATCTTGGCGTCCTCTTTCGTGATGTAGTGGGCGTCGTTCGTTGCGACCATCGGGATACCGGTCTCACGCGCTAAGCGGATGAGCTGCGGCAGCACGGCCTGGTCCTCCTCAAGGCCGTGGTCCTGCAATTCGATATAGTAGTTTTCCGCACCAAACAGGTCACGGTACCACAGAGCCGTCTGCCTGGCGCGGTCGTAGTCCCCCGCCAGAAGTGCCTTGGGGATCTCGCCCGCGAGGCAAGCAGACAGGCAGATCAGGCCGTCGTGGTATTTTTCCAGCAGCTGCTTGTCGATGCGGGGCTTTGAGTAAAAGCCCTCGGTAAAGCCGGCGGAGACCATCTTGATAAGGTTCTTGTAGCCTGTCTCATTTTTGCACAGCAAAATCAGGTGGTTGTTGCCGTCGATGCGGTTGACCTTGTCAAACCGGGTGCGGGTCGCCACATAGACCTCACAGCCGATGATAGGCTTGATGCCTGCCTTTTTTGCGGCCTTATAGAACTGGACACAGCCGTACATGACGCCGTGGTCCGTGATGGCGATGGCGCTCTGACCACACTCCTTGACGCGGTCCATAAGCTGGTCGATACGGCAGGCACCGTCCAGCAGGCTGTATTCCGTATGGATATGCAGGTGGGCAAAGGGACGGGTATTTGCGGTGGGTTCACTCATTGTACTGCCTCCTGTCCCTCCTGCTGGCGCTGGCGCAGATTTTCCGCCAGTGCCTCCAGTTTTTTCATCCGGTGTGATAAGCCGGATTTGCTCACCGCCGGGTCAAAGCAGCCGCACAGCGCGGTAAGCGAGAGATCCGGGTATTGCAGACGCTTGGCTGCTGCCTGCTGCAATACTTCCGGCAAAGTTTCCAGCGCGTGCTGCTCCTGCAAATAGCGGATGGCCTTCAGGGTCTGAGCGTTTGCCCGCGCCGTTTTGCCAAGGTTTGCGGTATCGCAGTTGGTCTGCCGGTTGGTCTGGTTGCGCACCTGCTTGAACGCCTTGAGCACGCTAATTTGCGTTGCTGCATCCGCAGCGCCCATAAAGCGGAGCAAACGCTCCACATTGGCACCGGTCTTGACGTAGATCAGGTTCACGCCGTTGCGGCGGGTGCGGTGGGGCGCAAACTCGTGCTCGGCGAGCAGCGCTTCAAAATCCCGGGCGAGGTTCGTCCGGGAGGTGAGAAATTCCAGGTTATATTCCTTTTGCGGGTCGGTGACCGTGCCGCTGCACAAAAAGGCCATGGCGATATAGGCACTGACGCAGGTCTGGCAGCGGATAAGCCCGGGGTCGATCTGCAAACTGGTCTCCCTGCCGGTGGTGCCGAACAGCTCATGCATCCGGGCCACCTGCTCCGGCGCGCGGATGCTGAACTCATAGACCACCCCGCTGGGACGCTGCTTCTCGATGATGTCGCCCTGTACGCCGCAGCGCGCAAACAGCTGGGAAGCCACCTGCGTCGTCAGCTCCTGTTCCGTCTGCAGCACCAGCCCGCTGGCGTCGAAGTACTTGGCGAAGCAGGCAATTCCATAGGCAGCAGCGCGGACGCAGCAGTCCTTCTGCAGACTGCGCCGGGCGATCTCCTCCCTTGCCTGGGATGCAAAACTCATGATATGTTTATCCTTTCAACGGACAGAATCGCGGTGCTGGATGCCGGGCTTGTAGCCAAGCTTTTCGCAGTATTCCGCGATTTTCCGCGCAAATGTGATGGAGCGGTGCTTGCCGCCGGTGCAGCCCACTGCGATGGTGAGCTGGCTTTTGCCTTCCTTGACGTAGAGCGGAAGAGCATATTCCAGAAACGATTCATAGCGCTTCAAAAGCTCCTGCGCCTCCGGGTGGCTCATGACAAAATCGACGACTTCTTCATCAAGACCTGTTTTATGCTTCAGTTCCGGGACATAAAAAGGGTTGGGCAGACAGCGGACATCCAAAACAAGATCCGCCTCCGGTGGGATGCCGAACTTGAAGCCGAAGGACATGACTGTCAGACGCATGGCGCTCTTCGCGCCGCCGTTCTGGTTGAACAGGTCGCAGATGCGCTCTTTGTTCTGCGAGGTGGAGAGCAGGCCGGTATTTATGGTATAATCTGCCCGGTCTTTGAGGGGCTGCAAGATCTCGCGCTCCCTGCGGAAGGCTTCCCGGGTGGAAAGGCCGTCGGAAATGCTCATCGGATGGCGGCGGCGCGTCTCACTGTAGCGGCGCATCAGCACATCGTCCGGGGCATCAAGGAACAAAATCTCATATTCTATCCCCTGCGCGTCCAACTGAGAAAGAGCTTCTTCGATTTCTTCCGGCGTGCGGCAGCCGCGGATGTCCATACAGAGAGCCACCCGCTTGAGCTGGTTGTCACCCGCTTTCGAAAACGCCGTGATGCTGGGCAGCAGTGCCGCCGGGATGTTATCAATGCAGAAAAAGCCGATGTCCTCCAGCGCGTTGACAGCCATCGACTTGCCCGCGCCGGAAAGGCCGGTCACGATCAGAAAATTCATCTTTCCCACCGCTCTCTTATTTTACCACGCGAATTTCGCGTTCCAGCACAAAGCCGGTCCTGGCCTCAACAATTTGCCGGACCTGCTCGGTCAGTGCGACCACGTCGGCGCAGGTCGCGCCGCCGCGGTTGATGACAAAGCCGCAGTGCTTTTCACTGATGGCTGCCCCGCCCACGCGGAAACCGCGCAGGCCGCAGTCCTCGATTAGCTTGCCGGCAAACTGGCCCACAGGGCGCTTGAAGGTACTGCCGGCGGACGGATATTCCAGTGGCTGCTTTTCTTTGCGGCGGCGCATATATTCCTGCATGGCGGTACGGATCTCCTGTGCATCACCGGGGTGCAGGGTAAATTCCGCTTCCAGGATGCACCAGGAGCACCGCTCAAAAATGCTGGTGCGATAACCCAGCTGCAGTTCCTGCACAGGCAGGGTTTGCAGATGCAGGTTTTCGTCCAAGAACGTAACGGCTGTCAGCACGTCCTTTATTTCTCCGCCGTAAGCGCCCGCGTTCATATACACAGCCCCGCCCACCGTGCCGGGAATGCCGAAGGCAAATTCCAGCCCGGCCAGGCTTTCCTTCTGGGCGGTGTTGCAAAGAGCGGAAAGCATCATGCCAGCCGGGGCCAGCACCTTGGTGCTGCCATCCGGCTGGGCCTGCATGGAAAAGCGGGAGTTGAGCCCCGTCAGGCAGATAACCGCCCCGCCGAACCCTGCATCCGAAAACAGCGTGTTGGAACCGTTGCCCAGCAGATAGGTGCGGACTTGATATTGGCGGCACAGTTCCAGAATACGGGTCAGCTGCGTTACCGTGGCGGGCACACAAAAAAAGTCTGCATTGCCGCCAATGCGGAACGTTGTATGCCGCCCTAGGGATTCATCAAGGCTGACAGGCAGGTTTTCTGCCTGCAAAGCTGCAAGAAATTGCTCGTTCATAAGCAAACCTCACAAACGGTTCAGATAGAATTTGCCAGGGCTGCCGCGCCGATCACGCCGGCATCGTTGGTCAGCACACAGGCACGAATAGCGGGCATTTTGCCGGTGGTAATGTTTTTGGTTTCTTCCTCCACATACTTGCGGATGGGTGCCAGCAGGGTTTCTCCCTGATTGGAAACACCGCCGCCAATGCAGATGGCTTCCGGCTCAAAGGTATTCACCACGTTGGAAATGCCGCAGGCAACATATTCGATCCAATTATCCACAACAGCCTTGGCGGTTGCATCGCCGGCTTCCATCGCGTCAAAGGGGATCTTGGCGTTCACATGGTCAATATTCCCCGCCAGTTTCCACATCATGCTCTCGGGGTGCCGGGTCATCGCTTCGCGGGCATCCTCCGACAGAGCGCGGGAGGAAGCATAGCGTTCCCAGCAGCCGTAACGGCCGCAGTTGCACTTGCGTCCACCCTTTACAATCACGGTATGGCCCATCTCGCCAGCAGCAAAGTTGAAGCCGCGCAGAATCTTGCCGCCCAGGATAATGCCGCTGCCAATGCCGGTACCCAGCGTGATAACAACGGCATCCTTGAAGCCCTTTGCGCCGCCTGCGATGTATTCGCCAAATGCTGCTGCGTTGGCATCGTTTTCCACATAGACCTTGCAGCCGAGCAGAGCTTCCAGGTCAGGCCCCAGGTTCCAGTCATAGTAGCCAAAGTTGGTGTTATAGCCCACAAAGCCGGTGGTAAAATTCACACTGCCCGGGGTACCGATGCCCACATAGCTGACATCTGCAAAATCAATCTTGCAGTCTTTGGCAACAGCACGGCACAAATCTGCCAGTGCCTGCTCCAGGTCCTGCGCCGGACGCGGCAGGCGGGTCGGGCGGGTAATTTTGCCCACAATGTTGTAAGCTTCGTCAACAAGGCCTGCCGTCATGGTAGTGCCGCCAAGATCGATACCAATGGTGTATTTCATAAGATTTCTCCTCCTATATATTCTGCACAGATGCGGCCGTGCAGTTTTAGCTCATTTACAAGGTTCTGCCGTGTGGCGTTTACCACAAGTTCCTGCGGGAACTGCATTTCTTCCAGCATCGCCAGCAGCGGGGGCATGTTGCCTTGCAGCTGGGTGGTGCTGTGGGCGTCGGTATCCAGCGCAATATGGCAGCCGTTTTTCAGGCAGGCGGCCAGCAGCAGCTTCATGTTGGGGATACCATCCCGCCGCACATTGACGGAATTGCCGTTGAGCTCCACAACCTTATGGTTTTTGGCGAACGCTTTGGTTACAAGGTCATAGTCATAGCGGTAATTCTGCTGCTCGGAATGGCCGATGCAATCCACATAAGGGTTTTCGGCCACAGCCAGCCACAGGCGGGTGGCTTCTTTTTCGGTCAGCAGACCGGGGATGCAGGGGCTGTGGATGGATGCCACAACCCAATCCAGCGCCCGCAAACGGCTTTGGGCAAAATCCAGCCCGCCGTTTGTGTCCATCACATTGGCCTCCGCGCCGTACATCATCGCAACGCCGTGCAGTACCGGCGGCAAAGCCGTCTGGTTGGCAAAATGCCACATGTGCGGGGCATCCGGCATAGCCGGGCCGTGGTCGGTAATGGCCAGCGCCGCATAGCCGAGGGCGGCGGCTTTGGCAGCCATTTCATCTAAGGTATTAAATGCATGGGTAGCGCTTAAAGTATGGGTGTGAAGATCCGCAATGATCTGCATATAGATGGTACTTCCGTTTCTAGTGATAAAATGATAATTTACAGCCAGGCTCAGAACCCGCTCACATCGTTCTGCAAGCCAAGGCGGTTGAGCAGTTCCTGCGCCGCGTTATAGCCCATCTCTTTCTGGCGGTTGTTGATGGCTGCAGTTTCCAGGATAACGGCCAGGTTACGGCCGGGCATAACGGGGATCAGCATACTGGGCACCTTAACGCCAAGGATATCATAGGTGTTGCTTTCCAGGCCAGTGCGGTCATAATTCTTGGTGCGGTCCCAGGCCTCCAGCTCAATGACCATTTCCACCTCAACGCTGTTTTTGACCGCGCCGATACCAAACAGGCGCGCCACGTTGATGATGCCGATGCCGCGCAGCTCAATAAAGTGGCGGATATTCTCCGGTGCCATGCCCATGATCTTGCTGCTGGAAACCTTGCGCAGCTCCACAGCATCGTCCGCAATCAGGCGGTGGCCGCGCTTGACCAGCTCAATGGCCGTCTCGCTTTTGCCAACGCCGCTGTCGCCAAGGATCAGGATACCTTCGCCGTATACTTCCACCAACACGCCGTGGCGGGTGATGCGGGGGGCAAGCTCGGTGCTCAGCGCCTGGATCAGGGAGCTCATCAGCGGGGAGGTCATTTCGGCCGACTGCAGCAGTGGCACGCCGTACTTTTGGGCAAACTCCATCATTTCCGGCAACGGCTCAAACCCGCGGGTCAGGATGACTGCCGGCGGCTGGAAAGAGAAAAGCTTTTCGAGATGGGTACGGCGGATCTCCGGGTCCAGCTCATTCAGGTAGGAAAGCTCAGTCAGGCCGATGATCTGGATCCGGGTGCGGTCAAAGTACTGATAGTAACCGGCCAGCATGATGCCGGGGCGGTATACCTCAGCGGTATAGACCTTGAACTGGTCAAGATCCTTGGGGGTGTAGGCAACGGTCAGATGGGATTCGCGCGCAAGCTTGTCAAGGCTGACGAAAAACTGCTCCACGGAAAATGCGCCCCTTTCCAATTTTAGTTATGGTATATCGTTTTAGGTTTGCGATCAAATGGTTTTGTTAGTATTATAACGTACAGGATTTTTTTTGTACAGTCATAGCCGAAATAATTTTGATTCTTTCCTCGTTCCGGAAGTGAAACAGCAGGGCTTTCCCTGCCGGTTCTGCCGCACAGGTGTCCGCGGCGCTGCGATATTTCGATCCTAATTCACCACAGAAAAAAATGCCCGCAGCAAAGCAGGCATTTTCATCTTAATGCAAATTATGGGGCACGTTATTCCGGTTTAGCAGCCAGCTTTACCGCACTGCTGCGCACCCAGGCATCCAGCCGGAAGAGCGCTGCCGACGCCGCGGCAACGGCCAAAAGGTAAACGCCAAACAAGAGCGCGGTATCCCGCCGGGTCATGGCGGCCAGGTCAAAGTTATCCACCAGGCGCAGAATGATAACATGGTGGGTCAGAAAGACCGCATAAGAATACTTGCTGAGGAGCGCACACGCATTTTGCAGCGGCACCCAGTGGATGCAGCCCCCCAGTGCGGCCAGCAGAATGAACGCCGCGGCACTGAACAGCGCACAGGCCACCTTGCCATCCGCCGCAGCGGGGGTAAACAGCAGCACCGCACACCCGGCCAGCACGCCAAGGCGCGCCGGGCGCTTCCAGTGTACAAACGCCATGCCGAGCAGGAATTCCGGGATATGGATTGCTACCAGGCGGGCATCCCACCCCATGTAATGCACCGGCAGGCTGGCCGCCAGCACCACGGCCCAGGTCAGCAGCGGCTGTTTGCGCAGCCCCCAGCGCAGCAGTGGGAATAACAGGTACAAAAACAGGATGCTGCCCAGGAACCACTCGCCCACGCAGGCAAAATCCATCGTGACCAAGCCCGCGGCCTGGGCAAAATTATCCAGCCCCAGGACCGTCAGCAGCAGGCTGGGCGTTTTGGCTGCGGCATAATACCCCGGCTTTGTGACAAAACGGATGGGAAAAAATATACACCACGCCAGCCAGAACATGGGGTACACCGCCTTGGCGCGCTTTTGGTAAAAGCGCGCCAGATTGAGCGGCTCTCTTCCCTGGCCGGGGCTGGTATACTGCAGCGCCGCGCCGGAAACCATAAAGAACAGCGAGGAGCCAAAGTCCCCCAAATAGATGTTAAAGGGCAGCACACTGCCGAACAGTTTGGACGGCAGTGTAAAATACCCGGTAACGGCAGCATTGAAATGAATGACCAGAATGCACACCAGCGCCACAGCGCGGATGAGATCCAGATAAAACAGGCGCTGTTTTTTCACCGGGCACTCTCCTTTCGTTTGCGCAGGGCATTTTTGACGGTGCGGCCCATCAGGCGGAATACTGGGCCAACGCCGCGCTGGGCAGCAAGGGCGGCATCCAGCACATCGGCGCGGGCCGCACACTGGGCGGCGGTTTCAAATGTAGCGCTGGCATAGCCGTTATACTGGGCCAGCAGCGGCACCAGCCAGAAATCCGACTCCGTTTGCAGCGGCGGCAGCCCCTGCCGGAAAGGCGCCCCCCGCACCAACAGACAGCCGCCATTGGGCAGCGGCGGCGGGGTTTCATCCAGAGGGAGCGGGCAATCCAGCGCAGACAGTTTTGCCTGTACGGCAGGTTTCTGCTGCTGCCAGCGCCGGGCTTTTTCGGCGGCGCAGCCCGCATACAGCGGCAGAGCCGGGCCAAACACACCTACCAGCGGGTGGGCATCAAACAGTTCTGCCGCCTGGGCCAGCTGCAGGCTGGTTGGCATAGACCGGGCATAATAATAGCCCTCCACCCCGGCAGCACGCGGCAGCGGCAGGCAGTAGACGGCATCCGGCTGCAGGGCGCAGCCTTTTGCCAAAGTGTTGGCATCCAGCAAAATGGGCGCACACTCCCCCGCCGTTTGCGGCAGGATATAATGCCAGTGCAGGTTTTGCGCCATGGCAGCCAGCGGCTGCACCGGCAGAAGTGCGCGCAGCAGGTCATCCACCGGGTAATCCGTCTCGGATTTCAGATAGTCATACAGTTCCGCGGCGGCCTGGCCGTCTGTGCGGCGCAATTCATCCGCATAGGGGGTAAAAAAGCTGCGGCGCTTGAAAAACGGGCACCCGCGGTCCGCCAGCAGCAGCTTGGGGCAGGCCATAATGGGGTTGACGAAAAGGCTTGCCAGGTCTTTTGTATCCACAAAGGTATCCCACCGGTAACCAAGGGCGGCAAAATGGGCGGTAAACTGCGTTTCGTGCAGGCGGACGGAACCTTCATAGCTGGCGGGCAGGGCGGCCGCCTGCCAGTAAGCAAAAAAGTCTGCCATCATGCGGGAACGCACCACAACAAAGTGGGATTGAATATGCTCCGGCACCATGGCTTTTGCCCCGCCAAAGCGGTGGCTGCGCATAGCATAGTGGCGGGTCAGGCCCCAGAAATCCAGCTCCGGGCGCCCATCCATCACGGCAAACATGGCAACTACATCCCCAACCGGCCCGGCAAGGGTATAGTTCATCAGCACAACTTCATCATAATGCAGCAGCATATCCAGGCCGATCTGCAAAACAGCGTCCCGGTAGGCTCCCACATCAAAGCCTGTGTTTTCACGCTCCAGCACAGTGTGGCAGCAGCCTTGCGCCCACTGGCGGGATTCCGGCTGCAAGGGGCCGTTATTGACAAAGAACACCTGTCCGTTACGGCTCATTTCAAAATTGATCGCTTCCGTTATGATATCTTCATTAAAGGTATGCACCT
>ERZ780190.3274-NODE-3274-length-10799-cov-3.852476_pt1 | contig 10799 bp, 9 predicted proteins | sample MGYA00510980_ERZ780190 | MGnify/ENA primary metagenome ERZ780190 (study PRJEB29588, sample SAMEA1972188) | human gut metagenome | biome: human gut; feature: human-associated habitat; material: faeces | place: Denmark | collected 2008/2010 ... | reverse complement strand
CAACAACAAATTTCAAAGGACAACCGGTGAAACTGATCGGTGAATTTATACAAGTGGGTAAAGTAGCTCCCGATTTTGAGCTGGTAAAAACAGATTTATCTTCTTTCTCTCTGAAAGACTTGAATGGTAAAAATGTGATTTTGAATATTTTCCCAAGTTTGGACACAAGTGTATGCGCAACGTCGGTACGCAAATTTAATAAGATGGCTGCCGGATTGAAAGATACGGTTGTATTGGCTATTTCTAAAGACCTTCCTTTTGCTCACGGTCGTTTCTGCACGACGGAAGGTATTGAGAATGTAATTCCATTGTCAGACTTCCGTTTTTCGGATTTTGATGAAAGCTACGGTGTGCGTATGGCGGATGGGCCATTGGCCGGACTTTTGGCACGTGCAGTGGTGGTGATTGGCAAAAATGGAAAGGTAGCTTATACTGAACTTGTTCCGGAAATCACGCAAGAACCTGATTATGATAAGGCGCTGGCTGCTGTGAAATGATTTTTTAATTTGGAATTATAAGATTTTGACCTAATGAGAACTGGTAGACAGGTCTGGCAGGACACCAGACCTCCATTCTTGTTAGGTTGTGTTTTTTTATACACTAAACCTTATTGACATGAACAAAATAGGAATTTTATTCTTTGCCCTGTCAACTATGGGCATTGGAACCCTTTCGGCTCAAACTGCCGATAGTACTCAAACTTCTCCCTGGACTAAAGAAGGATTTGCCGGACTGAAACTGACACAGGTTAGTCTGACCAACTGGGCTGCCGGAGGTGATAACTCTGTGGCCTTTGACTTGCAAGGTACATATCAGATTAATTACAAGAAAGAAAAACATTTATGGACCAATCGTCTGGAATTGGCATACGGACTTAATAAGACTGGGGAAGATGGTACGAGAAAAGCAAATGATAAGATTTATCTGAATACGAATTACGGTTATTCCATTGCCAAAAATTGGTATGCCAGTGCATTTGCGACATTCCAAACTCAATTCTCTCCGGGGTATGACTATTCGGTCAACAAAGATGTTTCAATCTCCGAATTTATGGCTCCCGGTTATTTGACTACCGGTTTGGGATTTACTTATGATCCGGGCAAGATATTTACAGTTGTACTATCTCCTGCTTCTTGGCGTGGCACCTTCGTACTAAACGACCGTCTCTCTGATGAGGGGGCTTATGGAGTAGATCCCGGTAAACATCTGCTATCAGCTTTTGGAGCAAACCTGAAGGGGGAGGTCAAATATGAATTTCTAAAGAATATGACCGTATATTCTCGTCTTGACTTATATTCCGACTATCTGCATAAACCTCTGAATATAGATGTGAATTGGGAAGTACAAGTAAATATGATTATCAATAAATGGTTCTCAACCACTCTGACTACCAATCTGATGTATGATGATGATGTGAAAATAGCTCAGAAAGACGGTACAAAAGGATCACGTGTACAATTCAAAGAGATATTGGGCGTGGGAGTGCAGTTTAATTTCTAATTCAAGTATAAATATAAAGCGTAACTACCTGACTGGTAGTTGCGCTTTATATTTTATATCTACTACTTATTTCTTCTTTTTTTTCAGTCCTTTGTAAGCGATGAATCCGACAACCAGTATGACAACAGCTATAATGACATAACCGATTTCGTGACTATATTTGGTTGCCATTACATAAACGTCATTGGTTGTTTTGAGGTCTGTAAACCGATAAATCAGATATCCGAGCACGGCCAATACCGTATTCCATATTCCGGCGCCTAGCGTTGTATAAAGTAGGAAAGGGCCTAACTTCATGCCGGCCAATCCGGCAGGAATACTGATAAGCTGACGTACAGCAGGGATGAGACGTCCGAAGAAAGTGGAGGCCGCACCGTGTTTTCTGAAATATTCTTCGGCATGGTGCACTTTTTCTTCATCGATAAGACACATATGCCCCAAACGGCTGTTAGCAAATTTGTAAACAATGGGACGCCCTAACCAACGGGCCAGGTAATAATTGACTAATGCACCGATGTCTGCTCCCACAGTTGCGAATACAATGACTAGAAAGATGTTCATACTGTCGTCTGCCATGGCTTTCCATGCGGCAGGTGGCACTACGGCCTCAGAGGGAAAGGGAATAAAAGAGCTCTCGATAGCCATAAAGATTGTGACTACCCAATAGTTCAAGTTTTCTAATACCCATTTGAGAAGTTCTGCTACTGATTCCATTTTTTAAGGGATGAATGATTTAATTTGATTTATTGTTTTCTTTTTCTTCTTTAAGACGTTTCATAATTTCTTTTAAGATCGGTTCATCCTCTTTTCTATGGTCCGGACCGTTCAACAACTGCTGAATGGTTTCTTCTCTGAATGGACGTTCGCAATCTTTATTGTATTTGAGGAAACCGTCCAGGTCATCGGTCATGATACTGATAACACTCAATCTTTCCGGCAGGTCTTCATATTTCGGATTGATTTTGTAGGCTTTCTCATAATTTTCTTTGGCCTCGTACATATAATTGTGTTCCGAATAAGCAGTACCGATCATGTACCACATTTCCGGACCGGTACTGGTTTTTGCAGCTTTTTTAAATGCTTGGGTTGCTTTTTTCTCTATATCTTCCTCTAGGTATACTTTCCCTTCCGTCAGGAAGATAAGGCCTTCGTCCGGATTGATTTCTTTTGCTTTCTTGCATAGCTGGTGAGCTTCCTTATATCTTCCCATTTTGGCAACGGCATTTGCTTTAGTGGTATAAGTATCTATCAGTAGAATCGAACCGCTGTCTCCGTTTTCCTCAAAAATCCGGATAACCTGGTTACAACATTCTTCTGTTTTTTCCCAATCTTCTTTGGTAGCATAGGACATCCCCATGAACATATACCCCAATTCGGGGGGGATGGCTTTGTATTCAATGGCTTTTTCGTAATTCTCGATAGCGCTGTCGGGGTTGTTGAGGTAGAAGAAACTGTGTGCTTTGTAAGCGTAAGCTTCTCCGTATTTATCATCGGCAGCCAGTGCGAAATCACAGGTTTCGATAGTTTTGTTTATATCCTCGCTCATAAAATAGCATTTTGCCAGTCCCATCCAGTAAGAAGGGTTATAAGGAGCGATGTCAATCAACTTGTCAAAGCACTCGATAGCTTCTTTCATGTGTTGCGTTGCTCCCAGATAGTCGGCCTGAAGTACGATAAAGTCTTCTTCTTCGCCATATTGGTCTTGTCCCTTTTCTATCCATTCTTTCGCGGCTTCCGGATATCCCATATCCATATAAAGATAAACGATCTCGATGATTGAGGCCAGATCGTCGGTGTCCTCGATTGTATTTATCAGTTGTTGTGCTTCTTCCAGTTTACCTTCATTCAGTAACAGTTCTGCTTTCAGCATTTTTACCTCGGAGTCATACGTTTCTGTGATACTGTTTGCCACTTCTTTGGCTTTACTTAGTTTTTGAGTATCCAGATAAAGAAAGGCTTGTTCTATCAGTAAGCCAGTGTTGCCGGGGTGCAGTTGAAGTCCGTAATTAATGACTTCCTGTGCATCGTTGAATTTGCGTTCGGTGGCATACCAATCGGCAATATCAGCGAGCTGGTCGCCATCCAGGTATAGTTGTCGTTTTTCTGCTTTGGCGGCTTCGTATCTTTGGATGATTTCAGTCAGTTCTTTTTTTGCACTTGGTGAATTTTTTCTCCCCATTTTATTTTTTTCTTTTTAATTGCTGACATGGGGCTGCTACAAAAGTTCTTGTTCATTTCCTTTTGACACAGCCCCATGTTATAAAGTAAAGCCTGACGGCTTAGTTATTTATTGATCTTACCCCACGTGTCTTTTAAGCCCACTGTACGGTTGAATATCAGTTTTTCCGGAGTTGAATCTTTGTCAATGTTGAAGTAACCGATTCGTTGGAACTGCAAATAGGAGAGTGGAGGCAGGGGTGCTGCAAACTTCTCTATGTAGCAGTTCGGAAGAACTTTCAGTGAATCGGGGTTGATAATATCTTTCATTGCTTCCAATGCATCACAGTTTTTGGCCTCGCGGATAGCAGCCAGTTCGTCGCGCGGGTTTTCTACTTTCCACAGACGGTCGTACAGACGTACTTCCGCTTGCATACAGTGGTTGCAGCTTACCCAGTGAAGTGTTCCTTTCACCTTACGGTTGGCATCCGGCATACCGCTACGGGTATTTGCATCGTATTCACAATAAACTTCGGTGATGATACCGTTCTCGTCTTTTTTACATCCTGTACATTTTACGATATAGGCATTTTTGAGACGCACTTCCTGTCCCGGTGTCATACGGAAATATTTCTTGGGAGCATCTTCCATAAAGTCTTCACGTTCCATCCACAGTTCACGGCTAAATTCGATCAGGTGACTTCCTGCTTCCGGATCTTCCGGATTGTTGATAGCTTCCAGTTCCTCGACCTGTCCTTCCGGGTAGTTGGTAATGATAAGTTTCACCGGATTGATAACGGCGGACACACGGATAGCACGGCTGTTCAGGTCGTCTCTTACAGAACTTTCGAGCAAAGCGATGTCATTCAGCGCGTCGTAAGTGGTATATCCGATTTTATCAATAAATTTGTGGATAGATTCGGGAGAATAACCGCGACGGCGGAAACCGCAGATTGTCGGCATACGAGGATCATCCCAGCCGTTTACCAGGCCTTCTTTCACCAGTGTCAGCAAGTTACGCTTACTCATCAGTGTATAGCTAAGATTCAATTTATTGAATTCCGTTTGACGGGGACGATGGTCGTTCAGGTCTTTCCCTTCTTTCAACCAGTCGATAAAGAGATCGTAAAGCGGGCGGTGCACAACGAACTCGAGCGTACACAGGGAATGGGTAACTCCTTCGAAGAAGTCACTTTGTCCGTGGGCGAAGTCGTACATCGGATAGGCTTTCCATGTGGTGCCTGTGCGGTGGTGCGGGTGTTTTACCACACGATAGATGATCGGATCGCGGAAGTGCATATTGGGATTAGCCATGTCAATCTTTGCACGGAGCACCATAGCGCCTTCTTCGATCTCACCGCTATTCATCTTTTTGAAAAGTTCGAGGCTTTCTTCGATAGGACGATTCCGGTACGGACTTTCCACACCCGGTTGGGTAGGAGTTCCTTTTTGCTGTGCAATCTGTTCGGAAGTCTGCTCATCGATATATGCTTTTCCTTCTTGTATAAGGCGGATAGCGAAGTCCCATAATTGCTGGAAGTAGTCGGAAGCATAATACTCATTTCCCCATTGGTAACCTAACCATTGGATATCTTCCTTGATAGCTTCTACGTATTCCACATCTTCCTTGGTAGGGTTTGTGTCGTCGAAACGAAGGTTACATACACCGCCGTGTTTTTCTGCGATGCCGAAATCAAGGCAAATAGCTTTGGCATGGCCGATGTGAAGGTAACCGTTAGGTTCGGGCGGGAAGCGTGTCTGCACTTTTCCACCATTTTTACCTTCTTTCAAGTCTTTCTCTACTGCCTGTTCAATAAAGTTCAAGCTTTTCTTTTCGCCTGCTTCTTCGTTTTTAATATCTGTCATAACGGTTAATGTTATCTGTATTTAGGCTACAAAAGTAGGACATTTTTTTTATTTAACCGGAATATAACCACTCTTTTTTATAATGTCCTGTCCGTCGGACGAGAGAATAAACTGAATCAGGGGTGAGACTTGTTCCTTATTTTTTACATTATAGTAGTAATAAAGCGGGCGCACGATGGGGTAGGTCTTATTGGTGGCGTTCTCTACCGTAGGCGTGGCATAGTGGGTGCCGTCGTATGATACGGAAAGCGTTTTGACACGGGGAGATACGTATGCCAGTCCGACATATCCGATGGCTCCTTTGGTCTGACTGACAGACTGGATGATGGCACCCGTTGCCGGCATAGAAAGGCTGCTTGCCATGTAGTTTTTATTTTTCAGTACGCTCTCTTTGAAAAATTCGTAAGTACCGGACGATGTTTCGCGCGAGTAAACCACTATTTTGCGATCGTCTCCGCCTACCTGTTTCCAGTTGTTTATCTTCCCCCGGAAAATGTCTTCCAGTTGTTGGCGGGTCAGCTGCTTTACCGGATTGGAGGGATGCACCACCACGGCCAAGGCGTCATAGGCGACAATCGTCTCTTCTATATCTGTTTGGACGGCTTTAGCTTTCATCTTTTCACTGAACTTGATGGGACGGGAAGCCATGGCAATGTCTGTTGTGTTGTCCATCAATGCGGCGATACCCACACCGGTTCCGCCTCCGGTGACGGTGACGCGGGCATCGGCATGTTTGTTCATGAAACGCTCTGCAGTTTGCTGGGCAACCGGAAGGACGGTATCACTACCCTTGATGCGTTGAGCATGGAGACTGGTAATGGCAAGGGAAAAAAATAGAAATAATATACTTTTTACTTTCATGGGAATGATGAATTATGATTTAATATACATGAACTGACTATTATTTGGAATAGATTCAACTTATGGGTTTTATGAATGATAATTTATGGGGCAATGACTGATTGCGATGGCAAATTAAAGGAGAAGATGTTACATTGCTGTTTCAAAATCTTCTTCGGTATTCATTGTAACAGGATTGTAATATGTTTGAAACAATTCCTTCAAACGATGTTCACACCGTCTTAACATAATACCCTTTCCTTTGCATCAGAAATCAACAGGTATGAAGAAGATTTTTGAAAAGATAGTGGAAGGAATATTGACTTGTAGCGGTTTTGTTACAAGTGTTACGATCCTGCTTATCGTACTGTTCTTGTTTACCGAAGCATTCGGGCTGTTTGGCAGTAAAGTGATAGAAGAAGGATATGTTCTCGCTTTGAATAAGGAGAATAAGGTCAATCAACTGAGTCCGGCTCAGATAAAAGATGTTTTCGATGAAGAGATAACGAACTGGGAAGAACTCGGTGGGGAGAATCTCCCTATCCGGGTTTTCCGTTTGGAGGATATCACCCGGTATTATACGGAAGAAGAATTGGGGGATGCTTATCAACATGCCGGGGCATGTATTACGAAACTGGTTGAAAAGACTCCGGGAATTGTTGCTTTTGTTCCGCAGCAGTTTATCACCGAACCGGAACAGGTGCATTTTATCAAAGACAATACGATTTCTGTGAAAGACGTGTTTGCAGGCGCTGAGTGGTTTCCTACGGCAACTCCGGCGCCTTTATTCGGCTTTTTACCTTTGATTACGGGCACGTTGTGGGTGAGTCTTTTTGCGATTCTTATAGCGTTGCCTTTCGGACTTTCGGTTTCTATTTATATGTCCGAAATAGCCGGTTCGAAAGTGCGTAAATGGTTGAAACCTGTTATTGAATTGTTGAGTGGTATACCATCGGTGGTGTACGGGTTCTTCGGGCTGATTGTAATAGTGCCGCTTATACAGAAGGTGTTCGATCTCCCGGTGGGAGAGAGCGGGTTGGCAGGAAGCATTGTGCTGGCTATCATGGCATTGCCTACCATTATTACCGTTACGGAAGACGCCATGCGTAATTGTCCGCGAGCCATGCGTGAAGCGAGTCTGGCTTTGGGAGCTTCGCAATGGCAGACTACCTATAAAGTGGTTATTCCGTATTCTATTTCCGGCATAACTTCGGGGGTGGTACTGGGCATCGGCCGTGCTATCGGTGAAACAATGGCCGTGCTGATGGTAACCGGAAATGCTGCGGTGATTCCGACTACTATTCTGGAACCTCTGCGCACCATTCCCGCTACTATTGCTGCCGAACTGGGAGAAGCCCCTGCAGGAGGCCCTCATTACCAGGCTTTGTTCTTGCTGGGGGTAGTGCTGTTCTTTATTACATTAATAATCAATTTTAGCGTGGAATATATTTCGTCCAAAGGTGTGAAACGCAGCAAATGAAAACGGATAGTACACTTGATGAAGGTTAGCAATATATCAGATGCGAACCAACACTATATCAAGTGAATGCTGACAATATATCAGATGTATGCTAACAATATATCAAATGAATGCCGACAGTGTATCAGATGAAAAAGAAAAATAAATAGAGATGGAAATAACAAGTAATAATAAAGCCAAACGCCGTTCGCAGAAGATCGCTTTCGGAATATTCCGTTTGTTGAGTGTATGCATCGTCTTGATTCTTTTTACGATATTGGGTTTCATTATATATAGAGGTGTCGGTGTCATCAGTTGGGATTTTATCTTTTCGGCACCTACCGATGGTATGACGGGAGGAGGTATCTGGCCCGCTATTGTAGGTACATTTTATCTGATGGTAGGTAGTGCGCTTTTCGCTTTTCCGGTGGGGGTGATGAGTGGCATTTATATGAATGAATATGCTCCGAAAGGGAAACTCGTTCGTTTTATACGTGTGATGACAAATAATCTGAGTGGTATTCCGTCTATTGTATTCGGGCTTTTCGGTATGGCTTTGTTTGTGAACTATCTTGGTTTTGGCGATAGCATACTGGCCGGTTCGCTGACACTGGGATTGCTTTGTGTACCTTTGGTGATCCGTACTACGGAAGAGGCCTTGAAGGCGATTCCCGATAGTTTACGCGAGGGAAGCCGGGCTTTGGGGGCTACTAAATTACAGACTATCTGGCATGTTATTTTACCGATGGGAGTTCCTAATATCATAACCGGACTGATTCTTGCTTTGGGACGTGTATCCGGCGAAACGGCTCCGATATTGTTTACTTGTGCGGCTTATTTCTTGCCGCAGTTGCCTACAAGTATTTTAGATCAGTGTATGGCCTTGCCCTATCACCTGTATGTGATATCGACCAGTGGGACAGATATGGATGCCCAGCTACCGTTGGCCTATGGCACGGCGTTGGTACTGATTGTGATCATATTGCTGATAAATTTATTGGCAAATGCATTAAGAAGATATTTTGAGAAAAAGGTAAGAACAAATTAAAGAGACAGATGGATTTACGATTAGACGATTTACGAATTACGATTGAAGTTAGATAAAGAGATTTTATGATTAGACGATTTACAATTGGAGATAAATGGATTTACGGTACTATAAATTGCAATACAACTCGAAACGAAAAGCGATGCAATTCAAGACAGTTGTAATATCAATCGTAAATTGTAAATCGTCTAATCGTAAATAAAAAGAATGATATTTTTATGATAAATGCCCGTGATGTAAATTTTTGGTATGGTGACTTTCATGCTTTGAAAGGGATCAGTATGGAGATAGAAGAGAAGTCCGTAGTTGCTTTTATCGGCCCTTCCGGATGCGGTAAATCTACTTTTCTCCGCCTGTTTAACCGTATGAATGATTTGATTCCTGCCACCCGTCTGACAGGAGAAATCCGTATCAATGGTGAGAATATCTACGATAAGGGGATAGAAGTAGATGAACTACGGAAAAACGTAGGAATGGTTTTTCAGCGTCCGAATCCTTTTCCGAAAAGTATTTTTGAAAATGTTGCCTATGGCTTGCGTGTAAATGGAGTGAAAGACAATGCTTTCATCCGTCAACGGGTGGAAGAGACCCTGAAAGGTGCTGCGCTTTGGGATGAGGTGAAAGATAAGTTGAAGGAGTCGGCGTACGCTCTTTCCGGCGGACAGCAGCAGCGCCTTTGTATTGCCCGTGCAATGGCTGTTTCTCCTACGGTTTTGTTGATGGATGAACCGGCATCCGCACTCGATCCCATTTCTACTGCAAAGGTGGAGGAGCTGATTCATGAGTTGAAGGAGCGATACACCATTGTGATCGTGACGCACAATATGCAGCAGGCTGCCCGCGTTAGTGATAAAACGGCTTTCTTCTATCTGGGGCAAATGGTGGAATACGACGATACAAAGAAAATTTTTACAAATCCGGAAAAAGAGGCAACACAGAATTATATTACCGGGAGGTTTGGGTAGGAATCTATGTGGATGTCGGGTCCGGTATTCCTTAATTTTTAAATTTTTAATTATTTCATACTATGGTAAAGTTTATAGAATCGGAGCTCATTCTGCTTAAAAAAGAGATTGACGAAATGTGGACACTGGTTTATAATCAGTTGGATAGGGCAGGAGAGGCTGTACTCACGCTCGATAAAGAGTTGGCTCAACAGGTTATTGTCCGTGAACGGCGGGTGAATGCTTTTGAGCTTAAGATAGACAGCGATGTGGAGGATGTGATTGCTTTGTATAATCCGGTAGCCATTGATTTGCGCTTTGTGCTTGCAATGCTCAAAATAAATACCAATCTGGAACGCCTGGGAGATTTTGCCGAAGGAATTGCCCGTTTCGTATTGAAGTGTGAAGAGCCTGCATTGGACCCGGACTTACTGAAACATCTGCGTTTGGAGGAGATGCAGGGGGAGGTGCTCTCTATGCTCGAACTGGCAAAACGTGCCTTGAATGAGGAAAGTATCGAATTGGCAACATCGGTTTTTGCGAAGGATAATCTTCTGGATGAAATCAATGCCGGGGCTACCTCCGTTCTTGCCGGCTATATGAAAGAACATCCGGAAAGCATGCTTTCCTGTCTGAATCTTGTCAGTGTATTCCGTAAGTTGGAACGCTCCGGAGACCATATAACGAATATTGCCGAAGAAATTGTGTTCTTCATTGATGCAAAGGTGCTCAAGCACAGCGGAAAGACGGATGAACACTATCAGGAAAAGTAACATTTTGAAACTTTTTATACAAAAATTAGTGCTACTTAAAAAAATGTTCTATATTTGTCTCCTGTAACGGGTAAGTTACAGGAGATTTTTCTTGAAATGATAATAAATCCAAAGATTTTTCAAAAAGATGTTATAAGACATGTTTTATAATTTGGTTCATAACAGGAAAAGGACCTATATTTGCACCGTTATCCTGAAAACAATCTTTTTAC
>ERZ780190.3272-NODE-3272-length-10803-cov-3.187756_pt1 | contig 10803 bp, 9 predicted proteins | sample MGYA00510980_ERZ780190 | MGnify/ENA primary metagenome ERZ780190 (study PRJEB29588, sample SAMEA1972188) | human gut metagenome | biome: human gut; feature: human-associated habitat; material: faeces | place: Denmark | collected 2008/2010 ... | reverse complement strand
TCTATTGCTTTGTCATAATCCGGCTCTTGGGTAATTTCAGGTACCAGTTCAGTGTATGCAACCTTTCCATCCTTACCGACAATAACTACTGCACGTGCCAGCAAGCCACCCAACGGTCCATCTGCCATACGCACACCGTAACTTTCATCAAAATCAGAGAAACGGAAATCAGACAAAGGAATTACATTTTCAATACCTTCCGTAGTACAGAACCGTGCATGGGCAAAAGGCAAATCTTTGGAAATCGCCAAAACCACTGTATCTGGCAGACTCGCTGCCAGCTTGTTGAACTTGCGCACAGATGTTGCACAAACACTGGTATCCAAACTTGGAAAGATATTCAATATTACATTCTTACCTTTCAAATCTTTCAAAAAGAAAGAAGAAAGATCTGTTTTTACTAACTCGAAGTCGGGAGCAACTGTCCCTACTTTTATAAACTCGCCGATAATCTTAACCGGCTGTCTTTTAGCCATAGTTTTCTTGTTTTATATGTCTATATAACAAACGAACTGTTGGAAAAGTTCGCCCAAAACTTTTCCAACTGCAAATTGTTACTCTCACAAACATGATTACAATAACCATTTAAAATTAAATTTGCATGAAAACTTTATTTGACGAACTTCAATACGAAGTAAAAAACTGGTGGATGTCTCTCCTACTTGGTATACTCTATGTAGTAGTTGCTATAAGTCTGATGTTTGCTCCGTTCAGCGGTTATGCAGTTTTGAGTATTCTGTTCAGTATATCGATGCTGTTCAGCGGTTTGTTAGAGATTTCTTTCGCCGTAAGCAACCGGAAGAATGTTTCCAGCTGGGGTTGGTATCTGGCAGGTGGTATCATCGACATGGTATTAGGTTTCTATCTGATAGCTTATCCGCTGTTAAGCATGGAAGTAATTCCATTCATCATCGCATTCTGGTTAATGTTCCGCGGCTTTTCTTCCATCGGCTATGCCATGGATCTGAAAAGATATGGTACCAGAGACTGGGGATGGTATATTGCCTTCGGCATATTAGCTGTGATTTGTTCACTCCTCATTCTGTGGCAACCGGCAATAGGCGCCATGTATGCTGTTTACATGATCTCATTTGCATTCCTTATTATCGGATTTTTCCGTATTATGTTGTCTTTTGAATTGAAGAACCTTCATAAGCGAGGAAGAAGTATGAAAGATAAAAATGAAGAAAAAGAAATTCCAGTAGAATAAGTAGCAATCCAGCCCGGAAAAACGAGTTGACTAAAGAACCTAGCAACAGGAACTTGCCAACTCGCTTTTTCATTAGTTACACTTCAGAAAGCGGTGCATGGTGGTTCTGGATACTCCCATTTGACGGGCTAATTCCGAACAAGAAACACCTCGTCTGGATTCACGCATCAAACGTCTCTTATTCTCACGGAGTACCCGCATTGCAGGGCAGGTCCCCTTTTTACGTCCTAACTTGACCCCTTCCTGTTTTCGTCTTGCCAACGCTTCCTTAGTTCGCATGGAAATCAAATTACGTTCTATCTCCGCCATCAATCCAAATGCAAACCCCAATACTTTACTGTTAATGTCATTTTGAAAAACATATCCCTCTTTCGTGCTGTACAAAATAATTTCTTTCTTTATACACGAATTGAGAATAGTCATGATTTCCAACAAGGTGCGACTCAATCTCGAAATCTCCGTTACAATCAGTGTATCCCCGGGATGCATTCTCTTCAATAACTCTGATAACTTTCTGTCTTTTGTGCTCACGCTTCCGCTTACGGTCTCTGTGTACCACTTGTCAATCGACAACCCATTCTTCTCTGCAAATCGCATAATCTCTTCCTTCTGATTAGCCAAAAACTGTTTTTCCGTACTTACTCTTAAATAAGCTATTACCATAATTTCTCCATTAAAATGATTAATACCCTGCGAAAAAACAGCAAATACTATTATCCATCACTCTAATTACAGATTCTTTTGTTAATGCCGATTCAGTCATTCAAAATAAAATCATAGAAGAAGCATTGCAGAGTGCTCTTTTTTTTACCATACCTTTACCTGCCCATTATCTGAACTACTAAAATCATTCCAGGCACAAACTTTGTTTATTGAACAAATAAAAAAAAGAAAACCAAAAAATGGAAATACAAATCTTCACAGAATCATTGATTAAAAAAGCAAAATTATCCGGCAGATACAGCACTGCCGACAGCTATCTAAGCACACTGCACCGGTTGCAATTGTTCACCAATGCTCCCGACATGCATTTTGACAAGATCACTCCAGAGCTCATAAAAGCGTTCGAACAGCACCTTTTTCAAAAAGGGCTGTTCGACAACACAGTTTCTCTTTACATGCGCATGCTACGATCTATTTTCAACCAGGCTGTCACTGCCGGAGTAGCCACGCTGAACACCAAGGAAATTTTCGAGAATGTTTTCGTCGGATGTGACGCCACAGCCAAACGAGCTATAAAGCCAGTCCTTATCAACCAGCTTTTGGAAACCGACTTAAGCCATTGTCCGCAATTAGAATTCAGCCGTGACATGTTCCTACTCAGTTTCTATTTGCAGGGAATTCCATTTGTCGATTTAGCCTATTTACGCAAAAGCAACGTAAATGGAAACATATTAATTTATCGTCGCCAAAAAACGGGACAACAACTGTATATCACCATCGAAAAGTGTGCTGCCAAAATTATAAAACGCTACGCATGTAGATGCAAAGATTCCGCTTATCTGCTACCCATACTCACAGCAACAGGAGAAACAGGATACAGACAATATAAAAGCGCCTTGCGGCTCTACAACAAACATTTGCACCGAATATCAGACTTAATAAAAATAACTCCGCAATTGACTTCATATGTAGCCCGCCATACATGGGCAAGCACTGCGCGCGAAAATGGCATTCCAGTTTCAATCATCAGCACGGGCATGGGACATTCCTCGGAAAAAGTAACCTATGTCTATCTGGAATCATTGGATAATAAAACGATGAGCGATGCAAATAAAAAAGTTATTTCGGCAGTAACTTCGAAAAGAAAAAATATTACCAAAAAGAAGTCTCTTACTTATTAGGTAAGGGAACGACTAACAATTCATTTATCGCCACAAAATTAGATATAAATTTTCAATATGAGACAATTTTGAGTGATATTTTTTTCTTAAATCACAAATTAATATCCCCAATACACGTATTTTAAAAAAGACAATGTTCAATAAATAAAGATTTGATACAAATACTCTGTTTGATGTAATTACAATATTACATCAAACAGAATTCTACAAAACAGACATCTCTCACCTCTGAAACTACAAAAACTTTAGGCTACATTAACATAACAAACACTTTCCGACAATCTTTCAGGATTAGTCGTTCCCTTACCTAATAAGTAAGAGAACAATATGAAAACAAACAATGAATAGCCTAATAAACTCTACATTTGGTGTGATAACATGTTGTGCAGCTTCTTTTTTTATTGCCATTTTTATTGAAAGCATTATGCTGCCTCGTATTCTTCTAATATCCAGAAGAAAACGTCTATATGATATGCCTGACAAGCGGAAATCCCATAAAAACCCGATTCCCCGACTTGCCGGTATTACTTTTTTTCCCGTAATTATGCTCAGCTTCCTTTCGGTATCTGGTTTACAAGCCATATATACCACTGAATATTTCATCAATTATTCAGCACAATCCATTATCCGCCTTTCTTTCATGATATGTGGAGCACTTCCTTTAGTATTGTTAGGTATTAAAGACGATTTGATTGGTGTCCGATATTCCCACAAATTCATCATCCAGATTTTATCTGCCCTTCTATTGATATCTTCCGGAACTTATATTGACAACCTCTATGGTTTATTGGGCATATATGAATTATCCCCTTATATTGGAATACCGTTTACAACACTGCTAACTGTTTATATCATCAATTCTCTCAATCTCATTGACGGAGTAGACGGTCTGGCAGCAACACTCAGTATTGTAGCATCCGTTATTTTGGGTAGCAGTCTACTCATTACAGGAAACCGGACTACTTCTATTCTGGCTTTCGCCATCACAGGTACCCTCATCCCTTTCCTGTATTACAACACCATTGCCAAAAGAAAACTGTTTATGGGTGATACCGGCTCTCTGACCTTAGGCTATATGCTTAGTTTTCTTGCCATATATTATAGCATGCAAACATCCGCCAACAATACTGCACCAAGTATCCCTCCTATCATTATTGCCTGGTCCGTATTATTTGTCCCTCTATTTGACACAGCCAGAGTGATGTGTGTACGCGCCAGTCAAGGAAAACCGATTTTCAACCCCGACCGCAACCATATCCATCACAAACTTCTTGATTTGGGTTACAGTCACCGTAAAATCACATTGATTTTAACAGTAGCGACCTTGTGTCTTACCGCACTGAACATTTCTCTGTACAAACGGCTCAATATCAATATCCTATTAACGATTGACCTCATGACAGGCGTTCTTTTTAACGTCTATCTCAACCAACGGAGAAAAAGAATAGCAGGCAATTCTGAGCTTAATAAAATATCGGAGCAATCCCCATCCATCCCTTTGGGAGATTTCTCCGTCACCACCAACTACCGCTTTGATTCCATCCCCAAACGGCAAGTGGTGGTGAATACCATCAATCCGCACTCATGGGTAACTTCCCACCGGGATACAGAATTCAAAAAAGCCCTTCTGCAAAGTGATGCGCTTATCCCCGACGGTACAGGCATTGTATTCGCCGTCCGTTGGCTTTTCGGAATACGTATCCGCAAAATGGCCGGTGCCGACCTTCACCGGCACGTACTTCAGCAACTCGATAAGGTTGCCGGTTCCGTCTTTTATCTCGGAGCCTCACAGCGCACACTGACACATATTACCGAACGTATTCATGCAGAGCATCCTCATATCCGGGTCAATACTTATAGCCCTCCTTACCGCGACCGTTTTTCTGAAGAAGAAACAGCCGCGATGATAGCGGCCGTAAACGCATTCAAACCCGATGTATTATTTGTCGGCATGACAGCCCCAAAACAAGAAAAGTGGATTGCCGCCAACCGCCATCTGCTCCAAGCCCGTCTCATCTCCGGAATTGGAGCTGTGTTCGGCTTTTACGGCGGCACCACTCCCCGTCCTCCCCAATGGATGATCGCCATGGGACTGGAATGGTTGGGACGGCTTATCAAAGAACCCCGCAGAATGTGGAAACGTAACTTTGTCTCCACCCCGAAATACCTGTCGGATATCGTGCGACTGAAACTCAAAAAGAAAAACAATAAAAAAACAACACCCGATTATGAAATTAACTAAATCACTATTCCTCCCCACCCTAATTCTTTTACTGCTCAGTTCATGCGGCAGCCAAAAAGATATTGCATACATGCAGGATGGAGAATACCTGAAATACACAGAACAACCACCTTTCCTGTATGATGCCCATATTCTGCCCAAAGACCTGCTTACCATTACCGTGCATTGCTCCGAACCCGAATTGGCCGCCCCGTTCAATCTGAACGGAAGTCTGCAATCACCGGCAACAACAGGCAGCACCGGCAATACGCCACAACAAACTTATCTGGTAGATAACAACGGGGATATCGATTTTCCCATTTTAGGCAAACTCCACCTCGGAGGACTCACCAAAGGAGCAGCCGAAACAGTGATCTGCGAACGTCTGAAAGCCTTTTTGAAAGAAGAACCCATCGTGAACGTACGCATGGTCAACTATAAATTTTCCGTATTGGGTGAAGTTGGCAAACCAAACACGTTCACCGTAGCCAATGAAAAAGTAAATGTCTTCGAAGCCCTTGCCATGGCAGGCGACATGACCATTTACGGTAAACGCAATAACGTGAAACTACTCCGTGAAGACGAGCAAGGCAGAAAAGAAATTGTACTACTCGACCTCAAAGACCCGGGTATCGTCTCCTCTCCATATTATTATCTGCAACAGAACGACATCCTGTATGTAGAACCGAGAAAATCGAAAATAAGAAGTTCTGAGATGAGTGCCATCACCCCATGGGTAAGTATCCTTTCGGTGCTGACATCATTAACGTCACTGGCAGTCGCCCTGTTCAAATGACCCTACCCCCTTCATAAATCTAAATTATAAATTATAAATCATCATTCATGAAAGAGTTTATTCCCGAAGATACCTTTGAAGAAACCGATAATAAGAACGAACTGAGAAATCTCCTTTTCAATTATTTCATCTACTGGAAATGGTTTATCCTTTCCGTCGTCCTTTGCTGGGCAGGTGCATGGTTCTATTTGCGTTATGCCACTCCGGTATACAATGTCAGCGCCACCGTCATGATAAAAGACGACAAGAAAGGCAGTCGTGCCAGTGAGATGCTCGCCCTTGAGGACATGGGCTTCCTTTCTTCAAGCGGAAGTATTGAAAACGAGATGGAGATCCTCCGCTCAAAATCTCTCATCAAACAGGCGGTGACCGCTTTGAAGATATATGCCACTTATACCACCAAAGGACATATCGGATCACGGGATCTCTATACGGACAGCCCCATAGCCGTTGAAATGTCCGCTACCGATCTCAACAAACTAAAAACCGGATTCAACTTTGAAGTCGTCCTGCAACCGGACAGCACACTGGACATCAGTGGGAACATCGGCGGAGAAGAGATCGCAGCCCACGTCCAACAACTACCGATCCTGCTGGATACCCCGGCAGGCAGACTGACACTGTCGTTACGTCCCAATACCAAACCGATATTCGACGAAACCATCTATATCACAATCACCCCTCCGCTTCAAATGGCAAAAGCTTATTTGGCGGCACTGAGCATTGCCGGCACTTCTAACACGACTTCCATTGCCAACATCAATATACAAACTACCAACAAGCAACGGGGAGAAGATTTTGTCAACAAACTCATTGAAGTATACAACCTCGATGCCAATAATGACAAGAAACTGATAGCGACCAAAACGGCTGAGTTCATCGACGAGCGCATCGTAATCATCAACCGCGAACTGGGGAGTACGGAAGCCGAACTGGAAAACTTCAAACGTAGCGCCGGGCTGACCAGCATAAGTGATGCCAACACTTTCGTACAGGAAAGTTCCGAATACGAGAAAAAACGCATGGATATCGGAACCCAACTCAACCTGATGGAATACCTGCGCGACTATATTGACAACCGAGCCAATCAGGACGCCGTAATCCCCTCCAACGTAGGAGTAAACGATGTCAGCCTGTCTGCCCTCATCAACAAGTATAATGAAATGATACTGGAACGCAACCGCCTGCTCCGTACTTCATCGGAAAGCAATCCGGTGATCATCCGCAAAAACAGCGATCTCAGCGCCATGCGTGCCAACATCAGGTCGGCCATCAACAGTGTCTATAAAGGTTTGCTGATTTCCAAAGAGGATATCGACCGTCAGGCAAGCAAGTATTCCAACCGCATCGACCAGGCACCTACACAGGAGCGTGCGCTCACCGGTATTGCCCGCCAGCAAGAAATCAAGGCAGGACTCTACATGATGCTGCTACAAAAACGTGAAGAAAACTCCATCGCTCTGGCAGCTACGGCAGACAATGCCAAGATCATAGACGCCGCCACAGCCAACGACCACCCCATAGCCCCCAATTACTCTCTGGTCCGGATGATTGCCATCGTTATCGGGCTGTTGATACCGATAGTTGCCATTACATTAGTCAACTTCTTCCGTTTCCGTATCGAAGGTCATGCCGATGTGGAGAAACTGACCCGTATTCCTATCCTTTGTGATGTTCCCACAGATTACCAATCAGAGAAGAACGGCTCAACCATTGTCGTAAAAGAGAACGAAAACAACATGATGTCCGAAGTATTCCGTAGTATGCGCACCAATCTTCAGTTCATCTTAGGAAAAAAAGAGAATAATGTCATCTTAATCACTTCCACTATCAGTGGCGAGGGTAAAACATTCGTTTCATGCAATCTCGGTGTCAGCCTTGCCCTTTTGGGCAAACGGGTGGTAATCGTGGGTCTCGATATCCGCAAGCCGAAACTGGCCGGGTATTTCGGTCTCGAACAGAAACATCTGAAAGGTATCACCTCTTTCCTGACCGATGACAGTATCGATCTGCACTCTTTACTTTTGCCCACCCAGGCCAGCAGTAATTTGCAGATACTGCCTTCCGGAAGTGTTCCTCCGAATCCTGCCGAGTTATTGGCTCGCCCATCACTGGACAAAGCCATCACACAACTATCTCAAGAATTTGATTATGTGATATTGGATACCGCTCCGGTGGGTATGGTGACCGACACCCTTATTATGTCACGCGTTGCTAATGCCACCGTATATGTCTGCCGTGCCGACTATTCTTATAAAAGCGATTTCGGATTGATCAATGAATTGAAAAAAGAAAACAAGTTACCCGAAATGGCCATTGTCATCAACGGAATCGATATGAAAAAGAAAAAGCACAGTTATTATTATGGATACGGGAATAAATATGGCTACGGAAAAAGATATGGATATGGATATGGTTATGGATATGGAGAAAAACAGAAAGAAAAAAAGGAAATAATTAAGAATTTATAAATAATTACATATATACAATAAATAAAGAACTCTTTAAAGTGTTAAATATTTAACACTTTAAAGAGTCATATTTTTAAATATCGCCAAATTTGTAATTATTCATAAATTCAATCACATCAAAACAGGGACACTCTTTAATCCATTCTTCAGGTTCGATTTCACCGTTTCCATTCAAGTCGGGAGACAAGTCCCGGTGTCCGCACACCCTGCTTCCGGGATAATCTTTCAGCAACGTCCGTATCAGCACATACAGAGAATGTCTCTGCCATACCGTCATCGTATTCTTAGGCCGCCCACGGCAATCCAGCCCACCTTCATAACAGACGCCGATACTTTTCTGATTGAATCCCTTTACATGCGCCCCGATCTTCTCCAGCGAACGGGTAGTTTTTATATCCCCATTCTTACGGATATAGAAATGATAACCGGCACCATTGAATCCCCTGCGACGATGGCACACTTCCAGATCATGCTCCGTAAAGTCCCGGTCTTCCCGCGTAGCGGAACAATGTACCACGATAAGATCAATCTCTCTCATCGTTTTCCCCTTTCCCACCGGTTCCGCCCCGCAGAAACACCAACACCGCAATCACCCACTCTAAAATCTTTTTCCACTTTTTCATACTCTTTTTATTTTTAATAATTTACCGATTAAGCGACATGCCAACCGATAGCACCATACAACAGAATATCCCCTTATCAGCACACCAGTCGCATTCCCTTATTGGTACATTGACATATTGGCACATTGAATAATTATTTATGCTGCCGGATCCTCTCCTTCCCCATCGCCACCGCTGCCGCCTTCTTCTTTCTTTTTCAACGGCAATTTGCCCACTTTGGCAAAACTCAGCCCGGACAAGACTTCGGTCAAAGCCACTCCGGGACGAAAATTCACTTTCGCTTTCCGGATGAGCGATGCACTATATTCCTCTTCCGACACGGCACCTTTGCCACGCAGTCCGATCTGGAATGACCCGATCTCTCCCAAACGAACGATCTCTCCTCTTTCGAGACCCTCTACAATGGTATCTTCCAATGCGATCAATACCGCCATCACATCGGCACGCGTCACCGTGCACGCCTTCTCGATGCGCTTTGCCATCTCTTTCACTTCCACATCGCCACTGGCCTGAGCCTGGGCATAATACTTCGCCGGTTCATCCTTCTTCAAAAGGTTCTTACGCGGCACTACCGAATACGTCACACTTTTACTCATACTACTTTTTCTTTTTTTTAGTGTTAAACATTAATTGTAATCTGATTACCCTACAAAGATACCACACCCGCCACCCGGCATTGTCGGGAAATGTCGGTATCGGTAGAGACCGGTAGAGCAATGTCGATTAAAAGTTTCTTGCCGAACCGTTCCACAGGAAAAACCCGTGCAGAGCCCCCGTATTATTCTGCAAATTCATAACTCCGAAACGAAAAACTTTTGTAACTTTGTAACTGTTAGCATAACAAAGAGTGATAGGATATGAAAATTCAAGCAAGTATAACGATTCCCTATGCCGTGGCCAATTATGCCGATTTGCGCGACCGTGGCTTTTATTATGTGGATAAGACGGATTACATTCCACGTCTCGAGGCCTATAATGCCCCTGTGTTCCTGCGTCCCCGCCGTTTCGGGAAGAGCCTGCTGGTATCCACCTTGGCGCATTATTATGACCGCACGTTGGCCCACCGGTTTGAGGATCTCTTTGGCGGAACATACATCGGAAGCCATCCTACACCGGAACACAACCGCTATATGATCATTCGCTATGACTTCTCGGCAATGGTGATGGCGGATAATATGGAGGGGTTGGAACAGAATTTTAATATTCTGAACCGCGGCCCCGTGGAAATCATGGTGACACACAACCGTGACCTCTTCGGAGACTTTCAGTTTTCCACTCGCGAAAATGCCACACAGATGCTCGAGGAAGTCTTGGCATATGCCCGCGCCCATGACCTCCCTCCGGTTTACATCCTGATAGACGAATACGACAACTTCACCAACCAGTTGCTGACCTCTTACAATGATCCGCTCTACGAGAAAGTAACCACTGCCGACAGCTTCCTGCGCACCTTCTTCAAGGTAATCAAAAAAGGTATCGGCGAAGGCAGTATCCGCACCTGCTTCTGTACCGGTGTGCTGCCCGTGACGATGGACGACCTGACCAGCGGATATAATATTGCCGAGATATTGACACTACATCCTGATTTTATCAATATGTTGGGCTTTACCCATGCCGAAGCGGATGCTTATCTGCGCT
>ERZ780190.3258-NODE-3258-length-10845-cov-2.853568_pt1 | contig 10845 bp, 18 predicted proteins | sample MGYA00510980_ERZ780190 | MGnify/ENA primary metagenome ERZ780190 (study PRJEB29588, sample SAMEA1972188) | human gut metagenome | biome: human gut; feature: human-associated habitat; material: faeces | place: Denmark | collected 2008/2010 ... | reverse complement strand
TTGAAGAAGTTGCATAACCGGAGTTATATATGATAAAATACGATATTAAAAAGATTAGTGAAAAAAATATAAGGATGATACCAAGAAAAATGGTAAAAATTTCTGAACAAATAAATCAAATTACTGCAAAAATGAAAGACCGGATTGAGAAAGAAATACCTGATACTGGCTATTTTAGAAACTTTGCAGAAGATTTTGAAAACAAAAATAAAAATATATATGCAAGAGCAATATCAATGAGCATTGAGAAAGATGAAAATATTGACGGTCATGCACTGCTTCTGCTCTCTGCACTTCATCCGTCTATGAATATTGATGCTTCATCAATGCTTGTCTGCGGAAAACGCGATGACATTTTAAGCTTTATGAATAAAGAAAATTTTACAAAAAAAGTTGAGGAAGAAATTATCAAACTTTCAGATTCTTTAAAAAGGATTTAAAAAAAGAGGGTAAATACCCTCTTTTTTTATATTACATCTTTATCAAAATTTTTATACTCTCTTTATCTTTATTTGCTTCAAAGGCTTCTATTGCATCATCTATACTATAAATTCCGCTTATAAACGGTGTAAAGTCAATTCTTTTATTCTTTAAAAGCCGCAAAGCCGGCGGAAATTGACCGCAGCGGGAGCCAAGTACAGTTATTTCATCTATTACTATTGGTGCAAGGTTAAGTTCTTTTCCAGATGCAACAGTACTTTTTAAAACCAGAACTCCTCTCGGTTTTGTAAGTGACATTGAAGTTTCAAACCCCGATGCTGTTCCGGTTGCTTCAACAACAACATCATATATTTTCTCTGGAGTAAATGAGTTTAAAAGTTGTGTTTTTACTCCTTGCGCAGAGGCAATGTCTAATTTATTCCGGTGTTTGCCGACAAGAAGCACATCAAGATTCTGAGCATTCAGCGTCAGAGCTGTAGTCAGCCCTAATTTTCCATCCCCTAAAACAACAACTTTTTGCATTGGCTGTATATGAAGCTGTTCTGTAATTTCACATGCAGCAGCAAGAGGTTCTACAAAAACAGCCTGCTCATCTGTCACATTATCCGGAACTTCAAATAAAACATTAACAGGCATTGTCATGTATTCTGCAAAACACCCGTCTTTTCTCCAGATACCAAGGGTATGTCTATTCGGACAATGGCGGTAATTCTTTTGAGCACACCACTCACACTCAGGGTCATTACATCCATAGCTTATTTCTGCTACAACCCTTTTGCCAACCCATGATTGGTCAGCTCCATTTACTTCTTCTACAATCCCGACAAACTCGTGTCCAAGTATGCCAACATATCCCATATAGCCTTTTGTAATTTCAAAATCTGTATTACAAATCCCGGCCAGAGTTACCCTTATAAGAGCTTCACCTTCTGCTGGAACAGGCTTCTCGTAATTCTTATCAAGTTTCAATTCATTATCAAATACAATTGCTTTCATAAACCAACCCCCCTCGTATTTTAAACATAGCATAAATATTGCACTCTGGGTTTAGATGTAAAAAACTCTTTACAATTCTTAGGTTAGTTTTAAAAATGGTGTAATATATTCTTGTACTCGATTTTGAAACAAGGCTGTAAGGCTGCGTAGGAGAAATCTTCCAAGGGTATGAGGGATTATAATCCCCTATGGATAATAGTTTTAGGAGGTTAGAGATGCGGCATTGCTGTCAATTTAACCCTGATGATGTTTATTATCTCAGGGAAAATAATTTGTTTTCTTCAAGAAAACTTTCAATAGGTTTTTGTCCTATCTGTTCAAAGCCGGTTTGCGAGCTTGTTGAATGGAGATTTGACGGAATTATGCATAAAACTTCTGTATCAGGAATTAAAGCAAACGATTTGATGATTAAACATAAGGACGAAATTGTTTATTCACTAAGAGAGTATAATTATTCAAAAATCAAATCAAAACCTTACGGCTGGATATTTGGAATTAATAAATCTGTAAAATCAGGAAATGGAGAAAAAATTAAACAGTATGCTTCTGATTTTTACGGGAACAAAGAATTGATAAAAAGTTTTTAATATTTTTCGACCGGAGACTCTCGTTTCACCTTTCTCTCTCTCGTTATACTCCTGTACATTTAACCCTTTCTCCGGTCTTTTTCTTTGTGCTTCGGGAGACAAAAGTATAACTACAAGCTTCATCATAAACTAAAAGTCTCCCTCTTTTGTAAAACTACAAATATAACGCGAGATTACACACGTAAAAGAACTCAGGCAACGGAGATTATGGCTAAAAAAACTAAAAAACAAATTGTAAATGAAAAGCACATAGAACTTTATGACAAAACTTTGTCTGTTTTGGATTTCTTATTGACTGAATTTGCACATGACATTAAATATGCAGAATTTGAATATCTTGATATCCCCAAAAATACACTTGCTACAATGGATTTTATTATTTCCTCAATTACGAAAATACAGAAGGGGCAAAGACTTGCACTCGGATTAGATAACGAAATGGCTGAAAATGAAGAACCGCAAATTAACATCATTGAAGGGCTTTCTGAGGAAAAAATATGATACGTGTATTAATACCTTCTGATAAAGAATTTTTATCTTATAAAGATGAGTGCAAAAAGTTATATACAAAAGTGCAGGATAAAATTTGCGACCCAAACTCTTTTGAATTTATTTGTACAAATACTCTCTTTTATATGTTTATTGATGATACAGTTCTCGTAGGTGCTATTTATTATTTTATTGATGAAGACGAAAAACTCTTTCTAAACGGATTTTCAAAAAGAAAAATGTTTCGACAAAACCTTGAATGTCTTAAGCTTTCTACCACCTGGTTTAATTGTGATATCTATGCAGAAGCCCAGAATCGTGCGTCTGCACTATGTCTTTTAAAATGCGGGTTTATAAGATTAAATAATAATACTTTTAGGAAAACTACCATCGATACCAGCGGCCTAAAAGGCAGACTTCTTTCTTAGCCAGATGCATACGGAACAACACTTTACGCAAGCTTGTAAGATTGTCAAATAAAGAAATCTCCTCTTTATACTTTTTAGCATAATCAAAGATAAGGTTTTTAGGATAATCAATTTCAAAATTATTATACCAGCTTGATAAAAGCATTCCCAGAAACCAGCCGCTTTGACGTACAACACGTGTTTTTACCAGAGGATTTAATTTATCTGGAAAGAATAAACTTCCATTGACTCTTCCTTCACAAGACTTTTCAATAAAAGCTGCTGCTTTATAACCGTTCTTCAATAGAAGCTGAGATAACCCAACCTCATAATTTAATATTATGTCATCCTTATGTTTTTGTTTTTCAATACTTGATATAAAGTTCTTAAATAAATCGGATCTAAACACCTCTTTTTTAAACACCATAAAAAAGCTTTGTATGTGGAAATCAACATCAATACAATGACTGTTCATTCCCCAGAAATCACATTGCATATTCTCCATCTCGCTAAAAACTTTGTCTAATGAATATAATGGTCCTATACAGCTGTCGTTTGCAAAGATTAATTCATCGGTATCATCTGGTACATGGCTAAACCCGCGTTTATATGATCCAAAATCGTATTCGCCATGCGGAGTTGCAATAACAAGTTTAACCAGAGGCTGTACCTTTGAAATTTCTGACTCAGGAAGATTTGAATCTGACACAAAGATTATTGTATCAGCAACCTTTCTCAATTCTTTCAGATAATATAATACATATTCTTGAATCGAATTATATTTATCATAATGAGCAAATACTACTGCTCTATGCATATCTTTTTCCCCATGGTTTTTTCTTTTTTATCTTTAAAGTCATACCTAATAGTCTATACTTATGACAATCCCAGATTTCTTCATATGAGAATAAACGATGATACCACTTTACAGTTAATTTTTTATAAATCTTAGCATCAACCTTTGCAATTGGATTAAACTCAATTTGACTTGATGACAAACTGCCATAATGATAAATAGTACATCCGCAAATTCTATAATTTTGCCTTTTCATTCTCTGACAGTGAGTAAAAATCCAACTGTCGCCGTATACTATCTTTATTTCATCAGGAATCCTGTTATAAGCCTCTTTAAAGAAAAACATTGCTATCCCGTAATAATCATCCATAAAATTAGTCGGTTCTAAGTAAATATTCTCCTTTTGAGGATGACAAAATGTTTCAGGAAGCGGTTCAATCCCCATCCCGTTTACCCCAACTATCCCCATTTCACTACTCATACTGGACGCAACATCTCCGCAATAGTTTTCAGGAAGAATTATATCGTCATTTAATAATGCCACGATTTCTGTTTTGGCTTTTGCGACACCTAAATTCCACGATGGATTTACAAATAAGTTTTCTTCTGGAGTTATAACTGTAAGCTTATTGCTGGAGTGTTTGAAACCTATCAAAGAATTATCTATAAGGAGAATTTCAGTAACAGCTGTATCACGTTCAAGTACTTCTATGAGTTTTGTTAGTATCTCCTTATTTTTCTGAAGCGTAGGAATAACTGCTGTAACTCCTGCTATTTTTTTTTCAGTCATTATTTTACTCCGTTTTTATTACTTTTGTACAACATGTTATCACAAACAATCATTTTATAATCGTTTTTGACACTTATCGGCTATTCTTATCGCATAGGAGGTTAAATGGTAACTAGAATTAGGATAATCTACAAAAAGTATGAAGGACGACACAATGATATTTGATGATAAATATTTTATAGGACGTAAAATTAAAAGTTTTAGAAAGAAAAGAGGGCTTACTCAGGCAGAGTTAGCAGAAAAGATTGACCTGAGTGAAAAACATATTAGCAAAATTGAAGCCAGTATTCACGTACCATCATTATCAGCGTTCTTTAAAATTGCAGAAGCACTTGAAATTGGTATGGAAGAGTTCGGATTTGAACTAAAGACTGATGGCAATCCTGATAGAGAAGAATTAATTAAATGCATCTTTGATTCAACGGACGAAGAAATAAAACTTCTTTTGTCTGTTGTGAAATGCTTAAAAGAAAATTTACATAAGTTTAACTAATATTAAGAGAAATTTTTATAAGCAGCTATTTGTCGTATAAATTACGGCTTTATTTTTACATAGCTTTACGTATGATTTAACAGGAGCGCAGCTCCAGAAAGGATTATTATGTCTTTTGAGTACATTATTGAAAAAGATAACTCTACAAAAAAATTAAGCACAGAAGAAGAATCAATTCTTATAAAAAAGATTTCATCAAAATTTTCAGCACTAAATTCAGAACGCGCACATAACCTCGAGATGGCATCCAATCTGGCAAATGAAATCTTTTTTAAAAACGATTTCAAATCTATTTCGGATAAATCTCAAAAATGGAAAGCAAAAGTCAAAATGTGCAAAACATTTATGTTTTACCAAACGCTCAAAGCCTTTATCTGGAGAAATACTTATGCAAATGTTAATTCTATGTTTGACGTGTCGGGAGAAAATCACGACTCAAATAACGCCTCAAACAAACAAAAAGCAATGCTGGTTGACATTCTTGAAAAAATGGGTTATCAGAGAACCTGCGACCAGATTATCGATCACGCTTTACTTTATGGTGAATTAATCTCTTTTACTGCCTGGAAAAAGAACTATGAAGAATACAGAAGACCTATAGATTTCTTTAAAAATTTGTTCTCTTCCGATGTACAGAAACTTCCGCTTATTCTTGATGCAATTGCAAAAGGTAAAAATTTCTGGGTTGATACAAAAAAAATCTATGACAATCCATACATTTATCCGGTAAATCCGGCAGATTTAGTTTTCGATACTTCACAGAAAGACAATTGGGACAGCTGTCCTAAAATTTATAGAACTTACAAGACTCCTTCAGAAATTATTAATAACAAGTATTACTCTTTTTCAGAAGAAGAAATTGAAGAGATAAAAAAACTTGTAAATGATAACAGTTCTAAATATTTAAAAACTCAGGATCAAATTGTTAAAGGCTCTACTGTAGAAGTACTTGAGCACTGGGGAGATTTAAAACTCTCTGACGGTACGCTGCTTAAAAATTGGCATGCCGTCGTTATTGGGCGAAAATATCTGGCACTTTTCGGTAAAAATGAAGGGATTATAAATCCTTTCTCATACGGGGCATTTATAGTTGACCCTGAAACTAAACGAGGTATTAGCCCACTATATTCTGTTTTATCGCTTGCTCATTTTCAGGAAGAGCTTTTGAATAGAACATGCAACCTTCAAGCATTAAGCGAAAATCCTCCGCTTCTTGCTCCAGAAGGTTTCTTTGATGAAGATGAAATTAATCTGTATCCTGGTAAAATTATTGAATATGGAGATAATCTTTCACCTTCCGCTGCATTTCAACAGCTTACGTTTAACCCTGGTGTATTTCTTCAGGATATATCTTTCTTAAATGACTTAATGGCAGAAGTTTCAGGTATTTTCCCTAACATGGTGGGAGCAGTGGAAACAACTTCATCCAAAACAGCCACAGAAATTAATACTAAAACGCAAGGTCAGATGACAAGACTTTCTATGATTGTTGATACTATTAACCAGGATTTGATTATTCCGAATGTGGAAAAGGTTGCAAAGCTATGCGCCGATTTCAAATCAGGAGTTGAAACAATATTTGTAAACCACGAAAACCAGCAGGAAGTTATAGAAGTTGATGACTTTACGCGTCAAGGTGAATATAAATATATGTACGCAGATTCGTCTATGACAACACAAAAATCAGAACAAGCTGATTTAGTTGTACAAGCTATAGAAAAATTTGCATCACTAATCCCCCTTAATCTGCAAGAAATATTTGTCTGGTATTTTGAACAAAAAGGTGTAGATAATCCAGAACGATTCCTTGGAGGGGTAAATGCTGAGATAAATAGTACCTTGCCTGTCAATGAAATAACAAACATTCCTCAAAAAAAAGGAGTATACTATGGCTAATAAAATTCTAAAAGACGGCATAAGTAAGAATTTCCTAATTCGCCAATCACCGTTACAGGACACTCTCTGGGAGGCAGTTTAGCAGAAATTTACCCGAACAAATAATTTGTAGTTTTTGTTGTTTATAAGCAAAGTATTTTTTATTGGGAAACGAATTTTATTATCAATGACGATAAAAGAAAAAATATTACAGAAATCAAGGATATTGATTTTTTTCTAGCACCTAACAAGAAAAAAAATGGAATTGATAAAAGAAATATCACAGGAATAGAAATTGCACCAAAAATTGTAGAACAAAACAAACAAATATAAATTATTTGTTCAAAAGGAGTTGAAACAACCTGAGATTGCATTTCTTTAACGGAATAGTTTGCAAATACAAAACACATAAAATTTACAAATCCTATGAGTGCCAGAAAATTAGCGCTCAAGCGATTTGGCAAGTCTGAAAAATATTCTTGTAACTTCATAGATGAATTATAGCATATTTAAATAAAACCAAAAAAGGAAAAATTATGAAAAATAGAGGATTTATAGACGATGGAACAACACAATCCCGGGGAGAGTTTACAAAAACAGATTTGCTAAAAAAAATTTACAGAAACAAAAGTTTAGAAAATATGAGCGAAGAAGAAGTTAACCAAATGTTAGAAGATTTAATTTAATCTTATCGCTCTATTCCACGCATAAAATAAAAAAAAGAAAGGACGTTTTATGGAAGAAATTCAAGAAAAAGATACTTTTCAAGAGCCGGTATCCGATAACTCAACAGAAGTATCACAAAGCAAAGAAGGACAAGCTGAGAAAGCCCCTTCAGAACTCATTTTAGGTAAATTCAAGTCCGTCGATGAGCTCATGAAAGCTTATGAGAAACTTGAGAAATTTCAAGGTTTACAATCACATGAACTCGGAAAACTCAGACAAAATTCCAGTATGCTTGATAACATCACGAAAGCTTGGACGGAAAGAGATAAAATCTTTAACGCTAAAGAAGCAATTGAAGCAGCTGCGAATAAATACAACACCCCGGAGTATTTTCAAGACCCGATGTTTCGAGAAATTTACAAAGAAGCTTACAAAGCCCTTGGAGCAAACCTTGATGCAGATAAGTTTGTCAGTCTAATTGAGAACTATGTAACATCACGAATTTATGCACTTGAAAAAACAAAGTCCGCGCAGAATGAAACTGAAAAAGCAATAGGCTCTATGAGCTTTTCACAAAACAAAACTAATTCAATAACACCACCGAGGAAAAGACTTGATGAGATGACACCTAAAGAAGTTGATGATCTTCTTGAACGTCTAATTTAGTGTGCTACGCACGTAGACCAATGGCCGGATGGCAAAAGCAAGATTTCAATAATACATTTCAACACCTAGCCATCCTCAAAGAGCTTTGCGCAAACTCTGTTGCCATAACGTGTGCTACGCACGTAAATATCACAAAAAGGAGAAATTTATGACTACAACAAAACAGATGATTGTAAACGCTTTTACTAAAGCTTTCAACAAACATTTTTACAACGAGCTTGTTATTGGTAAGCTCGCACACTCAGAAATGAAAGACCATATTAATAAAGGTGACGAAGTCGATGTCACCATGCCTGGTCTTGTTACATTATTCGACTATGACGGGGGAGATCTTCCTACTGCCGAAGCAGCAACTGTTTCTACCTGTAAAGTTAAAATAGATAGAGGCAAAGCATTTCACTTTGAATTATCCGAAATGGAAGAACAAATGATGCAGCGTTCAAGTGATAATCCTGAATCACAGGTTGAACTTGCTAAAGACTACACTAATGATGCGATTAAACAATTTGCAGCTGCTGTAGATGCTTCTTACGCTAATCTTTATACAAGAGCCGGACATTATCTGGATAATAGCGGAGAGGCAATCACCCTTAGTGCAGAAAATGCAAAAGATATTCTCGCATACATGCAGGCTAAATTCCAGCGTGGTGATGGTAAAGGTCATACAAACTGGCTTGACGGCTCGATGGTATGCGTTATTCCGCCGGAATATCAGTTCTACCTGGGTAAAATGGATGAACTTAAATATACTGAAACAGGTAAAGATGAAATAAAAAAAGGCTATATAGGAACTCTTTGCGGATGGGAAATACTTGTTTCTAATAATATTGCACAGCCGGAAGACGGTGTATTTTATCCTTTATTTGGTGTAAAAGGCAAAACACTTGCCGGAGGTATTTCTTCTGATTTAAATACTACTTACTACACTCCAGAAAAGAACTTCAACACTTGCTATAAAGGTTATGGTTTATATGGAGTTGGTGCTCCAAGAGCAGATTATTTAGGAACTGTAAAAGTTGCTGCTCAACTTTCTATAGCATAATAATTTTACATTATAAAAATTGAAAGGAAAATTTATGACAAGAGATATCATTGATGTTCAGTACCCGACACTTGATCATACAGAATCAATTGCAAATATCGGAATTACAAAAACTACAGTTACACAAGCCAATGGGATTACAATTGCTGATGCTTTCTCTAACAAGAACAATTCTTTATTTATAGTGATTGAGAATACTGCTACAAGCTCATTGCTTACTGTAAAAGCAGGTGATGCATACCCTAATTCAATGCTTGGCGATATTGTTATTGAACTGCCGGCAGGGGTATCTGCTATACAGCTTCAAGATTTGTCACGTTTCGAAAAGGCAGACGGTTCTATTGATTTAGACTTTGCAGAAGGCTTTAAAGGAAACATTTACGCAATTGCTAAATGGGCTGGCGTAAGGGAAGCCGCATAAAAACATTCAAGCAGGGGAAAATCCCCTGCTTTTTATTCAGAAAGGATACTTATGTATAAGATTAAATTTATACCAACAGGCCATGTATTTATACTGCCGGAAAGTGAAGCTAAAAGATTAAAAAAACAAAACCCGAATGAATATCTTATCTTAGAGAAAAATGGCAAGAAATACAAAGATAAAATCGGAGCATTAAAAAATAACAATCATGAAAAATTTATCTTATCAAAAGTATTAGATAAATAGGAGGTAAACAATGAAAAGTTTACAAGATTTTCTTGATGCTCTGGGAAAAAGAGAATCCGGAGGCTGTTATAAAGCATTCAATAAATATGGATATGCAGGAAAATACCAGATGGGAGAAGCTGCACTTATTGATGCTGGATATTATAAAAAGAATACTAACTATAACAATGATTGGAGCGGAACTTTTAACGGAAAAGACGGAGTTTATTCTATACAAGATTTTCTTAACAATCCGGCTGCACAAGAAAATGCACAGATAGCATTTAAAAAACGTCAATGGCTTTACCTTAAAGCTGTTGGCGCACATTTATATACAGGAAAAATAATTAACGGATATACAATTACCCAATCAGGACTTCTTGCTGGAGCACATCTTAAAGGTGCAGGAGGAGTAATTGAATACCTCAAGTCTGATGGATTAAAAAATCCTAAAGATGCATTTGGAACCTCTGTAGAAAGCTATATTAAAAACTTTGCAGGATATGATGTATCCTATATTTGTAAATAAAGGAGATTTTATGACAATTACGTTATTAGATTTGTATAACACGGCTGCTACTCAGGAATGGTCAATGTATGATAATGATGCAGCTTCAAAAGAAGAGTTTGAGAAATCTCTGGTTCTTTCGCTAAATAAAGCAGTATCAGAAATTCTATATTCTTACCCGTTTAGTTTTAGAGAACGTACGCACGTAATTATTACAGTACCGAATATAAAATCATACGCTATTCCATGCGGACTTATTAAAAGAGATGAAACAGATAATTATTGTGTTAGAATAAACTCAAAACAACTTTGCTTTACAAAAGACATTCCTGAAGAAACTTTCGGAATACCGGAAAAATTCTATATACGAGGGGATAAAATAAATTTTTCACCTACTCCTAAAGAAAAATGCATTATAACAATTGAATACATTACTCTTGCTA
>ERZ780190.3257-NODE-3257-length-10848-cov-4.573427_pt1 | contig 10848 bp, 7 predicted proteins | sample MGYA00510980_ERZ780190 | MGnify/ENA primary metagenome ERZ780190 (study PRJEB29588, sample SAMEA1972188) | human gut metagenome | biome: human gut; feature: human-associated habitat; material: faeces | place: Denmark | collected 2008/2010 ... | reverse complement strand
AGCCCCTACATCACAGCGCGCAGCTCAAACCGATCGCCGTTAATGCGGAACTGACAGTTGCCGTTCATGCGTTCGACGGCAAGTTTGATGCTCCTGGTGCCAAAGCCGTGGCCCGCATGCCGGGTCACGGGCATGCCATCGACCATGCGCGGCGCGCGGTCAAACGTGTTGGAAACTAACAGCAGCAGCTGGCCGTCCTCTAATCGCAGGTCAAAGTCGACGAATCGCTTTCCTTGGGGTGCGGCGCTTGCGGCGGTGATAGCGTTTTCCAAGGCATTTGAGAGCACACTAAACAGGTCGGCGTCACCTACATGGATGGTTTCGGGTACGGCGGCGCGCAGGTTGGCGGTAATGCCGTTTCTATTAATTTCCGAGTTAAATGACGAAAGCGCAATGTTTACGGTCTCGTTGGCGCAGAAGCGGCGTACGGCGGTGCGATCGCCGGCTTCGCAGAGTTCATCGATGCGTTTGAGCGCCTCGTCGGTGTGGCCCTCCTCAATTAAAGCGGCCAGGCCGCGTAGGAAGTGGCGCATATCGTGGCGAAGAATCGACAGCTCGCGCCCAGATTGACGCCAGGCCTCGAGCTCTTTGATGGCGGCGTTGTCGCGGGTTTCGAGCATCCAGCGCTCTCGCTCGGCGGTTTCCTTTTCTTCGTATTCGCGCAGGTAAACGGCAAGAAACATAAGATAGAAGGCACAGAGCGCAAAGGCCAAAAACTCAACCGTCACCACCGAGCCCGAGTGGAACAGCGTGGTGTAGACGTTGGTGGCATAGTCAAAGACGTAATAGACGAGCGGTAGGATTAAAAGGATGCTCAGCTCGGTGGTGCTTTTAATCGCCAGGCGCGGACCGAAGTCGCCGGCCCAATGCAACAGGACGGCAAAGACGGCGAGCGTGGTCGCGATGCGCGCCAGATAGTACGTGATCTGCGAATCGGTCGCGGCAAATGCGGCGATACCCATCCAGTTGCTGAACTGGCAGCTCAGATAGGCGCTCGTAATGCCGAGCGCGGCAAGCAGTGGACTCAGGCGGTAGCGCGCGCACAGGTAGACGATAAGCGGCAGGTGCACGACAAGCGGATAAGCCTGGCGGGCAAAAAGCTCTCCGCCAACGACATTGGCGATCGAGAAGGCGGCGCCGGTCACGACGCCGACCCCCAGCAGCTCAAGCGCGTGGCGTCGGTTGATTTCGACACCGCACAGCGCCGCCGAGGCAAAGACGCCAAAGAGCAACGTCGTGGCGTGGTGGATTGCCCAAAGGACCATTTCGACCGTTGCGGGCATTAGCGCCTCCCGCCCTCGAAGCGCATCGCAAAGTAGGCGTCTTGGAATCCCTGCTTGCTGCTGCGCGACAGTGGAATGCACGCGCCGGAGCGCATGACGATGTCCGTGCGATCGAAGTGGTCGATGTTGCGCAAGTTGACCTGGTAGCTACGGTGGCATTTAAAGAAGGTGGCATTTTGTGCCAAACGGTCCTCAACGCTGCGGAACGACTCGAGTGCCTCGATATCGCGGCCATCGCGCAGGTGGAAGACCACGTGCTTGTTGCGCGCCTCGGCATATTCGATATCGGATAAGCGCAGGGCGTGGTAGCCAAAGGAAGTTTTGATCACGAGCTCGTCGGTTGCCGCCGGGCGCATGCTCGAAAGCTCGTCGAGTAATCGCGCCAGGCGTTCGTAAGTCACGGGCTTGAGCAGATAGTCGAAGGCGCGGACCTCGTAGGACTCCAGTGCAAACTCGGGCGATGAGGTGAGAAACACCAGGCGCACGGCGGTATCGGCCTGGCGCAATTCGCGCGCGGTGTCCATGCCGTTGACGAGCGGCATGATCATGTCGAGCAGGATGATGTCGGCGCGCGATGCGGCATGGCGGGCCAGCAGGTCCTCGCCGCGCGTGACGAGCGCAACATCGACCGCCGTGCCCGTTTCGGTCGACCAACGGTCGATCATCCGGTGCAGTCTATCTAGAAAAGCGACGTCGTCGTCGCAGGCAATAATCTTGAGCATTCGGCCCCCTTAGTAGTTCGATTTTGCCACATTGGGTGCGTACCGCCCGCGGGGGTGCGCGCCGTTTGCGCCCCACGGCGTGCAACTCGCGCCAAGTGGTATTGCGGTGGCGAAAGATGCCTCCTGCGCTATCGAAAGCCCGGCTATCCTCAGCTTGCCAGTTCGAAAATGGACTTGCCGCATGATTGAATCTTTATTTCAACTTTACACCTAGGTTTACAGCTGTCTTGTCAGCTGTAAACCTAGGTGTCATACTAAAGCCCCAAGATTCGCCAAAAGAGAGGGGCCTTGATGGCACAGAGCGCGAACATGGATGCATCGGAGCTTGCACGCGATATCGCGGCCGGCCTGGCATCGGCAACGACGGCAACGGAGCGCGCGGCATTGGTGCCCGCAGAGCTCGTCGAGGCCATTCAGCAACTTAAAACCAAACGCGACGCGGTGATTCTGGCACACTATTACGTGGCACCCGAGGTCCAGGCTGTGGCCGATTACGTCGGCGACAGCTTCTACCTGGCAAAGCTCGCCAAAAGCCTGCCGCAGCAGACCATCGTGTTGTGCGGCGTGGAGTTTATGGGCGAGAGCGCCAAGCTGCTCAATCCCACTAAGACCGTGCTGCTGCCCGAGCCGGGCGCGGACTGTCCCATGGCGCACATGGTCAAGCGCGAGACGGTCGACGCCGCCCGCGCCGAGTACGGCGACGACCTGGCCGTGGTGTGCTACGTCAATTCCACGGTTGAGATCAAGAGCTGGAGTGATGTGTGTGTCACCAGCTCCAACGCCGTCAAGATCGTGTCCGAGCTGCCGCAGCAGCACGTCCTGTTCATTCCCGACCAGAACCTCGGTCGCTTTGTGGCCGAGCAGGTGCCGCAAAAGCACGTCCTGCTCAACAAGGGTTACTGCCCGCGTCACCACATCATCACCGTCGAGCAGATCGTTGACGCGCAGGAAGCGCATCCCGACGCACTCGTACTGGCGCACCCCGAGTGCAAAGCCGACGTGCTGGTCGAGGCCGACTACATCGGCTCCACCGCCGGCATCATCAAGTATGCCGAGGAGTCCGACGCGAGCGAGTTCATTATCGTGACGGTCCGCGGCGTGCTCTACGAGCTCGAGCGCCGCTGCCAGGGCACCGGCAAGAAGTTCTATTTCCCCGCGGTGCAGCCCACCTGCGTCAACATGGACCTCATCACGCTCGAAAAGCTCGTGCGCTGCCTGGAGACGGGCGAGGGCGAGGTGCAGATCGGCGTCTCGGACGAGGCAGCAGACCAGGCCAAGCTCACGCTCGACCGTATGCTCGAGTACGCAGCACGCTAGAACAATGTTGCATGAGGGACGGTCCCTTATGTCACATTCAAGGGAGAGGATTCCTGTGGAAACCAAGCAATACCCCGATATGGAGTGCGACGTCGTCATTGCCGGCTGCGGCGTGGCGGGTCTGTACGCGGCCCTCAATCTGCCGACGAGCACGCGCGTGATCATGCTCTCCAAGGGCGCGGTCGATGAGTGCGATTCGATGCTCGCGCAGGGCGGCATCTGCGTGCTGCCCGAAGGCTCGGACTACGATGCCTTCTTTGAGGACACCATGCACGCCGGCCACTACGAGAACCGCCGCGAGAGCGTCGACATCATGATTCGCTCGAGCCGCTCGGTCATCAACGACCTGCTAGCGATGGGCGTGGATTTTGAGCGCAAGGCCGACGGCAGCCTCGACTTTACCCGCGAGGGCGCGCACAGCCGTCCGCGCATTGCCTTCCATGCCGACATTACGGGCAAGGAGATCACGACCAAGCTGCTCCAGGCCGTTCGCAAGCTGGACAACGTGCAGATTTTGGAGCACGTGGCCATGACCGACATCCTGACCGCCGAGCGCGATGACGCCACGGTGTGCACCGGCGTCGTCGCCGTAGCCGTGGACGAGGACAACTCGGTTCGCCCCGCCGACGAGCTGGCAAATGCCGCTGAGGGCGTGCATGCCGGTAAGCCGTTTAAGATCCATGCCCGCCACACGCTGTGGGCGACGGGCGGCATTGGCGGCGTCTACGACCACTCGACTAACTACCCGCAGCTCACGGGCGACGCCTGCTACATCGCTCAGGAGCATGGCATTAAGATGGAGCACCTGGACTACGTGCAGATCCATCCCACGGGTCTGTTCTCGCCGCAGCCGGGTCGCACGTTCCTGATCAGCGAGAGCTGCCGCGGCGAGGGCGCGATTTTGCTCAACGCCGCCGGCGAGCGCTTTACCGACGAACTGCAGCCGCGCGACGTGGTCGCCGCCGCTATCCGCGAGCAGATGAAGCAGGACGGCACCGAGCATGAGTGGCTGAGCTTTGCCCCCGTCGAGCGCGACGTGGTGACCGGGCACTTCGCCAACATCCGTGCGCGCTGCCTTGAGGACGGTCGCGACATCCTGGATGAACCCATTCCCGTCACGCCCACGCAGCACTACTTTATGGGCGGCGTGTGGGTCGACAAGGACGGCCGCACCTCGATGCCCGAGCTCTACGCCGCGGGCGAGACGGCCTGCAACGGCGTTCACGGCAAGAACCGCCTTGCTTCAAACAGCCTGCTCGAGGCGCTGGTCTGGGGTCGTCGCGCCGCGTGGTATATGCGTACCGGCGAGTCGCTGGCCGTGGAGCAGGCGGGCGATCCCGCGCTCGATGGCCGTCATCGCGCCCTGGGCGCCGACCCTCTGGCAATCGATGATTTGGCCCGTGCCGCCGGCACGCAGGCCGTGGAGGAGTAGACCATGAATCCCATTACCATGAAGCTCGTCGTCGATGATCTGATTCTGCAAGCTCTGCGCGAGGACATTACGTTTGAGGACGTGAGCACGGCGAGCGTGTGCCCCACGGCGCGTCCCGCCACGGTGGAGCTTATCGCCAAAGCCGATGGCATCATTGCCGGCCTGGATGTGTTCGCTCGCACCTTTGAGCTGCTGGATTCGCAGAGCTCGGTGCTGTTTGATGTTGCCGACGGTGACGAGGTGCATGCCGGCGACCACGTGGGTCAGGTGCGCGGCGATGCGCGTGTGCTGCTTTCGGGCGAGCGCGTGGCGCTCAACTATCTGCAGCGTATGAGCGGTATCGCCACCTACACGCACAACATGGCGGCGGCGCTCGAGGGTACCAAAACCGTGCTTGTCGACACACGCAAGACTACACCGGGCATGCGCGTCTTCGAGAAGGCCGCGGTCGAGATCGGTGGCGGCAGCAACCACCGCTACAACCTGTCGACGGCCGTCATGCTCAAGGACAACCATATCGACGCCGCCGGTGGTGTGACGCGTGCGATCGAGATGGCACGCGCCCACGCATCGTTTACCACGACGGTCGAGATCGAGTGCGAGAACCTGGACATGGTGCGCGAGGCCGTGGAGGCCGGTGCCGACATCATCATGCTCGACAACATGACCCACGATGACATGGCTGCTGCGATTGAGCTTATCGCCGGCCGCGCCAGGACCGAGTGCTCGGGCAATGTGGATGCCAGCAATATCCGCGCCCTGGCCGATCTGGGCGTCGACTTTATTAGCTCGGGCGCGCTGACACACTCCGCCCCGATCCTCGACCTCTCGCTTAAGCACCTGCGTCTGCTGGACGGTAAATAATGAACGCCCGCGAGCGCCGTCGTGCCATCATGGACGTGCTCGAGGTGGCCAAGGAGCCCGTTTCGGGCAGCGCGCTTGCCCGCGAGGTTGGCGTGAGCCGTCAGGTCGTGGTTCAGGATATTGCCCTGTTGCGTGCCGATGGGCACGATGTCGTGGCGACCAACCGTGGTTATGTGCTGCAGGAGGCCCCCAGCAGCCCCGCCGTGCCTACGCGCTTGGTCAAGGTTCGCCACAGCGTGGAGCAGGCAGGCGATGAGCTCACGAGTATCGTCGACGCCGGCGGCGCCGTGCTCAACGTGATCGTCAATCACCGCGTGTACGGTAAGATCACGGCCGACCTGGACATTCGCAATCGTCGCGATGTTGAGCGCTACCTGCACGATATCGAGAGTGGCAAGAGCTTTCCGCTGCTAACGGTGACGAGCGGCTATCACTTCCATCGCATTGCGGCGGAGGACGAACAGACCCTCGACGAGATCGAGGCGATGCTCAAGGAAAAAGGCTACCTAGCAGACCTGATGCCCTACGAAGACGATTTGTCCTAGTCGACGCCGCATCTATAAGTTGCGGTGAAATAGTTCCTAAAATCGGCATCCAAGACATAAAACAGGAACTATTCCACCGCAACTGCCAAGGGTCCCGCTCCAAATTAGCTGCCCACATATGCAAAAGGAGGCCTCCGCGGCGATGCGGAAGCCTCCTTTTTTGTGCACGGTGTACTTTTGAGTGTGCAAGTGGGGGAGTTGTTACTCCTCGACGATCTCGGTGATCGCGCCAGCGGGGCAAGCGTCCTGGCAAGCGCCACAGGCGACGCAGGAGTCCTCGTCAGCGACGGTAGCGACGTCCTGGAGCTCCAGAACGCCAGCGGGGCAGGAGTCGACGCAAACGCCACAAGCGATGCACTCGTCGGCATCAATTACGGGATGAGCCATGGTAGTTTCCTCTCTGTTGACCGACGCTACAGGCGATGCGCGCCGGTTTGATTCGGGCAAAAACATACCACGGGAGCGACCGTTTGCAATACCCTCTGGCCGGCATCTTCATACCGTTCGCCGAGTATGCCAAGGTTTACTAAAAAACGCGCAGGTGGGGCCGTTGAGCTGCGCAAATGTTAGCTAAAGGTGACTTGAAATATTGAGCTATTGAGCGCGCTTGCGGAAAGGGCATCCCGTTATTTGGCCGAAAAACGGGTCGCAGTTTCCGGTTGGGCCCGCTAGCGGAAACTGCGACCCGGAATCCACGCTCAAACCGGGACGAGCTTTCCACAAGACGGCCCCCAGGCACCCCCGGACGCAAACCTCAGCCATCTCTACATAGATCTCGATAGATTTGCCGAGAACTCAAACAGTGCGTCTACCTGCGTATTTGCGAACCTAAACTCTCGGCAATAAGAAATCTTATATGAATTGACTTAGATTTTGTATATTCCGGCCCATAAGGGGATACACTACATCCTGAAAGACAAGCCGAAACGCCGCGCGGCAGACCGCCGAGGCGGCGCGAACGCACAAGAGAGAGGGAATTTCTAATGGGCAAGATTCTTGGTATCGACCTTGGTACTACTAACTCCGCTATGGCCGTCCTCGAGGGCGGTTCTCCGACCATTATCGTGAACGCCGAGGGCGACCGCACCACCCCGTCCGTCGTGGGCTTCCGTGCCGACGGCGACCGCGTCGTGGGTAAGGCCGCTAAGAACCAGGCTGTCACCAACCCCAAGAACACCGTGTTCTCCATCAAGCGCTTCATGGGCCGCAAGTACTCCGAGTGCACCTCCGAGATCAAGACCGTGCCGTATGAGGTCAAGGAGGGCCAGGGTGGCCGTGCCGTCGTCGATATCGAGGGCAAGGATTACACCGCCGAGCAGGTGAGCGCCATGACGCTCGCCAAGATGAAGGCTGACGCCGAGAAGTATCTGGGCGAGACCGTCACCGACGCCGTCATCACCGTCCCGGCCTACTTCAACGACGCCCAGCGTCAGGCCACCAAGGACGCCGGTAAGATCGCTGGCCTCAACGTCAAGCGTATCGTCAACGAGCCGACCGCTGCTGCTCTGGCCTATGGCCTGGACAAGCAGGGCACCGACCAGCGCATCCTGGTCTTCGACCTGGGCGGCGGCACCTTCGACGTCTCCATCCTCGACCTCGCCGACGGCGTGTTTGAGGTTCTGTCCACCTCGGGCGATAACCACCTGGGCGGCGACGACTGGGATCAGCGCGTCATCGACTGGATGGCCGATAAGTTCCAGCAGGAGAACGGTGTCGACCTGCGTCAGGACCCCATGGCCCTGCAGCGTCTGAAGGAGGCCGCCGAGAACGCCAAGAAGGAGCTCTCCGCCGCCCAGCAGACCACCATCAACCTGCCGTTCATTACCATGAACCAGTCCGGCCCGCTGCACCTCAACTACACGCTGACCCGCGCCGAGTTCGAGAAGATCACCCGCGACCTGCTCGAGCGCTGCAAGCAGCCTGTCACCAACGCCCTGCGCGACGCCAAGCTTAAGCTCTCCGATCTGACCGAGGTCATCCTCGTCGGCGGCTCCACCCGTATGCCCGCCGTCCAGGAGCTCGTCAAGACCATGACCGGCAAGCAGCCCAACATGTCCGTGAACCCCGACGAGGTTGTTGCCGACGGCGCTGCCGTCCAGGGCGGCGTGCTCACCGGCGACGTCGAGGGCATCCTGCTGCTCGACGTTACCCCGCTGTCGCTGGGCGTCGAGACCATGGGCGGCATCATGACCAAGATGATCGACCGCAACACCACGATCCCGACCTCCAAGACCGAGGTCTACTCCACCGCTGCCGACAACCAGACCAGCGTCGAGATTAACGTGCTCCAGGGCGAGCGCGAGCTTGCCCGCGACAACAAGTCGCTCGGTAAGTTCCAGCTGACCGGCATCCCGGCTGCCCGCCGCGGCGTGCCGCAGATCGAGGTCACTTTCGACATCGACGCCAACGGCATCGTCAAGGTCTCCGCTAAGGACAAGGGCACCGGCAAGGAGCAGCAGATCACCATTTCCGGCTCCACCGCTCTGTCCGACGACGAAGTCGATCGTATGGTCAAGGACGCCGAGGCTCATGCCGAGGAGGACAAGAAGCAGAAGGAAGAGGTCGAGGTCCGCAACCAGACCGACAGCCTGTGCTACTCCACCGAGCAGACCCTCAACGAGCTGGGCGACAAGGTTTCCGCCGACGTGAAGTCCAAGGCCGAGGCCGCTATCGCCGACGCCAAGAAGGCGCTCGAGGGCTCTGACGTCGAGGCCATCAAGGCCGCCGGCGAGTCCCTGCAGTCCGTGGCCTACGAGCTGGCCCAGGTTGTCTACGCCGACGCTCAGCAGCAGACCGACGGTGCCGCCGGCGCCCAGCCTGCCGACGATGACGTCGTCGACGCCGACTACGAGGTTGTGGACGACGAGGACAAGTAATCATGTCCGCCCGTAAAGCTCGCACGGAGGCGGCCGCCGCTGGCGCCGCCCCCGTTGACTCTGAGGAGAAGGACGTGAAGATTCCCGTAGAGGCCGCAGACGTTACCGAGGCCAACGAGGCCCCGGCCGCCGAGGCTGCCGAGAACCAAGTAGAGGATTCCAACAAGGAGGCGACGATGACCGAGGACGAGATGGTGGAAGCCGCTATCCGCGCCGGTGAGGAAGCCGCCGACAACGACTTTAAGCTCAAGTTCGAGCAGGCTCAGAAAGAGCTTGCCGACGTGCGCAATGAGCTCGATGCTGCGGCAGAGGCTCAGAAGGCCGCCGAGGACAAGGCAAAGGACGCCACCGAGCGCACCGCCCGTCTGCAGGCCGACTGGGAGAACTTCCGTCGCCGCACCGCCAATGAGCGTATCGCCGAGCGCGAGCGCGCGACCGAGAAGCTCGTCACTGCGCTGCTGCCGGTGGTTGACGATATCGAGCGTGCAATCGACCATGCCCGTAGCCAGGAGCTTTCCGACGATTTTAAGCAGTTCGTCGATGGCGTTGACGCTGTGCATGCCAAGCTGCTCGATGTGTTTGCGCACGAGGGCGTTGAGCCCATCGACCCCAAGGGCGAGGCGTTCGATCCGCTCGAGCACCAGGCCGTGGGGCGTGTCGAGGACGCATCGCAGTACGACGAGACCGTCAACGACGTGTACCAGAAGGGCTACCGCATGGCGGATCGCATCCTGCGTTCCGCGATGGTGACGGTGACCTACGGTGGCGAGAAGCGCCCCGCACCGGAGCCCGAAGCGGCGCCCGAGGATGCTACGGCCGATACGGTCGAGAGCACCGAGGAGTAATTGAGAAGGGCCCCGGGGCAACACCCGGGGCCCTTTCTGGCCTAGTGCCATATGAAAGCATGAACCGTCGTCTGCATGGGCGGCGGACGTAACAGGAGAGGAGCTACGATGGCTGCAGGCAAAACCTTCTATGACATCCTGGGCGTATCCAAGAGCGCCTCCGACAAAGAGATCAAGAGCGCGTTTCGCAAGCTCGCGCAAAAATATCACCCCGATGCCGGCGGCGACGAGGCCAAGTTTAAGGAGATCAGCGAGGCCTACGAGACGCTTTCGGACGAGAAGAAGCGCAAAGAGTACGACCAGATGCTCATGTTTGGCGGCATGCCGGGCGCGGGCGGCGCGTATGGCGGCGGCTACGGTGCCGGCGCAGGCGCCAGCGGCTGGGGCGATATCTTCGACAGCATCTTTAGCGGCAACGGCGCCTGGGGCAGCGATTGGGGCTCGGGCTTTGCCGGGGCTGCGGGCGCTGCCGGTGCTCGCGTACCGCGCGGCGAAGCGCGACCGCACGGCGCTCTTTATTCTCGTCGGCTATCTGGCACAGGTGCTGCCGTGGGTGTTCATCTCACGCCTGACGTTCGAATACCACTACTTCGCGGCGACGCTCTTTCTCGTGCTCGCGCTCGGGTACGTGTTCGACCGGCTGCGGCAGCGCGGCTATCTCGGCATCGTGTATGCCTTCACGGCGGCAAACGGCGTGCTCTTCGCGCTGTTTTTCCCCGTGCTCACGGGCGTGACGATCCCGCGCGACTATGCATGGAATGTGCTCAAATGGCTCCCGGACTGGCCGTTTTAACGCCGGGAAAATTACAGAAATCGAGGTATTGTTTATGATTGCGATCGGATGTGACCACGGCGGTTTTGCCCTCAAGCAGGAGGTCATGCGCCATCTCGACGAGCTGGGCCTTGCCTACAAGGACTTCGGCACGTACAGCGAAGAGAGCTGCGACTACCCCATCTACGGCGA
>ERZ780190.3242-NODE-3242-length-10904-cov-3.543829_pt1 | contig 10904 bp, 8 predicted proteins | sample MGYA00510980_ERZ780190 | MGnify/ENA primary metagenome ERZ780190 (study PRJEB29588, sample SAMEA1972188) | human gut metagenome | biome: human gut; feature: human-associated habitat; material: faeces | place: Denmark | collected 2008/2010 ... | reverse complement strand
GCCGCTGGTAAAGTCCGACGTGTAGTGAATCTGCGGCGCGTCGGAGTAATCCACCTTTTCGGGCGCGGTGATGGTCAGCGTGACATCATCAATGCAGTAGTTTTTGCCCAGATAGTTATCCGACGCCGTGAGGAAGCGGATGTTGACGCCCGCGTCCGCCTCGAAATCGCAGGAGATTTCCGTCCACTCCTTGCCCTTGACGTTCACCTGCGCGTAGTAGGCGTAATCGCCGCCCGCCTTGCCAATCGCCATAGCGCCGTCTTCCGAGCTTTCGACGTAGACGCAGGCGGACAGGTGGACTTTCGCGCCGGCCTCGATGCCAACCGACGCAGCGGAGAGGTCAACGGCATCCCAGTTATTGCTGCCGCGTCCAGAAACTCGCAGGCTCTGCTTGCCGCTGTGCGCCTGCGATTCCGTCACGCCGACGGTGCAGGAGCCAGACTGGCTGAACGCGGCGGCGTTGCCATCCTCAAAGTCGATGGTGACGGCGGTCTGCGCGGCTTCTTCCGCTGCGGCGAAGCAGGGCAGAAACAAGCAGAGTGCCATCAGCAGAGAAAGCGCTTGTGCGACCCAGTGTTTCATGTTTTATTTCCTCCCTTAGCGTCTTGGGGGTCTATGGAATGGATGATGCAATAATTTAATTATACACAAAAATTGTGTTTTGTCAAGAATGTCTGATTTCTTACCAGAACGAAAATGGTTTCGTTGGGTGGTTTTTTCTGATTCTATGCTGATGGGCATGTTTGAACTGGTCTTTTCCATGCTTCCAGAGGGCAATGAAAACGGACGAAGTCCGCGGTTGCCCGCTGGACTCCTTCGCTTTCGCCACTCCTGTCACTGGTTTTTATCGCCGCATTGTGGCTTTTGTCCTTGAATTTTCCGGTTTTTTGTTACTTAACTGATGGGCAAGAAATATTGTCGAAATCTTTCCAAAAGCCCCCTTGAAACAAGGAAAAAACCGTGCTATCATCAAACCGTTTCTAATGAACTTACGACTGAACGACACGTCTTTCTCCAAGGGAGGACAACCCCATGAACATCCGCTGCTTCTGCTGCATGGGCGACAGCATCACCAGCGACCAGGTCAGCGGTATCGGCACGATGGTGGCGCATCGGCTGAACGCGCAGGAGGTGCTGAATGCCGCCTGCGGGTACGCAACCTGCTCCGACTGGCACGAAGGCGATAGGAACATCACGCCTGTAACGCTCATCGAGCCGCCGAACACGAACACGGCGGACAACGTGCTGTCCAATCAGGTGCGGCGCGTTTTGCAGGCGCTTACGCCGAAGGGCAGCATCATCCGCTGGACGGTGGATGGCATCGAGTATGCGATTCCGGCGGAAATCGGTATCGGCACAGGCACGCTGAGCACGCCGGACGTCATCTACATCGCCATCTCCACCAATGACGGCAATCAACCGGAAAATGCCCCGGCGGATGACTTCGCGGCTGTCTGTGAACTCCCCTACGCCGCCCTAACCCGCACGTCGATGGCATCTGCGCTGCTCTGGGCGGTGCGAACATTGCAGGCGGTCTGCCCAAACGCGGCGATTTTTCTCGCCACGCCGCTGCAAACATACACCCCGCAGGAATGGATGGACGAATCTCACGGGCTGCTCAAGCGCCGCGTCATCCAGAAAGTCGCGCAGAAAACGGGTGTGCACTGCATCGACAGCTTCTACGGAAGCGGCTTTGACCGCAGCGTTGCCCGCTCTCACGGCGAAGTCCACCCGGACGAGGAATGGAAAATCCGCATTGCTGACTTTGTGACAAAGGAAATCGAATCGACCCTGTATAAGGAGTAACCGATGGAGAATATCAAATGGCTGTGGGGCGTAATGGACAAGCGCTACCACAAGTGGCACATTCTTGGCCTCATCATCAGTGCCGTCACGTCGCTGATGCTGCTCATCAACCCCTACCTGACGATGCGCCTGATGGATGACGTCATTGTCGCGCAGAACCCCGAACCGCTCGTCGGCTTGCTGCTGACGATGCTGATTGTCAAGGTTACGCGCGAAGGTCTGCGCTACCTGATGGTTGTCCTGCTGGAGCATTCCTCCCAGAACACGCTGATGAACCTGCGCATGCGGCTGTTCACGCGTCTGCAGTATCAGGACATGCGCTTCTTCGACATTCACCGCACGGGCGACCTGATGACGCGCCTGTCCGCCGACACAGACTGGTGCCGCCATTTTCTGGCATACATAGACTATGTGGCGGTAGACAGCATCGTCATGTTCGTGTCGTCTTCGATTTACCTGTTCTCGGTGAACTGGAAGCTCGCGCTGGCGATGGTCTGCGTCACGCCGCTGCTGATGATTATCACGAAAGTGTACTCCAAGGGCGCGCGGCGGATGTTCGTGGACATGCGCGACAAGATGAGCGACATGAACGCGAAGGCGCAGGAGAACATTGCGGCAAACCGCGTGGTGAAGGCGTTTGCGCGTGAGGAATACGAGGAGAACCGCTTCGACGAGCGTTCCCGCGCCTTCCGCGATGCGAATCTGGATATCAACAAGCGCTGGCTGTCCTTCTACCCCTTCATCGAGATTCTGGCGAACGCCATGACGCTGCTGACCGTCTTTTTCGGCGGCTACCTGATGATTACCGACGGCATGACGGCGGGTGAACTGACGATTTTCACCCAGCTGGCGTGGACGCTGAGCGTCCCCATGCGGCAGCTGGGCAGCTTTTTCCACATCGCGATGAACGGCATGGCGGCGAGTGACAAGATTTTCAAAATCCTCGATCTGCCGGAGCCGCAGACGGGAGAGCGGACGCTGCCGGACGGACCGCTGGATGTCGTGTTGGAGGATGTACATTTTTCCTATGAAGAGGACCGGGAAATCTTAAAAGGCATTGACCTGACGCTCCCGGCGGGCAGTTTTGTATCACTGGTCGGCGAATCCGGCTGCGGAAAGAGTACGATCGCGGGTATCCTTGCGGCAAAGAACCGTGGATATACAGGGCGCATCACCCTGGGCGGTGTGCCGCTCTCGGAAGTCGCTGAGACGGATCTGATGAAGCACGTTGTTCTGGTCCGCCACAATAGTTACTTATTTAAAGGAAACGTAGAAGAGAACCTGCGCATGGCGAAACCGGATGCGACGAAGGAGGAGATGGAGGCGGTTCTGCAGAAAGTCAATCTGCTGGGATTCTTACAGACACAGAACGGACTGCAGACAGAGCTTCTCGAAAAAGCAGGAAACCTCTCCGGCGGCCAGTGCCAGCGTCTTGTGATTGCGCGGGCGCTGCTTCGGAGCGACAGTGCGGTGTATATCTTTGATGAAGCCGCATCGAATATTGATGTCGAGAGTGAAGAGCTGATCATGAATGTGATTCATGAACTCGCAAAGACGAAAACGGTATTGCTGATTTCCCACCGCCTTGCGAACGTCGTACAGTCAGATCAGATTTATTTCCTGAAAAACGGTACCATCTGCGAGCGTGGAACGCATGCGGAACTGATGGAACAGAACGGAGCATACCGTCATCTGTACGACAGCCAGATGGTACTGGAAAACTATGGAAAGCAGGGGAATGCATGATGAACGAGAAGAAAAATACAGCAAAACGCAGAAGCGCCCTCCGGATTATGGGAAGCCTGATCGGGCTGGTGAAGCCATTGCTTCATATTATGATGGCGGCAATTATTCTTGGAACAATGGGATATTTATGTGCGATCTTCCTGACGATTCTGGCAGGACAGGTCATCGTGCATGGCTTACTGACGGGCGCGGCAGGGACGAGCCTTTCGGTGCAAAACATGTGGCTTGTACATACCCCGGTAAAAACGATACTCACGGTGATGATCGTGATCGCGGTGCTGCGCGGCATTCTGCATTATGCGGAGCAGTACTGCAACCACTTTATTGCTTTTAAACTGCTGGCGATCATCCGCCATAAAGTGTTTGCAGCTTTGCGGAAGCTCTGCCCGGCGAAGCTGGAAGGACGGGACAAAGGAAATCTGATTTCGATTATCACAACCGATATCGAACTTCTGGAAGTATTCTATGCGCATACGATTTCCCCGATTGCGATTGCAGCATTAACTTCTTTGATTATGGTATGCTTCATTGGAAGATACCATGTTCTGGCAGGGCTGCTTGCACTTGCGGCGTATCTGACGGTCGGCGTTGTGATCCCGATGTGGAACGGAAAGCGCGGAAGCCAGAAAGGAATGGAGTTCCGGACAGGCTTTGGCGAGCTGAACAGCTTCGTGCTGGATTCCCTGCGTGGCCTCGACGAGACGATTCAGTACGGACAGGGCGAAAAACGGAAAGAGCAGATGTCAGGGCGGTCGAAAGAACTGACTTCTGTGCAGGAAAACTTAAGCCGCATGGAAGGCTCCCAGCGGTCTGTCACCAACATGGTGATTCTTCTGGCATCGTTCGGCATGCTGGCACTGACGATCTATCTTTACACGAAAGGCGGGATCGGATTTGAGGGAGTCCTGACCTGCACAATCGCGATGATGGGTTCCTTCGGCCCGGTCGTGGCGCTGTCCAGCCTGTCGAATAACCTGAATCAGACGCTGGCAAGCGGCGAGCGTGTGCTTTCCCTTCTCGAGGAAGCGCCGCTGGTGGAAGAAATTCCGGGAGATGCGGCATCCGGCGGTGACCACGCATTTGCAGGAGCCGAGGCGCAGAATGTAACGTTTGCCTACGAAGACGAGACGATTCTGGATCAGTATTCGCTGAAACTGGAACCGGGAAAAATCACCGGCATCCACGGCGCGAGCGGTTCCGGAAAATCGACGATCTTAAAACTTCTGATGCGCTTCTGGGATGTCCAGACGGGGCGCGTTTCCGTGGACGGAGCCGATGTCCGCGAAATCCCGACGAAGTATCTGCGCGATATGGAAAGCTATGTGACGCAGGAGACACATCTGTTCCACGATTCGATTGCGAACAACATCGCTATTGCAAAACCCGGCGCGACGCGGGAAGAAATTATGGAGGCGGCGAAGAAGGCGTCCATACATGATTTCATCATGACACTGCCAAACGGCTACGACACCGAAGTCGGAGAACTCGGCGATACGCTGTCCGGCGGAGAAAAACAGCGGATCGGTATCGCGCGGGCATTCCTGCATGACGCATCCATGATCCTGCTGGACGAGCCGACATCGAATCTTGATTCCTTAAATGAAGGAATTATTCTGAAATCCCTGAAAGAATCGGCAGAAGAGAAAACCATTGTGCTCGTATCGCACAGAGTGTCCACGATGAACGTCGCGGATGTGGTATATGAAATGGAAAATGGCCGGATTTCCTGATTTTACAGCACTTGACAGAGAAAAGACGATGTGCTACACTAACAGTCGTTAAAGAAAAGACAATTAAATATCGATGTGTAAGGTGTCGGACATGCGTGTCCGGTGAAAAGGGAAGCAGGTGTGAATCCTGCACGAACTCGTCACCGTATTTTGCAAGCAGGGGAATGATCCACTGGGAAACCGGGAAGGAGACCGATGCGCTGGAGTCAAATCCTGAAGCAATGAGCCGGGAGACCTGCCTTTCGCAGTACAGGAACGTTACGTTCGTGCCACGAGGAACTGGCAGTACAAAACAGGAAAGCGGACATTTGCCCCACAGCGGGTGAGATGGTTTTCTTTGTGATGAAAATACTGGAAGCCCCTCGTTGAAAAACGAAAGGGCTTCTTTCTATTTACGCGGGCAACGAGCCAAAGTCCGTGCTTGCACGAGACCTTAGCGACTGCCGCGATAACTTGAGAAACTCGCGGAGCGTGTTTCTCATAGTTTGAAATGTAAAACGTCCCCGATATTGGTTGTTGCAAAGATACCAGCAAATGGGAGGAAAACAAAAATGAAAAAGAAACTTGTAGTCGCTTTAATTTCAGCAGCTATGGTAACATCTATGCTCGGCGCATGCGGAAGCAGCAACGCATCCAGCAGCAGCGCAAGCAGCACAGCAACAAGCAGCGTAAGTGCATCTTCCGCATCTGAGGAAGACACCACAGCAGCAAGCAGCAGCGTAAGCGCATCTTCTGCATCTGAAGAGGTATCCGCAGATGCAGACCAGGAGGCAGCAGATAAAGTGGCAGCTTTGATTGACGCAATTTATGTACAGGAAAGAAATGATAACACCGACGAGCAGTGCAAAGAAGCAAAAGAGGCATGGGATGCCCTGACAGACGCGCAGAAGGAACTTGTAGAAGGAGAGAACGCAGATCCGGATTACTTCGGAAGAGACACAGGTGATGCTTCCAAGGATGATCCGTTAAACGGAGACGAGATCGGCGAGAATGAGCTTCTGGTTGTAAGCTTTGGTACTTCCTTCAACGACAGCCGTGCTGAGGATATCGGAGGCGTTGAGAAAGCTCTGCAGGCTGCATATCCGGACTGGTCCGTAAGACGTGCCTTCACTGCACAGATCATCATCAACCATGTACAGGCCCGCGATGACGAGAAGATCGACAACGTAGATCAGGCACTGGAAAGAGCTGTAAGCAATGGCGTGAAAAAACTGATTATTCAGCCGACTCATCTGATGCACGGCGCAGAGTACGACGAGCTGAAAGAAGCAGTAGATAGCTATAAAGATAAATTTGAGTCCGTAACCATCGCAGAGCCGCTGCTTGGCGAGGTTGGAAGTGACGCTACCGTAATCAACGAGGACAAACAGGCCGTTGCAGAAGCAATCACGGCACAGGCAGTAAAATCTGCAAATTATGACAGTCTGGATGCAGCAGCAGAGGACGGCACTGCTTTCGTATTTATGGGACATGGTACTTCCCACAATGCAAAAGTAACTTACAGCCAGATGCAGACACAGATGGATACTCTTGGATACAAAAACGTATTCATCGGAACCGTTGAGGGCGAGCCGGAAGAGACCGCCTGCGAGAATGTGATCGAGGCAGTAAAAGCAGCCGGATACAAGAAAGTAATTCTTCGTCCGCTGATGGTTGTTGCAGGTGACCACGCAAACAACGATATGGCAGGCGAGGATGAGGATTCCTGGAAGAGCCAGTTTGAGGCATCCGGTGCATTCGACGAGATCGACACTCAGATCGAAGGTCTTGGAAGAATTGATGCTGTTGAGCAGCTGTATGTACAGCACACCAAGGCAGCTATGGACGGCAACGGCGTTCAGGACGATGCTGAATAATTAGGGGTTGTATTCCGAACGTAAAATAGAGTAAAATAAGATCCGGCAGTACGGCTGAAGAGACTCAGTGTGCTGTCGGATTTTAAGTTGAGCGGATGAAAAAGATCCGCTTCAAGGTGATACAAGGAGGAAATTTATTATGAGAAAAAAATTGGCAGTTCTTTTTCTTGGAGCAGCACTGACTGTATCCATGCTCGGCGCATGTGGCGGAAAGGATGCAGCGTCATCTTCTGCATCTGCAGTATCTGCGTCTTCTGCGGCAGACGCATCTTCCGCTTCTGTACAGGATGCATCTAAGGCAGAGAGCAGTACATCCACATCAGATGTTTCAGCAGAAAGCGCATCGGCAGCGGAGACTGCAGGAGAAAGCAGCGCATCAGAGCTGGAAGACGGTACGTATACGGCAGACTTCAATACAGACAGCAATATGTTCCATGTCAATGAAGCAAAAGAAGGAAAAGGTGTCCTGACGGTAAAAGACGGAAAAATGACCATCCACGTCAGCCTGGTATCCAAAAACATTGTCAATGTCTTTGTGGGAACAAAAGAAGAAGCACAGGCAGACGGCGCGGAGCTGATCGAGCCGACCACAGATGAGGTAACGTATTCTGACGGAACCACAGATGAAGTGTACGGCTTTGATATCCCGGTAGAAAAACTGGACGAGGATTTCAATGTTGCGATCATTGGTAAAAAAGGAACCTGGTATGATCATGTAGTCAGCGTATCCAATCCGGTACCGCAGGAGTAATCCCGGAAGAAAACAAAAGATATCCACAGAAGGCGAACCATTTTGCACCGTCTGTCCACAGAAATTGTGGAAAGAGAGGGGAAAAGCGGTTCGCCTTTGTGGATATCTTTTCTTATTTTTCCGGAAACAGTTTGCGGAACAGAAAACGGATGAAGGGTCCGCAGTACATGAGCTGCCAGAAGAAGGCAACCGGGAAGTTTAAAAACGTGGTCTGGAGCCAGACAGCAACGAATTCCTTTCCGGCATTTTTAAACAGCAGCGTTGCAATAAAACTCATAATCGGACACATAATAGCAATAATCATAATGGAAATTGCCAGCGTGATTACGATCGGACGATCCTGCGGTGTTACCATGCAAAAAGCTAATTTGTGAGCCAGATGATCCACGAGGAAAAACTCGAGGATAAAAGCGGCCGGCCACATGATTATCATCTCGTGAAACGCCATCAGAAAGACCTGATTTGTCATTCCGCCGATGTTCATGGAAATGTTGTAGCAGATCATGGCATAGACCATCAGAAAGGACATCATGAGGGTAAATACAACGTTTTGAAATTTTGTTTTTGGCATCGATTGTTCTCCTTTTCTTTGCAATTTTGAAAAATGGGCGCAAAAAAGACACATGTGTTGTTCGTTAACCAAGCAATGCACTTGTGCCGTTTCCAATCTGATACCAATCTTTTCTGCAGTTTTTAATTTTGAACCGTCGATTATTATAACGTCTCTGGCGGCGTTTGGCAAGAGGAAATTGAGAAATTTTTAAAAAAGACAGATAAACAAGAAAATTCGATGCGTGCTGGAAGCACGGTTTGGCGAATGGTGCGGGGAACGGCACCGGCGGGAAAAAGAATGGATTGCGAAACGGGAGCGGGATTGCTACAATAGAACATAGTGAAAACAAAGAGAAAACGCAAAAGGAAATCAATATTATGTCAGAGATCAGAAAAATCGAAAACTTTGCGGCGCCGGAGCTCGACGTGTATGCGCGTCTTTCAGAACCGCAGTTATTGCACTATTATGAACCGCAGCCAGGCCTTTTTCTTGCGGAGAGTCCGCGTGTCATCGAGCGTGCGCTGGATGCCGGATATGAACCGGTTTCGTTCCTTGCCGGAAGCGCAGAGCTTGCCGCAAACGAAGCACTCTTTGCGCACTGCCCGGACGCGCCGGTCTATACAGCAGAGACGAAGGTGCTGGAACAACTCACAGGCTTTGCCCTCACGCGCGGCATGCTCTGCGCGATGCACCGCCGCACGCTTCCGGCTATGGAGGAAATCTGCCGGAATGCCCGCCGCGTGGCGATTCTGGAAAATGTCGTGAACCCGACGAATGTCGGTGCGATTTTCCGTTCTGCCGCCGCGCTTGGCATCGATGCCGTGCTTCTCACATCAGGCTGCAGCAACCCGCTGTACCGCCGCGCCATCCGCGTGAGCATGGGAAATGTCTTCCAGGTCCCGTGGACCGTGCTGCCAGGCGGCAGTTACTGGCCGGAGCAGGGAATTGCTGCACTGCAGGAACTTGGATTTTATACCGTTGCGATGGCATTAAAAGAAGACTCCGTTCCGATGGATGATCCGTCGTTGAAAACGCATGAAAAGCTCGCCATTCTGCTCGGAACCGAGGGTGACGGACTGGCAAGTGATACGATCGCTGAAACAGATGCAACCGTGCTGATTCCGATGACACACGGTGTGGATTCACTGAACGTCGCTGCGGCGAGCGCTGTCGCATTCTGGGAGCTGGCGGGAAGAAGATAAAGATGTTCCGTCGGTACCGGAGATTACGGAATAAAAATAGGATCAGAGATAGATTTTCGGGATGCATATTTTGATGCATCCCTTTTTGAATTTACGGATTTTGAAATTCCTTCCGATACATCTGCGGCGTACATCCCACTTTGTTTCGGAACTGCCGGTTGAAGTTGGAAAGGTTGCGGAAACCATTGTCGTACGCGATTTCGGACACACTCCGCGTCGTACTGCGCAGCGCCTCGCAGGCGGCTTTGATCCGAAGCTATGTCAGATATTCAACGGCCCCGAGTCCGAAGGTCTGCTTAAAACAGCTCATAAAATAGCTTTTGCTCAAATGCGACAGCCTGGCAAGTTCCTCTATGGTAATCGGGTCGGCGAAGTGCTCCTGGATATAGGCGAGCACAGGCCGCAGGTTTTCAGCAGCCGCAGGCATGGCGGGACGATCGGTGCAGAGTTCCGGCGATGCGGCGAGCAGATAGAAGAAGCGGAGCAGCTCACTTTTCAGCAGAAGATCGGAGACAGCAGAGTTTTCAAGGATGCAGCGGAAAATCTGCTGGACGGATGCAGAAAGTGCAGCATAACCGGAATGTTCGGGTGAAATCGGTGCCTGGATGCGGCGCCGGGCGGAGAAAAACGGCTGCAGAATTTCCGTGTAGCTGCGGTCGTCATACCCGCCGATCAGCATATTCTGGTGGAAAACAATCGTATCATAAAACATCGACTCCTGCTCGGCGGGCAGAATGGCATGTACGAGGTTCGGCTGAATCAGAAAAATATCACCGGTATGCGCCGTAAGCAGACGGTCCTCATACTGAAAATACCCCGTTCCGCGTTTGATATAATTCAGCTCCATCTCCCCGTGCCAGTGCAGCGGTACGCCGGGAAAATAGTCGGGCATCCGGCAGTCATAATAACTGTAGGGAACCTGCATGGAGCCGTGCTGGCGTTTTTCTTTCGCAGCAGAAAGCATCATAAAATCCTCCTCCAAAAAGCATGTCCGTAAAATGCCGGAAATGGCAGAGCGCGGCATGCATAAAATCATAGAATAGTATCAGGATGAAATAGAAAATTACTGGTAATTTGGCAGATACAGTAGTAATATATCATATAGAAACACTTGCTTCAACGACGAAAATACAGCAGAAATAAGAGCGAAAGAGGGAAAGAAAAAATGTCAAAATGGTTAGATAACGCAGTATTTTATGAGATTTATCCGCAGTCCTTCAACGATACCAACGCCGACGGAATCGGAGATTTCCAGGGTAT
>ERZ780190.3233-NODE-3233-length-10937-cov-3.587208_pt1 | contig 10937 bp, 12 predicted proteins | sample MGYA00510980_ERZ780190 | MGnify/ENA primary metagenome ERZ780190 (study PRJEB29588, sample SAMEA1972188) | human gut metagenome | biome: human gut; feature: human-associated habitat; material: faeces | place: Denmark | collected 2008/2010 ... | reverse complement strand
ACGGCTGGACCATCACGAGCCCGTCTGAGGAGCTGTTGGACTTTATCATCTTCCAAGGCTGGCAGGACATCCAGATGGGCGAGCGGCTGGCATGGTCGGATATGGCAGGCACCGGAGCAGGCAGCAAGGCACCCGGCAGCAGGCAGACCGGAGCACCGAAACCTCCCAAAGCCAAGAACAGCACCCGGCGGTGGGTATGTCCCAAGTGCGGTACCATCATCCGGAGCACCAAGGAAGTGCGGGTCATCTGCGCGGACTGCATGGAACTGTTTGTGAAGGCCGACTAAATCATAGCAGGACAGAGAGCGAGGGCACGAGTGAGAGTAGTGCCGGTTTTATAGCAATTCAACTTCTTAATGCGACAGCAACATCGTTGAATTGCATATCGCAGGAGATGCTGTTTTGATGTTGCGCAATTTTTTGACTTGCGATAAAAGTGCACTCGTAAAGACAGAGATTCGCTGGGCTGTGAGAGGACGCCCATTATTTATAAAGGAGAACGCCATGACCATTATATCAGAACGCCTGCAGTACCTGCGCCTGACGAACGGCTATACCCAGACCGATCTTGCACGAACCATGGGAGTGAGCCGCCGGGCAGTCTACGCATGGGAGCACGACAAATGCCCTGAGATCCCCCGTCTGATCCAACTCGCCCAATTCTATCAGGTATCCACCGATTATCTTCTGGGGTTGACTGAGTGAGGTATGCCTGCCACCGGAGGCCTTACCGGAGATTCTTTGCCTGCGACAGTGCGGTCATCCATCAGTTCGCGCAACAGCAGCAAAAAACTCCACATTTTTAAAAGTGCACTTGTAAATCCACTTTATTGGACACATTGTTTGGTAGACTTCAGGTACAGCAAAGGCAAACGCACTTCAAAATACAGGAGGAAACTGTTATGGCAGGCGCTTTTTCATTTGTTTTAGGTATGTTGGGTCTTGGTGCGGCTGGTGCAGTCAGCGCGGGACAGAACGCAAAAATCAAGAAGGCAGATTATCAGTATGGCGAGGAGCACGGACTTCACGGCACCTCTGAGGTCCTGCAAATGCGTGAACGAGTGCGTAAAGAATGGTGGAGCATCTGCGGAAAAACTTACAATGCGTGTGAGCGACCTGCATCGAGTTACGGTGACCTCAGCAGAACCCCATGGTGCTATCTGAAAAAGCGCTGGTTCATTGACCACCTGAACAAAAAGGGCATTCCTTATGATGATTTGGTCGTGAACGATGTTACCGGCGTTACCTTCTACGAGAGCCAGAAAAGAACGTCTCAAGCCTACATGAGAAAGCTGCGGTAATAGACCTCGCGCCCCATCGTCACCATTTCTATCAGCAGGAGGCAAACTTATGACTGAAAATAAAATCTTGGTGCAAATTATCGATCATGAGAACGGAGATTCCGTGCTGGGACAAGATTACTTTGCATCAAGAGAAAAAGCAGAGGAGTTCAAGCGGATCTCAGACCGCGCGTATGGCAAGCTGCTTGGTGAAGATCAAACCAGAATCACCACAGAAATCATTGAACGCTGACGCCAACCATCATTCCACAACAACAGAGCTCTGCCGCTCAGACACGAGTAGCAGGGCTCTTTTTATAATATCAGTGTAGAATTTAGCACCGCCGATATCATGTACTGAACGAAAGTCAAACAACCTAGACGATCTCGATTCCCCCTTCACGAGAAAAGCGGATCAGCAGATGTGCCGTAGATTTTATCAATTCCTTCAAGCTTGCCATTTCAATTTCAGAATAGCCATTGTTCGTCCATAGATACCCCGGCAGAATGCAAGTTGCGGACTCAAAGCCATTCTCGACAGGTGTTTCAATCTGAACTCTCACCTGCTCTTGATTTCCATTTCGAATCGGTGAAGAATACACAATCTCCGTACCATCGTTTAAAGTCATAAAAGGGCAAAGCATCAAAACCCTTCTTTCTGATGATATTATATCATGCCATTCAGTCCATTTTCATCAATTCCCATGGGTTACGAATGCACTTTTAATTGTGTCACCGGAACCTTTATGCGGACAACAGACATCAATAGCACTAGCATGTTGGTTCAGTCCCGGCGGATTTGCGGTTCGATTATGGGGCTCCCCGAAATTGTGGGGGAACAGTTTCATTCGACCACTTTGGGTCAAAAGTTATTGTTTTTATAGAACATAGAGGACAGCTCATTTTTGAGCGTATCCACTTGTGGTCACGGATAACATGTTTGAGCACCGTCTGCATTTGTCCAAAATTGGACACACCTTTCTTAATGGAGTCAGTCTAAGCGACCTCATCTGAACTTATGTCGTGACAGGTGCGTACTGTTTGGTACAGGGTCGTGTATGGCGATTCTATCAGCGCTGAAAATTCAGCTGTGACCCATTGAGCTCGGTCGTCAATTTGACGACTGAGGTCGGAAATCACATGTGGATCGTTTCGGTATGTTGTCAACAGTGGTCAGTTTGACCACCGTTGAGAGAGGAATTACGAAGGTACGTAAAACAACGGTGTACAATATGCGCGGTGTCATGGAAATCTGCCGCTACAGCACCCAGCCAAAGGCAAACGCCTTTATAGACTGTATATACCATGTTATCATCCAACCAAGCACTCCGCTGACGCGTTCCTATCTCCTGCTATACCCCTGCCGGTTCACGCCGCCGCCGTGCCGTTGTGACGCATTTCGGCACTTAACGACGCATTTGGACGCTTTTCGCCAGGTTTGGCATATTTTGCGTTACATTTATTTCGAACAGGATGAAACTGATTCAAATATATGTAATAGGAATGGTGTCAAAATGGTTACCTCCGATTTGTCCGCCCGTATCAATGATGTTCTGCGCTACGCCGGGATCACCCGCAACATGAACGCCTACATGATTCTATCACAAGCTCTGACGTTGATTGCCGAGGATGAAGACCGCCTGCGAGCCGTAGAGAAAGAGATCTATACGCCCATTGCCGACAAAACTCTGCGCGGGCCCAGAGCAGTCCAAAGCACGGTCCGCCGGGCATCCAAGGTCGCATGGGATTTCTTCCCCGATCGCGTTCAGGAACTGGCTGGCTATCCTTTGAATGGTCGTCCCTCTGCCGTGACTATGCTTGAGCTTCTTTATAATGGTGTCGCTCGCTATGACGATCTTTCTATTCTGAAATAAGTGTCCCTCAACAGCAGCACCCCGCTACTCTATGTCGAGCAGTAGGGTATTTTTGCGTCTTGATTTGGTTTCATCTAGTGTCAAATTGTCATCAGTTGAATGGAATACAACGACAGAACGATAAATCGCATGTTGCAATCTGTGCAGATCATAGAAAGCCGTCATGTACTATGCGGAGTTTTGTGCACCCCTCAAATCGAGGCTACTGCGAAATACCGACGCCTTTATCAGAGCGCTATTGAACTTTTACCGATTTGGATAATGTTTATTGATCGTATCATCGATAGAATATGCTTCTCGTCAGTCACTTTGACTACTGAGCCTTTGAACCCGCATCAATTTGAGGCTAGTTGCACAGGTGGTCATGGAATGCGGCTCCCTCTGACAGCGGAAATTTCCGCCATCAAACGGTGTTTACAGTGTAGACGCCCTTGTATTATACGGTAACGCGATATATTCCATTTGAGGTATACTTTTTAATGGTATCAAATCAAAACAGAATCACACCTGGCAGACGCTTATCAGAGGCCACACGATCCACACTGCACCATTATTTCATCACATCACACACAGTTATTTACTCATCATCGACAAATTCCTACTGATCGAATGCCAAGCCACGGTTAAACAGCCCACTTTAATTCTTGCTGATGGTTCTTAATCTGCTTGTAGCCAAACGATTACCATCGTTCTTTTTTGCTCCAAAGAGCCTCGATTCAGTTCGCATCGTTGGCACTTTGCTCACTGATCTTCATTCTTTTATCGCAAAATTACTAAGAATATAGAATCAATATAGAGTGAATCACCGCTTAAAAACGCACATTGTATAATAAGAAAAGTGAAAATTTGAGCGGTAATCATACATGTAATCTGTGCAGTATCCAGAATCTCACGCGCTCAGTAGTTCCGATCCATTTTTGTACAGACTCCACGAAAGCATTGTAATCCTTCAATCTACTATTGATCACCCTTAGCACAGGCATATTTTGGTTCTTGTGGCGATCGTTGGGATTCGTGATGCATCCTCTTTCTACGAGTTCTTTACGCATGATTTCCCAAGGGATTTCTTCATCCAGATGCTCTTCAATATAGTCTTCCAGCTCTTTGAACCGCAGTGGCTCGATTTTGCTCAGAAGCGCATCACTTTCTGTAACAGCATACAGCATCCCCCATTGATAGCCTTTTTCCATCATCTGTTTGAGTGCATCCATCTGAACGAGGTATTGATGTTCCGCGCGGCGTTTCCACACCCAGCCATTACCATATTCATCGCGGTCAACCGTCCGGCTGTACTTATCCAGCATCTTCACAGTCCCCGGCTTATGCAGATACGTTTGCCACACCTCTGGATCAGACTTCCCATCTTTCCATTTCTTTGCTGGCTCCAACTGTCTTTTTCTGATACGTTCTCGTTCCTGTTTGATCCGGTCGTGGCTGTAGCCTTTAAAGTACACTGCGCAGGTGTCCTGTTTGCTCACTGGGCGCTTTCGTCCTAAGATCTGCGCGTTCACGATCGGGTCCCACAGTCTGCTGATGATACAGGTCAATTCCGGGTCTTTGATGTTGACACCATTGTAAAATACGGTCGTCACAATTGTAATCCGCTTGCACAGTTTTTCGTCCTGCAGAACCTCTTCCAGCCCATCACAGTCCTTTGCTTCCGGTCGATAGGACGAGCAGGCCGTGGCGATTTCACCAGCGAATTCATCCTCCAATTCTCTCACCAGTTTATTCATGTGAGCGATCTGGTCGACAGATATCAGAACTTTTCCCCGCCTTGCTTCCTGACGGATTATTCTAATCTCCTCCGCATCTGTCCAGTAAAAGACCGCGCGTTCCACATAGCTGTAGTCTGATGGAATATGATAGTAGTTCTCTGGCAAGACCTCATTTGTTTCATACCGCCAACGATGAAAGAACGGATGTGCCGTTGCGCTCATAAAGATCACTGGGCGGTACTTTGTCAGTTCGTTCAGCGTTACATAGGAGAAGTCGATGTATTTATTGATTGTTGCATCCGTTAACAGATAGTGGTATTCGTCCGCCACGATATAGCGAAAGCTTTTAAGGTAGTCCATTGCGCCTTCCGGGTTGGCTTTGCAGAATGCCTCCATCCACTGATAGGTCTCTACCCGGATCGTATCTTTATATTTATTCTCGACTCTGCTTTCGTAAACGATCTGCCGAAGGTCATGATCCCAATACCCAACCTTCTCTTCCGTCCTTCCAAGCCGCTCCACCTCCCGCTGAATCTCATTTCGCAGGGGGACACGATTGCAAAGATACAGAATTTTCCAGTGCTTTTGATATGCCCATGGCAGTAGAATATTCAAGATAAAATAGGTTTTACCTGAGTTCACGCCTGCATCAAAAATGATCCGAGTACCGCTGCGCCAATTTTCAAAGTTCTCCTTCACCAGCTCCGTGATGCGTATCCGCTTCGGCTCACTGGCCACCTCCGGGATCACTGTTGTTTCCGCCGGGAGCACCAAAACGCCCTCTCCCTGTGGAATAGACATCTCCTTCGCCGCCGTCACTTCCATCTCTGGCGCTTCCTCCGCTGCCTGTCTGGTACAACACTCCTCCTGAAACTCGGCGGGCTCTGGCGTCTGTGGACTGGATATCTCCTCCGCCTCTGCTTCCGGCTCCGCTACCTGTCTGGTGGTCTCTGTCTCTTGTTGCATAAGCGTCTCCAGCGCTGTCAGGGTACCTATCGCGTCTGGCACATTCCCCTCGGCAGCTTCTGGCACGGCCTCCTCTGTAGTATCTGGACCATCACCCGGCACGCTGTCCGGCGCAGTGTCCATTGCCTTCTCTGGCGCGTCCCCGGATACACCATCCAACACACTATCAACACCCGGCGGGTTATCCAATACCTCATCCAATACAGTGCCCTGTGGGATGTCTGGCGCACTCTCTGGCTCCATGGCGCAGGGTATATCCCCGGCGGCCTGCTCTGTGGCGCGCGTGGCTGCTTTCTGTGCCTCCAGCTCTGCCCGTCTCTCCTCTGGCGACATCCTGTTCCAGCGTAGGAACCTGCCCATCTCGTCTAGCGACTCCTGCATCGTCATTTTTTTAGGGTCCTTGGAGTAATGGAATTCCAGCTCCTCCTCAGGCATCTGCTTTTCCCCCTCACACTCCTTCAGGTAGTCCTCATATTCATGCGTCCCGTTCTGTTCATCGGACAGCTTCAGAAAAAAACCACCGAATGGCCAACGTGTCTTTTCATCACTCATATTGATATCCTCTATAATAATATAAGGCGCACAGCCCAGCTATCTTGCCAGACCATGCGCCGGTTTGTTAGCATCTACCCAAAAAAAGCTCTGGTCAAACGCTTCGTTCTGTGCTATTATAGGGGCGGGAGATTTAATACACACATGTTTTTCCCATCACCATTACCGCTTTACCTGCGCCAACAGGTAAGGCGGTTTTTTGTTTGCTTTGGATCATGTCTCTGGCACCTCATTGTCCTTGTGCCCTTCAAGCTTAACGCTCATCTCTGGGGTCAGCGTTCTGGTAAACTCCAAGTATGCCTGAATCCCCAGCTCTACCGCATATTGCTCTGCTTGGGCCATCAGTTCTGCCGACAACCGCGCGATCCTATTCTTGTCCGCCTTATCAACCGGAAGGTCCTCCAGCGCCCTCTCCAGCGCGTCTGCAGCCTTGACCAGCGGCTTACACAGCTCACGCGTCTGCCGTGGGATGATCAAATAACCTTCTTCGCCCAACGATACACTCAAAATGTCCACGCTACAGGTCTTGTTATCCATCATAAGCTTCCTCCTTATCCTTTACATTCCACACCATCGTGCCGCCCGAGGATTCACAAACTCCGGCTTGAACGTCACATTGGGGAAATTCACATCCATATAGTTTCCGAACTCTTCCGTCGCCGCCTCTTCGCTGTAATCGGCCAGTGCATCCACCGTTTCCAGTGCATGCAACAGACGAATGCGCCCCGTTTTCCGGTCATGCCCCATCTGCACAAGCTCACTGTCGGTCAATTCATTGCAAAGATCATACGCGGCAGCAATATAGCTTCGCAGCACAGGCTTTGGTTCAAGCGTCACTTCATAATAGTAGGGCGGCTCTTCTGCTGCCTCCTCAACGACATCCCCCATGTTGCAGCTGATTTCCAGTTCGGGGTTGCCTTCTACATCTAAGGTAGGTGTAACAGTCATATCCGTACCATCGCAGAAACGCATCGAAAAGCCTTTACCGACCGTGGAATCCCTTTGATCCGGACAGATGCATCCGTCCGCCGGGGTCGTCTTCCCGGACAGCGTTGCGTTCAGAATCAGCGATGCTTCCCGCTCTTCTTCAGGTGTTTCGGCATGGACCTCGGCACCGTTCATGTAAATATCGATCATAGTCTTATTCCTCTCCTGTTTAGTTGATTAAAAGGCCATCAGGGTTAGTATTTTCAAACTTCTTGTTTGTTCTGCAGTACCAGGATGACGCTACTTGCCTTCTGCTCACTGCTTCACCCCTCCATCATCTTCTCTTCCAGTGCGCCTCTCATTACACGAGCGCCCAGCTCGAACCCTTTCATAAAGCAGAATTCCATTCCCCTGTGTGCTGCCTGTACAGACAGATGGCAGATATCCGACAGGACGCTCTGCGGCATGTGTGTTGCCTGCGCATAGTTCTCCAAGTAGCGTTCAAATGCATCTGCGGCTTCCTTGAGTTCCGCCGACTCTCTGAGGTTCACCAGATCATTCAGATTCACATAAATCTCCTCCTCATTGTCGAGCAGGTTCTTTTTGACGTTATTTTCAACCATGTTATAGCTCCTTCTCATTAAAATATATTTTTGAAAACAGGTACATTGTCGATGCGGTGCTCGCCTTAGTCGTAATTCGAACCCCTCTGGTAGATCGTCTCGACAGTCTCCTCCGTAACGCATTTGATGAGCAGCTCCGGCTCGCCCACCTCATTCAGGATAGGCCTGATCCGCAGCGTTGTGCCGTCGTCCAGATTGTACAGCAGCCCCTTAGCATCGTAAAAGCAGGGCTGGATACACATCTCCACATCAGCCGTTTTTCCAGCCAGAATGCTGTTGAGTACCGCCTCTGCGTTCTGTTCCTCTTCACGGTTCTCGGTCAGAACATTCGCATCATTGAAGTAAAGTCCGATCATGTCAGTTCTCCTCGCATTATGCACATTTGTTGTTTCGGTCGTTCTTCAGAGCCGGGGTCAAAGGCTTGTCCGCCGGGCAGATGGATTGCAGTAGCCCCCGTGCCTCGCTCTCCAACCGCTGGAGTTCGGCACGCACCTGCTCCCATTCCTTCAGCTCCCCGCTGGCGACTCCTTCCCGGATCGTGCGCCTTACAGCCTCTGCCCGCGCCTCCTCCAGCCTTGTATGATAAGTACAAATATTGTACTCCACCCCGCCATCGACCTTCGTATGCGCCTTTTTCAACGTATAACACACGCGGCTCGCATCCAGATAATAGTCGTTCCAAACTTTCAACATCATCAACACCTCCGAATTAATTTTTTTGTTCATTTTGCTAGAGTCTATGTCCAGGTCCCCTTGTTGGCAGGGTGCTGCCCGAACTCTATGTCCTTAAGGACAACCAGACCTTCACGTTTGCTGCCTTGCCACTCCTGGCCGCTTCAGCAGTATCTTCCTATCCTGTGCCCAGGTACGAAACCAGATTGCAGTTCACGACGAGCTCCTCCTTTCTTAAGATTTGTCAACGTTGGAAAGTCGAACGAATATTCTCACCTTATCAACCTTGCCGCGTAAGTATACCACCAAGTAGTTCCATTGTCAAGTATTTTTCAAAGATAAATATTCATTTTTGGTATTTCTCAACATTGTAAATTTCTATATCTGGTTTTTTGTTTTGATATATTGACATTTTTAGAATTCCATGTTATTATATAAATACCTATTAGAAAGGAGTGTCCCAGAATGAGCGTCTGTCAAAACATTAAGACCGTTGCAGAAGTTAAGAGGATTCCCATCAAAGAACTCAGCCGCACGGTTGGTATCCCCTATACCACTTTATATAATATGTTGAATCGCGACAGTGACCGGTTCGACCTCAATCTGCTGGAGAAGATCGCACAATCTCTGGATGTGTCCGTTGGAACATTAATTGATCCGCTTGAGCCCAGTGAAGAGCAGATTGCGCACGACTATTACCCACTACACAACAAATACTTAGCGCGTCATCCCTCTGATGATGGATTTACCAATCTGCAGAACACCGATGAAGACAACCCGTGCAATACCGAAAAGAACGACCATTTTCCGTTTGATCCAGGCGATAAAAGACACAACTCCCTGTGCGAATTCGACCAGCTAAACCCTCTTGGGCAGGAAGTCGCTGTACAGCTTCTGCTTTCCATAAGGTCTCATCAGTTTGAGGGTGATTTGCGGCGTGAGTTCATCTTCCTTCTGAAGCATTCTAACAACAAAGCTGTCTTTCAGTTGAATCAGGCGCTTATGAGTCTTTCCTATTTAAGTAGTTTCAACGATCGGTATGCCAAGCCAAGTTTTACCGAGCTTCTTAAAAGTTTGGATACCGAAGTAGATTGATTCCATCCCTCATTTCTCTCCATAGAGCAATGGGGGTATTTTTATGCTCATCTACCAAAAAAGAGCAGTCCCACCACCCGGCGGAACTACTCTTGAAGTGTACGATTTAATTTTTACAGGTTCATCAAGGGGCTGGTCTGGGTGCCACGATCCACGATGTCCTTATCCTTAATGCCCAACAGGTAGCGCTGGGTGATCATGATATTGACGTGCCCCATCAGGCGGGAGACACTATACAGGTCCAGACCATTCTTTAACTGCATCTGTGCGAAGGTGTGGCGGCAGGTATGAGGGCTGACACGCACCGAGGACGAGACCCCCACCTCTTTTGCGGCGTGCTTCAATATCCGTGCTACGGCTTCATCGGTCATGGGCTTACCATTTTTGCTGGGGAAGAGGTTCTTGTAGCGAGTAGGGCGCTCTTTCAGGTAGCCATCCCGGAGTGTGCAGTACTTGACGAGCTGCTTGGAGAGTGCGGGCGATTTGGGCACGACCCGTTCCTTGCTGCCCTTGCCATGCTTGACCAGAATATAGTCCTGCTTGATATCCTCCGGCTCCATCAGGATCATTTCGTTGCAGCGCATCCCGGTATCAAACAGCAGCATGATGATGGTCTTGTTCCGCACGTCCAGAAAATCCTTGCCGTCGTAGAACTGGATCATCCGCTTCATCTCAGCCACTGTAAAGGTATCGATGATCGTCCGGGGCTGGCGGAGGCACTTTACCTTTTTGGCCGGATTGTCCCGCTCCTCCAGATAGCCCTCATTGACCAGATAGTTGAACCATGTGCGCCACACCTTGAGCAGGTCGTTGATATAGCGGGACGTGCTGCCCGCGTCCTGCTTTTCCTTCATCAGGTCCCGGATGTGGCGGGGACGGACGTCTTCCAGCTCAGTGATCTGCTTCAGCTCCAGATATTCCAGCAAAAACCGGGTCGCAGCCTTATAATTGCGCAGGGATCCTTTAGCCAGATGGCGGCATTCACAGTCGTAGATAAATTCATCGCGGAGATCTTTCAAACACATAAAAAAACACCCTTTCCTTCATGGCGGACCACAAAAGAAAGGGTGAAAAATCGCTAGATATGGTTGTCGTACCAAATCAGGCTTGTTCATAGTTGAGCAAGACAAACTCCGGCCGACAAATCATCCAATTTTTAACGCAGCTGCGTGATTAGCAGTTCTCAGCGAAGTACTTAATGGTACGGACCATCTGAGAGGTGTAGGAGTT
>ERZ780190.3228-NODE-3228-length-10951-cov-3.432269_pt1 | contig 10951 bp, 12 predicted proteins | sample MGYA00510980_ERZ780190 | MGnify/ENA primary metagenome ERZ780190 (study PRJEB29588, sample SAMEA1972188) | human gut metagenome | biome: human gut; feature: human-associated habitat; material: faeces | place: Denmark | collected 2008/2010 ... | reverse complement strand
TCCAGCCAGGCGCCGGTCTCGCCCGCCACAAAGCCGAGGGCGACGCTCTCGCACCCGAGCTGGGCCAGCACGCCGGACACATTGATGCCCTTGCCGCCCAGCACGCAGTCCTCGCCCCTGGCGCGGTTGACGTCGCCCACCTGCAGCTCACGGTCCAGCCGCACAACGTAATCAATGGCCGGGTTGAATGTCACGGTGTAGATCATTGCTCTGTCTCCTTTACCAGTGTCAGCTGTCTGTATTTTGGGTCAGGGCAGCGGTTCGTCAGGATCGCGCCGCTGTAAATCTCCCCGATGACGGCCGGATAGACCCGGCCGAATTTGCTGTCATCCACCAGATACCAGGTCTCCCGCGCGCGGCGGACGGCAACGGCCTTGACGGCGGCCTCCTCCGGGTCGGGCGTTGTGAATCCGATGTTCAGCGCCACGCCGTTGGCCCCGATGAACGCCTTGGTGAAATTGAACTGCTGCAGCGCCGTGATGGCCGCCGCACCGATGATGGCCTCTGTCCGGGGGCGCAGCAGACCGCCCGGCACGCAGACGTGGCAGCTTTTTTGTGCCAACAGCCGCGCGTGGGCGATGCCGTTGGTGACGTAGTGGGCCTCCAGCGCGGGGCCGCTCAGCGCCCGGACCATGGCCAGTGTGGTTGTACCGGCGTCGATGTAGATGAAATCCTCCGCCCGGATCAGGTCTGCCGCGGCCTGCGCGATGCTGCGCTTCTGCCCGACGGCAAGCGCCTCCTTGGCGGCCATCGTCGGCTCATCGGCCAAAAACTGGCCGTCCGGCAGGGTCGCACCGCCGTGGACCTTATTCAAACGGCCCTGCCGCGCCAGCTCGGTCAGGTCGCGGCGGATCGTGGATTCACTGGCGTTAAGTGCCTCGCACAGCTCCTGCACGGTGGCGGTGCGTTTTTCCGCCAGCAGGTTCAGGATCAGGGCAAAGCGTTCCTCGGCTAACATAGGGTTTTGCTCCTTTCCCGGTCTTTGTTTGACCGATTTTGGTGTTTTGTGGATGTTTCTGATTGACTGTAGCTTTATTATAGCAGATTATCCGTCAAAATCAATCAGTTTCGGTCATTTTCACTCACCAAAAATGAAGGGTAGTTTTTGTGCAGGATGTACAAAACAAAAAAGGCTTCCCCCGCGCAGGGGAAAGCTGTCACCGAAGGTGACTGATGAGGGCCGGGTTTGCGCAGCAACCCTTTTACGGGCAATCACGGCAAGCTCGCCCCTCATCCGGCCTACGGCCACCTTCCCCCAAGGGGGAAGGCATGATACGTTTCAGATAAATTTCCCCGTCCTGCTCTCCGGGTTCCGCTTCACCTCGGCGGGGGTTCCGCAGGCGACGACACGTCCGCCCTCCTCACCGCCGCCGGGTCCCATGTCGATGAGATAGTCCGCGCTGCGGATGACGTCGAGGTCATGCTCAATGACGATGACCGTCGCGCCGTTTTCGATCAGGGTTCGGAACACGCCCAGCAGCGTGCGCACGTCGCCCAGGTTGCGGTAGAGCAGCATGGCGTAGGTGGCGGCGAGCAGCAGCACGAAACTCTGGAAAAGGGCGTTTTCCGCGAGCGGCGGAGGCGGTGCGAGCGGAATGCGCGCGGGTTCCGCGAGGGTCGACTGCGCTCCGAAAATTGCGGCGGAGGTCGTGTCGCGCCATTCGGAAGGGGCTGCACCGGTCGCTGCAACGGAGAACGGCGCGGAACCGCCGTCCGCAAAGGCCGGGTTTGCAAAGGCCGGATTTGCAAAGTTCGTTCCCGCAAAGGCCGTTTCCGCCCGGAGCGTATCCGGACCGGGGACATATCCCGTCCGGGCCGGTGCGTCCGGAGTTCCGGACACCGAATCCGCCGCAGGCACTGCGGGTTGCGTATGTGCCGGCGAGGAGTTCATCAGGCGAAGTGGCGTTTGAGTGTGATGCGAATGGTGGTTCCCTTGCCGATTTCGGAGTCGATGACGGCGATCTTACCCTGGTGGTACTCCTCGACGATGCGGCGCGAGAGCGACAGCCCGAGGCCCCAGCCGCGGGTCTTGGTCGTGAATCCCGGTTCGAAGATGCGTTTCCAGTTGCTCTTGGGAATGCCCTTGCCTGTGTCCTTCACGTCGATCATAACGCTCCTGTCGTCCGACGAAATCCGCACGTCGATGGCTCCGTGGCCTTGCAGGGCGTCGAGCGAGTTTTTCATCAGGTTCTCCACGACCCATTCGAACAGTGCGGCGTTGATGTTGGCCTGCACGGGGGCGATGGCCAGTCCGTTGTAGTCGAGCGTCACGTTGCGGGGAATGCGCTTGCGGAAATACATGACCGATTCGCCCACCACTTCGTTGATGTTCGCCGGGGTGAGGGGCGTCTCGGAGCCGATTTTCGAAAAACGGTCCACGATCTTCATCAGGTGCGTGAGGTCCTTGTTCATCTCCTCGACGGCCGTCTGGTCCACATCCTGCGAACGCAGGTATTCGATCCATCCCAGCAGCGACGAGGTCGGGGTTCCCAGCTGGTGGGCGGTCTCCTTGGCCAGTCCGATCCAGACGCGGTTCTGCTCGTCGTGCTTCGACGAGCGGAAGGCGATGAATCCCAGTGCGATGAAGGCCGTGATGACGAGGAGCTGCACGTAGGGGAAGTAGTAGAGCGACTTGAGCAGCGCCGACTTGCCGTAGAAGATGATGTGGTAATGCTGCGACGACCAGAAGAATTTCACCGGGATCGGCGGGTTGTCGACCGAAAATTTGTCGATCTGTTTCCGGAGCCGTCCGGGATGGTTGATGATCTTCTCGGGGATGAGGTGCGAGTTGATGACTTCGAGGTTCTCGTTGGTGATGATGAACGGGATGTTGTTGCCGTTGGACATGATGTCGGCCACGAACGGGTCCTGGATCGAGCCGCCCAGCACGTCGCGCGTCACGCGCTCCATGGCGTGGGCCCACAGCGCCACGTCGTGCTGCTCCTTCTCCTTGAGCCGCCGGGCCATGTCGTTGGTGTAGAGCAGCGACAGGGCGCCGAGCGTCACCCCGACGACGATCACCACCACCCGGTTGCGGAACGAGAAGAATTCAGTCCTGATTTTCATGTCTTTACTTGCGCTTGGTGTCCTGCTCGCGGGTGATTCGGGCGTACTCTGCGGGATCGCCGAGCACCTCGACGGCCTTTTTCACCTCCTTGTCGCCCGACAGCGAGTGCTCGATCACGCCGGCCTGGTAGCCGTGGCGCATGACGATGTCGTTGTTGATCGTCTCGACGACCTGCGTGCGGTAGGTTTCGAGGTTGGTCTGCGTGTCGTCCTTCAACTCGGCCTCCACCTGCTCGAACTTGTTCTTCAAGTCGGCGAAACGGTCGTCCTCGGCGGCTTTTTTCAGCGCCTTGAGCGCCCGGCGGGTGTCCGATTCGTAGGGGACCTTTTTGTCTTGCATGAACTCCGCGAAGTCGGCGTAGTCCTTGTCCGTGATCGAGAAGGTGCGGATGTCGATCTGCCGGCCGGGGTTGCGGCGCGTGTATTCGTCGCCGAAATCCTCGATGAATCCCAGCGCGTAGAGCGTCAGGGCGAAGCGTGAAATGTACTCCGGGTCGGTCGCGATGTCGGGCATCACGCCGCCGCCGTCGTAGACCTTGCGGCCCGCGCGGGTCGTGAACTCCGAGATCAGCGAGTCGGGCACCGCGCGCACCGAACCTTCCTGCGAATGGGAATAGTCGATGGCCTGGATGCAGCGGCCCGAGGGGATGTAGTATTTGGCCGTGGTGAGTTTGAGCATGGCATTGTAGCCCAGCGGTCGAGGCGACTGCACGAGTCCCTTGCCGAAACTGCGCTGGCCGATCAGCACCGCGCGGTCGAGGTCCTGCAACGCCCCGGCGACGATCTCCGCCGACGACGCCGAATTGCCGTTGATCAGCACCGTCAGCGGCAGGTCTGCAAGGATCGGCTCCGTGTCGGTGCGGAACACCTGCTTCGAATCTTCCGAACGCCCCTTGGTGCTGACCACCTCGGTCCCTTTGGGGACGAACATTCCCAGGATTTTGACCGCCTCCTGCATGATGCCGCCGCCGTTGCTGCGGTAATCGAGGATCAGACCCTTCAGTTCTCCCCCGGTGCGCAGCTTCTCGACGGCTGCGCGCATGTCTTCGTAACACCCTTCGGTAAAGTCGCTGTGACGGATGTAACCGATGCCGTCGGCCACCCATCCCGTGTAAGGCACGCCCGGAATGGAGATGCGCTCGCGCTGCAGGGTAACGGTCTCTGTGCTGCCGTCGAGGTGCTCGACGGTCACTTTGACCTTGCTGCCCGGCTCGCCCTTGAGACGCGAGGAGACCTGCTCGGTCGTGAAGCCTTTGGCGTCCTTGCCGTCGATCGAGAGGATCTTGTCGCCGATCTTCAGCCCGGCCTTGTCGGCGGGCGATCCCTGGTAGGGCTGCGCGATGCGGACGTAGTCGTCCTTCTGGCGGATGAGCGCCCCGATGCCGTCGTACTTGCCCGTGGTGAGCAGTTCGAAATCCTGCATCCCCTCCTCGGGGATATACTCCGTGTAGGGGTCCAGGTCGCTGACCATGCCGGCGGCGGCCCCCTCCATCAGGCGGTCGGGGTCCACGGGGTCGACGTAGTTGAGCGACAGTTCGCGCATCATGTTGACGGCGATCTCCATGTTGCGGCCCAGCCCGAAGTCGTTGCGGGCGGCGAATGTCAGAAGTCCCGCGGCGCCGACAGCGGCCGCCGCAGTGAGCAGGTAACGGTATTTTCTAATCATTGCGTGTCATGTGTATATACGAATCGAGCCGGTACTGCACCCGGGCGACGCCGCGGCGGATGCCGTCGAGCACGATCCATTGTCCGTACTGTGAAACCTTTATCTCGTCTTCGCCCAGCAGCATCAGCTTCTGGCCGAAATTGTCGGCGCGGAAGGTCATCACCCCGTCCTCGTCCGAGCGCAGCGAAAAGCCTGCCGAGCGGAACGCGTTTAGGATCTGTTCCCGGTTCTCCTCGATGTCGCCCTCCACCCGGCGCACCACGAACCCGAATCTGGGGTAGACTGCCGCCAGCGCCACGATCGCCGCAAAGAGCATCAGGTAGCGGTCGGTGTGCAGCATGACGTAGAGCGTGTCGTCGAGCGACAGCGCCGAGGTCCCGGTCATCAGCATCAGCCCCATCAGGGCTATACAGAGAACGCACAGGGCGAAGAAATATTTTAACGAACGGACGATATACTTTTTCATGGCGGGCGATAATTATGAATTTTGGATTCTGAATTCTGAATTGAGGTTGCCGATTGCGTCGGCAACATCCTGCATCAGCCATTTGGGCGTCGACGTGGCGCCGCAGATGCCCACCGTCGCGGCTCCTTCGAACCATGCGGGGTCGATTTCCGAAGCCTCCTCGACGACGTGCGTGCGCGGGTTGGCCCGGCGGCACACCTCGGAGAGCACCTTGCCGTTCGACGACTTGCGCCCGCAGACGAACACCACGGCGTCGAACCGTCCGGAAAACTCCGTGAGGTGCTGTTCGCGGTTCGATACCTGCCGGCAGATCGTGTCGTCGATCCGCACCCCGTCCGGATGTGCTGCCCGGCGGCGCATCTCGGCACCCAGGGCCTCGAACAGGGCGATGCTCTGGGTCGTCTGCGACAGGAAATAGATCGGCCGCGTAAAGTCGATCAGGCCGAGGTCTTCCTCGCCTTCGATGACGATGGTCGGTGCCTGCACCTGTCCCGTGAGCCCCACGACTTCCGCATGGCCCCGTTTGCCGAGGATCACCACCTGCCCGCCTGTGGGGCGCATCCGTTCGTGGGCCTCCTTCACGCGGCGTTGCAGCCGTGCGACCACCGGGCAGGTGGCGTCGATGATCCCGATGTTCATTTCCCGGGCGGCGGCGTAGGTCGTAGGAGGTTCTCCGTGGGCGCGGATGAAGAGGCGGCAGCCCGCCAGGTGCGGCATGTCGGCGTGGGTCACGGTCCGCAGCCCCAGCTGTTCGAGGCGCTGGACCTCGATGCGGTTGTGGACGATGTCGCCCAGCGAGTAGACCGTGCCGCCCTCCCCGAGGGCGCGTTCGGCCTCCGTGATTGCGCGGACAACGCCGAAGCAGAAGCCCGATTTATCGTCGATCTCAACACGCATAACTGCGTAGTTAAAAATTGAGAATGAAAAATTAAAAATTGGTTGTGAACCGATTCCGGCTTGCAGGCCGAGACCTGTGCCGTCGGATTTTTAATTCTTAATTTTTCATTTTTAATTGGAACTCGTTCATAAACCACGCCATCTGTTCGTCGACACTCATGTGGCTGTTGTCGAGCACGATGGCGTCGTCGGCCTGGCGCAACGGCGATACGGCGCGGCTCATGTCGGCCTTGTCGCGCTCGCGGATGTTGCGTTCGACCTCCTCCATCGTCACCGACATGCCCTTGCCCGTCAGCTCCTTGTAGCGGCGGCAGGCGCGCACGGCGGTGTCGGCCGTCATAAACAGTTTCAGCTCGGCGTCGGGGAACACCACCGTGCCGATGTCCCGGCCGTCCATCACCACGCCCCGGCGGCGGCCCATCTCCTGCTGCATGGCCACCAGTTTGCGGCGCACCTCGGGGATGGCGCTCACGCGGCTCACGCAGTTCGAGACCTCGATGGTGCGGATCTTGCCCTCGACCAGATCGCCGTTGACGTAGATGTCGCTGGCCCCGCGCTCGGGGTTGAAGCGGAAGGTGATCGAAATGCGGTCCAGCAGCTTCACGACGGCCTCTTCGTCGACGATGCCCGAACGGATGGCCCCGTGCTCGAGGGCGTAGAGCGTCACGGCGCGGTACATGGCGCCCGTGTCGATGAAGATATAGCCCAGGCGGGCCGCGATGGCTTTGGCGAAGGTGCTTTTTCCGCACGACGAAAAGCCGTCGACGGCAATGATGATCCTGTGTTTAGTGTCCGACATTGGGGAATATATCAAAGAAGGTCGATAATATGGTGTAAATGCCTAATATGCCGATGATGAGTCCCGCGACGTGGTTGATCGTGAGCATGTGCCGCGGACGGAAGCGGCGGCGGAAGAGGTTGATGACGAAGGCCAGCAGGGTCCACCACGCCACCGCGCCGCCGAAGAACCCGGCGATGACGAACAGTGAGCGCATGAAGCCCCCGAAGGTGTGGTCGGCCATGTCGCCGCCCGAAATCTTGAACACCGCGAAGAAGGCCAGGATGTAGGGGATGACCATGATGAAATTGGCGATCGTAAGCCCGAAGATCGAGGCGAAATCCTGCCACAGCGAGGTTTTGCCCGCGCGGTTGCGGCGGATTTGCGGCACGGGATTCTGTGCGAAGATGAAAACGCCGACGATCACCACGAAGATGCCGCCGATCACCCGCAGCAGCGTGTTGTACTGTTCGATCTGGGTCTGGAGCATCGAGTAGAAGAACAGTGCGGCCATGGCCATGAACGTATCGGCGCAGGCGACGCCGATGCCTGAAACGATGCCCGAGCGGCGGCTTTTCGACAGCGTGCGCTGGATGCAGAGCACTGCCACGGGACCTACCGTGATCGAAGCGGCGACGCCTACGCAGATGCCGCGGAACAGGGTTTCGACGATTTCAAATGCCATTTTTTCGGTTTGCTGCGCGTCAGCGACGCACCTGTTACTTACTATCGCCCCTGCGCGGAAGACGGCCCGGAAAAAGGCGTTGTCTTCGGCTCTGCGGCGGCTTTCCGTATTTGCGAAGCAAAGATACAAAAAAGCTCCGACATCCGCCTATGAAAAGGCAAAAAAAGGGTGCGGCGGGTTGTCCCGCGGGTCGGATATGTTGATAAAATATCGAAAACTTTGGCCCCGGGCTTGCATATCGTTCGTTGAAAATGAATAAATTTGCAGAAACAGTACTCCACAATGGCAGAGATGAAACAATTCGGCATCGACCTCGAACTGGACGACGCCGTGGCCCAGGGCCACTATTCGAACCTGGCGATCATATCGCACTCCACTTCGGAGTTCATCATCGACTTCGCGACGGTCCTGCCCGGTGTGCAGAAGGCGCGCGTCAAGAGCCGCATCATTCTTACGCCCGAGCATGCCAAACGGTTGCTGCGCTCGTTGCAGGAGAACATCGTGCGCTACGAAAGCAACGTGGGCAAGATCGAGATTCCCTCGCCCCAGCCCACGCCCGACGCGGGTCCCAAGATGGGTCAGGCCTGAAAACCGGCGGCGCTGCACGGCAGCGCCTTTTTTTGCGCCCGGCGCGTCGTGTCACGTTTTTGTCACGGCCGAAAATTTTGCGGCGTGGAAAAAAACGTTACTTTTGTGGCAAAAGTCCAGATTCCGCCATGCCCACACCCTCGCCGTCAGACCAGCGGTTGTTCGAAGGCATCCGATTCGGCAACGAGGCCGATTTCGAATGCTTCTTCCGGCGTTACTATCCCCGATTGGTGAACTATGCCGCCCGGTTCGTCGCCGGGCATGAAACGGCGCGCGATCTGGTGCAGGACAGTTTTGCACGCCTGTGGGAGCGGCGGTGTGAACTGCGCGAGCTGGATCTGGCCTCGCTGCTGTTCACGATGGTGCGCAATGCCTGTCTCAATTATCTGAAACACAACGGTGTCGTGGCGCGTCACGAACTGGAGTACACGGCCCGCATGCGGGGTGAGGAGCGGATTTACAGCTACGATTTTTTGAGCGACGCCGAGCAGCCCTGCCTTTACGAGGAGTTGCAGCGCGAGGTGCAGAAGGCTGTCGACGCGCTGCCCGACCGCTGCCGCGAGGTTTTCCGGATGAGCCGCTTCGAAGGGCTGAAAAACCGCGAAATCGCCGCGCGGCTGGGCATCTCCGAGACGGCCGTCGAGAAACACCTGGCCCGTGCCGTCGGCCGGCTGGGCGAGCATTTGCGGCGAAGCTGTTCGTTCGAACTTTCGGTGGCCGTGCTTTCGTGCCTGCTGGCGAATTACCTGTAAAATCGGATAGACGATCATTGACCCGGCAGCGGAGATTTCTCTCTCCGCTGTTGTCGTTTTTTTTCTTTTTGCGACTTTTTTTGATTTTTTTGTGATCGGGAGGGTTGGGGAAAGGCAAATTCGGTTGTTTTAAAATATGTAACGGAAATGGAAGAGATGAAATTCGATCAGGAAGAGATGCGGCGTCTGGCCGGACGCTATTTTGCGGGAGAGATCGCTGCCGAGGAGGAGCGCGAGTTGTTCCGCTTCGTCACCTCCGACGCTGCGTGCCGCAGGCAGTTCGCTGCGTGGCGGCTCGAATGGGAGGCGATGCCGGCATCGGACGCCGCGACCGACCGCGACTGGCGCCGCCTGCGGTCGCGTATCCGCCTGCAGGGGTCCGCGAGGAGCGCCCGTCCGGGGCGGTTCGCTGCGGTATGGCGTGCCGCGGCTGCCGTGGCGGGGGTGGTGTGCGCGACCTTCTTCGGCGCGCGGCTCTACGACCGCCTGCTGCTGGAGCGCGCCACGGAGCGCTACACCGTGACCACGAAGAGCGGCGACCGCAGCACGGTCTGCCTGCCCGACGGGACGCAGGTGCGGCTCAACGGGTCGTCGACGCTGACCTATCCGGCCAATTTCAACGCCACGAACCGCTCCGTCGAGCTTTCGGGGGCCGCCTACTTCGACGTTTCGCCCGATGAAAAGCACCGTTTCGAGGTGAAGGTCGGAAACTGTTCGGTGGTGGTCAAGGGTACGAAATTCGACGTGACGGCCTATCCCGACGACTCGCTCATCACCACCACGCTGCTCGAAGGGGCCGTCGGTTTCACCGCGCCGCGCGGGGAGACCTTGCTCCGCCCGGGCGAGTCGCTCACCTACGACCGTTTCGCCGAGACCACGGCCATCACGCACGTCAACACGGCGCAGTACCTGGCCTGGATCGAAGGGCGCATCGAGTTCATCGACGTGACGATCGTGCAGTTGTGCGAGAGCCTGAGCAGCCTTTACGGCGTTGAAATCACGCTCGACGACCGCCTGCGCGCCGACGGGACTTTCATCACCATCCGCTTGAGCAACCAGGAGTCGCTCGACAGCGTTCTGAAGGCCCTCGACCTGATCGTTCCGGTCTCGGTCCACCGGCAAGGCCCTTCGGTGCGTCTCTCGGCCAAGTGACGCCGCATCCCGAAACAACTTTAAAACAACCAATACCTTAAACAAATGAAGCAATTCTCCAATCTGAAACGGGCGTTTCTGCCGTGCCTGTTCGTGTTGCTGACGCTCCCGGCGTGGGGGCAGATGCAGCCCGTCACGAAGAACTTCCGGAAAACGCCTCTCAAAAACGTGCTCAAGGAGGTGGAGGCCCAGACCGGGCTGTCGATCATGTACGACACCCGGGAGCTGAACCTCGAACGTCCGGTCACGGCTTCGTTCGACCGCACGCCCGTGTCGCAGGTGCTGCGCGAGGTGCTCGACCGCACCGTCCAGTATTCGATCAAGGACAAGATGATCGTGATCTACAAGGCGTCGGCGACTCCCCCCCCCCGCAGCCGGGACGGGTAAGACCCTGACAGGCACGGTGCTGGACGAAACGGGAGCGCCGATGGTGGGCGCCGCCGTCGCCACGCCCGACGGACGCCGCGGCACGGTCACCGACAGCAACGGCCGCTATTCGCTGACGCTCGGCGCCGGCGACGCTCTGATTTCGGTCTCCTACCTGGGCTACGTCACCCGGCAGATCGTCATCGGCGACCGTACGGAGGTCGACGTCAACCTGGTCCCCGATGCCAAAAACACCATCAACGAGGTGGTGGTCATCGGTTACGGCGCGGTGAAGAAATCCGACCTGACGGGTTCGGTCTCCAACGTGAAGATGTCCGACATCCGCGACGTGCCCAACACGTCGGTCGACCAGGCTCTGCAAGGCCGCATCGCCGGTGTGGACATCATGTCGACTTCGGGTGCGCCGGGAGCCACGACTTCGATCCGCGTGCGCGGCACGCGTTCGATCTCGGCGTCGAACGAACCGCTGATCGTCGTCGACGGCGTGACCGACGCCGTGAGCGACCCGAACGAC
>ERZ780190.3212-NODE-3212-length-10985-cov-3.336688_pt1 | contig 10985 bp, 8 predicted proteins | sample MGYA00510980_ERZ780190 | MGnify/ENA primary metagenome ERZ780190 (study PRJEB29588, sample SAMEA1972188) | human gut metagenome | biome: human gut; feature: human-associated habitat; material: faeces | place: Denmark | collected 2008/2010 ... | reverse complement strand
TGTGGGGAAAAGAATGCATTCATCCCTGAAAAGACAGTTTTCTATCCGGCAGGAGATGCCACACTCAATTTTATCAGTTATTACCCCTATCAGTCAACCGGAATAAAAACAGGCCAATCTACCATTCCTGTATCTGTACAAACCGACCAAAGCAGCGCAAAAGCTCTCTCCATATCCGATTTCATGATAGCCTCCGAAAAAAATGTAGAAAGCAGCGAAGATGCCGTCGTACTTCATTACAAGCATAAGTTGACCAAGATAAAAATCACAATCACAGCCGGTACTGGAGAAGATATAACAAAGATATATAAAGCGAATCCTCAAATTATCGCAGTAGGCTTCAAGACCAAAGCAGAATATAATACTGATACGGACAAGTTTATAAAGCTGACAGAGGAAGCAGATATCATCCCATATGGTGAATGGAACATAGTAAAAGGGACTTTAACAGGAAAAGAATTCATCATCATACCACAAGATGCTGATGCTAACGCTCAATCTTTTATAATGGAATGGAACGGGAAAGTATATACCTGCCCAATGCCAAAACTGAATATGACAGGAAGTACACAATGCCAAATCGATATCGAGGCTATGCAGACAACCAGCCATTCTCTTACCGGAATAACCAGTACAGTTGAAGACTGGCTGCCCGGAGATAGTAAAGATACTAATAACAGTGGCGGCATTACAGCTATTCATTTGGCGGCACTCACTTTCTCTCAATCGAACATATACAGAATCTACCATGACGGCAAGCCAATGGCAGAAGTTTGTAAAGAGTATCTAAAATCTGATCAAATAACTTCAAGAGCAATTGTTGCATACCCGGTGAAAGAAGATGAAACGAGCAATCTGAGCAAAGGCGTTGTTCTGAAACTACTGGATGATGAAAGAGCGATAAGCGGAGGAAGCATAAACTGGAATACAGACGATAGTTCCTTTGCTTATACAGGAGGGAATCTCCAGTCTGTTGACAAATTCTATCTTAATGAAAAGGGGGAAATCCTACTGGAAGAAACAGAAGATCCAATCAGCATAGATATTGTCAGCTATACCATCAGGGATATACGAAAGGGAAATACTTATGAGTATCCAATCGTAAAAATAGGCACTCAATATTGGATGAGAGAAGATTTATGTGCGACGGGGTACAGGAATGGAACTACATTGAATAAAAAAACTCAGTTGGGAGAAGGTCCTGGCTATTTCAGACCTCAGAGTACAGAAACATATTTTTATAATGGAGAAGCTGTACTTGAAGGAGAGTTGGCACCTGCAGGATGGAAAATTCCAGATAGTGATGATTGGCAAGCCTTAAAAGAATACACCAAAGACAGTGCTTCGATATTAAAAGCCGGAGAATGGGAAGTCTTAAAAGAGGGTGACACGATTGATTCTGGCTCTAATCTAACCGGTTTCTCAGCATATCCCGTAGGGATTTGGGGAGCAGGAAAAAATATATCTCAAAAACAATTAGTATGTTACTGGACACTAAATGAGACAGAAAATAGCATACCAGAACAATCAATAAGTTTCACCGGAAGCAGCACCAAGTTTTCTGTCGCCGCAACTCATGTTAAAAATGAAACTTACTATAAGGCCTTTTCCATACGTTGTATAAAAGAATAGCCCAACAAATAAAAGCATATCTCATTTCTTTTTCGTATTTTTGTTCCCAATGTACAAATAAGTTTTGTTCACCGAGCAAAGATAACGAAAAAGAAATGAGAATTATCGACCTGATACAGAGCAACGAGAAGACAGCTTTCTCTTTTGAAATACTGCCACCGCTGAAAGGCACAGGCATCGAGAAGCTGTACGAAACCATAGATACTTTACGGGAGTTTGACCCGAAATACATCAATATCACCACACATCGCAGCGAATATGTGTACAAAGATCTGGGAAACGGTTTGTTTCAGCGCAATCGCTTACGCCGCCGTCCGGGAACTGTTGCCGTAGCTGCCGCCATCCAAAACAGATATAATATCACTGTAGTTCCGCATCTTCTTTGTAGTGGTTTCACCCGCGAAGAGACAGAATATGTACTGCTCGATCTGCAATTCCTAGGTATTACCGACTTACTGGTGTTACGTGGAGATAAAGCAAAACATGAGTCCGTCTTCACTCCCGAAGGTGATGGCTACCACCATGCCACTGAACTGCAAGAACAAATCAATAACTTCAATAAAGGCATCTTCGTAGATGGCTCGGAAATGAAAGTGACCAATACACCATTTTCCTATGGCGTGGCGTGTTATCCCGAAAAACACGAAGAAGCTCCCAATATTGACACTGATATCTACTGGCTGAAAAAGAAAATGGAAGCCGGTGCAGAATATGCTGTTACACAGCTTTTCTATGATAACCAGAAATACTTCGACTTTGTAGAACGTGCCCGGACAGCCGGAGTTACCATTCCCATCATTCCAGGTATCAAACCATTCAAGAAGATATCTCAAATCAGCATGATACCCAAGACGTTCAAAGTGGACTTGCCCGAAGAACTGACATGCGAAGCGATGAAATGCAAAACGGATGAAGAAGCCAAACAAGTAGGCATCGAATGGTGTGCTAAGCAATGTAAGGAATTAGTGGAACATGGAGTACCCAGCATTCACTTCTACTCCATCGGTGCAGTGGACAGTATAAAAGAAGTTGCAAAGCTGGTATACTAAGACCGAAATCAAGTAACATTAGTTGTAAATTATAAAACCATATATAATATCGTGTTTTTCAAAGAGGTAATAGGACAAGAAGCAGCCAAACAGCGGCTCCGGCAGGAAGTGCAAGAGGGGCGTATTCCTCATGCTCAGCTCTTCTGCGGTCCATCGGGAGTGGGAAAACTTCCGTTGGCAATGGCTTATGCCCGTTACATCTGTTGCCCGAACCGTACAGATACAGACGCCTGTGGCACTTGTCCCTCCTGCATAAAGTGGAATAAGCTGGTACATCCGGATGTACACTTCGTCTTTCCCATCGTAAAAAAAGGGAAGAAAGAAGTATGCGACGATTACATAACTGATTGGCGCCATCTAGTGCTGAACAGCCCTTATTTCAGTCTTAACCACTGGCTAAATGAGATGGATGCTGAAAACGGGCAAGCCATCATCTATGCAAAGGAGAGTGACGAGATAGTACGCAAGCTCAGCCTGAAATCGAGCGAAGGTGGCTACAAGGTTACTATCGTCTGGCTACCGGAGAAAATGCACGTAGTTTGTGCCAATAAGTTATTGAAGCTTTTGGAAGAACCTCCCGAAAAAACTGTATTCTTATTGATATCCGAAACTCCGGATATGATACTGCCGACAATCCTGAGCCGTACGCAACGTTTCAACATCCGTAAAATAGAAGAAACGGATATTGCCAACGCCTTGCAACAGAAATACGGTGTACGTCCTAATGATAGTTTCACCTTGGCGCATCTTGCCAACGGTGACTTTATCAAAGCATTGGAAACCATTCACCTGAACGAAGAAAACGAACTGTTCTTTGAACTCTTTGTCAGCCTCATGCGTCTTTCCTATCAACGGAAGATACGTGAAATGAAGCAATGGAGTGAGCAACTGGCAGGCATGGGACGCGAACGACAGAAGAACTTCCTGACATACGCCCAGCGTATGATACGCGAGAATTTCATCTACAACCTGCATTGCAAAGAGATGAGTTACATGACTTTGCCTGAACAAAACTTTGCCACTCGCTTCGCCCCTTTTATCAACGAACGGAATGTAATGGGAATGATGGATGAATTGAGCGAAGCGCAGATACATATTGAGCAAAATGTAAATGCAAGGATGGTCTTCTTTGATTTTTCATTGAAAATGATAGTTCTACTGAAACAGTAGAAATCAGATATATAGTAGTAATCTCAATCATAAATAAAAAAATGGATTTTAAACTACATAACGGAAGCGGAAGTCTCTGCTGCAAAAGTTGCGGCAGGCAAGACAAGCAACTGAACACCTACGACTGGCTGGCCGACATTCCCGGAAACGGAGAAGAAAGCGACCTGGTAGAAGTTCAGTTCAAGAATACCCGCAAAGGATATTTCCGCAATAGCAACCATATACCTCTTGAAAAGGGCGACATCGTGGCCGTAGAAGCAACGCCTGGACATGACATCGGTGTAGTGACCCTAACCGGACGCCTTGTTCCGCTACAAATGCGAAAAGCTAACATCAAGTCTGAGGCTGATATCAAGCGCATCTATCGCAAAGCCAAGCAGGTAGATATGGACAAATATAATGAAGCCAAGGGACGCGAGCATGACACCATGATACGTGCCCGGCAGATTGCCCTCAACCTGAACCTCAACATGAAAATCGGTGATGTGGAATATCAGGGGGACGGCAACAAAGCTATTTTCTATTATATTGCCGACGAACGTGTAGACTTCCGCCAGCTGATCAAGGTATTAGCAGATGCTTTCCATGTCCGTATTGAAATGAAGCAGATTGGTGCACGCCAGGAGGCCGGACGAATCGGTGGCATCGGTCCTTGTGGACGCGAGCTCTGCTGTGCCACCTGGATGACTTCCTTCGTGTCAGTATCCACAAGCGCTGCCCGTTATCAGGATATTTCTCTCAATCCGCAAAAACTGGCAGGACAATGTGCCAAACTGAAATGCTGTCTCAACTATGAAGTGGACTGCTATGTGGAAGCCCAGAAACGTCTTCCTTCCAGAGAGATCGAGTTGGAAACCAAAGACGGTACTTTCTATTTCTTCAAGGCAGATATTCTAAGCAATCAGATAACCTACTCTACCGACAAGAACATTCCTGCCAATCTGGTAACAATCAGTGGTAAGCGTGCATTTGAAATCATCGGTATGAACAAACGGGGTACTAAACCTGAAAGTCTTGTAGAAGAAGCACGCCAAGTGGAACCCAAGAAGCCGATAGATTTGTTGGAACAGGAAAGCTTAACCCGCTTCGACCGTAGTCGTAAAGGTAAAAATGGCGGAGAAAATAACGGTGGCGGAAATGGAAACGGCGGTAATAACAACCGCAAGAAAAAGAAAAAAGGAAATCCGAATCAACCCGGAGATCAACAATCCAGGCCACGCCCACAAGGTGAGCCCAGACCGCAAGGTGATAAGCCCAAACCACAAGGCGATCAGCGACGGGGAGAACAACCCAGGCGTAACAAACCCAAGCGCCCCAACAATCCACCCAGACCACAAGGAGAGAAACCAGCCGGAAATGAAAAACCTGCTCAAGAATAAAACATCTCTCCTGAAGAGTTTAATACTGCTGTTCATCGCAAGCTTCCACACAGCCTGCGATGAACAGACTGTATATCATTCTTTTCAATCCCTGCCAACGGAAGGCTGGCAGCGGAATGACACACTATTTTTCAATGTTTCGGTTGCAGACTCCGCTACACTCTACAATGTATCCGTAGAAGTGAGAAACCGGAACAATTATCCTTATCAGAATCTGCCCTTACTCATCTACTACGACAGTCCGGAAGCCCTAAATATCAAGCGGGATACATTGGAACTGCGACTTGCTGACAATGCAGGTATTTGGTTAGGAGATGGCTGGGGCGGGTTATATCAATCAACTCTCCCAGCAGGCTTCGTTCGTATTGGAAAAGCCGGGGAATACCGCTTCAAAATTATACACCTTCTACCGGACGAAGTTCTTCCCGGCATCAACGATGTAGGAATCAAATTAAAACGCTGACAGTCTCTTTTTGCGTCCTGCATCAATCCGCAGAAAGATGAACAGCAAGATAGTGAATCCCCAAAGCGAAGAACCGCCATAACTAAAGAATGGCAGCGGAATACCAATCACAGGTGTCAATCCCAACACCATACCTACATTAATAAATAGATGGAACAGGAATATACTAACGACTGAGTACCCATAAACTCGACCAAAAGTAGACGGTTGCCGTTCCGCCACAGCAATCAGACGGAGTATTAATATAAGGAATAAGAGTAGCACGGCAGTAGAACCTATAAATCCTTCTTCTTCACCTACCGTACAGAAGATGAAATCTGTATCTTGTTCGGGTACATATTTCAGCTTAGTCTGAGTACCGTTCAGGAATCCTTTCCCTGTCAAACCACCGGAACCGATAGCTATCTTCGACTGGTTGACATTGTATCCGGCACCAGCCAAATCTTCTTCCATGCCTAATACCACCTTGATACGTATCTGCTGGTGAGGCTCCAATACTTTATTAAAGAAGTAATCACTGGAATATAAGAAACCGATAGAACCGATAGCAAACATACCTATCAGAAAATAACTAAGATGACGTTCACTTAACGAAAGGAAAATAAGATACCCAACTACCAGCACACACAGTCCCCATTGCACCCAAACCAAATTAAACGGAGTCACATATTCCGATATAAAATAAGCGATTAACAACACTCCAATGGTAACTAACAATATATTACGTACCGGTTCCCATTTCTTTTTATAAACCCATACCATTCCTGCCGCAGACAGCAAGACCATCGAGAGTACGGCAAACTCTCCTATCGGCGTCGGCGTATCGGCAATAAACACCTGATCAAAACGAATGCCTACCACAAAGTAAACTACCGCACACAACCCGGAAAACAGAACCACACCCGGCATCCCCTCCCGATACAGAACCAAAAAGAAAGCAGTATATACCAATGCGGATCCAGTCTCTCGCTGCAAGATAATAAGCATCATCGGGAACAGAATAAGAAAAACCATCATCCAGATATTCTTCCAGTTCTTCATGGTGAACGAATAGGAATTCATATACTTGGCCAACGCCAGTGCCGTAGCAAACTTGGCAAACTCCGCCGGCTGCAAACTTACTGGCCCCATAACCAGCCACGACCTCGATCCCTTCGTATCAGGAGCTATAAAGATAGTAACCACAAGTAATATGGCAAGTGCTATATAAATCAGATAGGCAAACATATCATAAATATCATCTTCAAGCATCAACAGCACAAACCCTAATCCGAAAGAGCAGATGATCCAAACCAATTGTTTGCCTGCACGAGTGGAGAAATCCCAGAAGTCGCGGTCACCATAATCATAGCTTGCCCCGCAAACGCTGAACCAACCGAATGCAATCAGAATCAAGTAAACACAGATTGTTACCCAATCCAGTGATTTCCATATACTATCTCTCCTCGTCACCATACATTATCACACGATTACTCATTTCTTCCGCTCTTTCCTCACTGGCAGGCGAAAGTTTTCCATTCAAATACTGTTCCATCATTAAAGCACCATAAGGTACTCCGTAGGTTGCCCCCCAACCACCATTCTCCACATAAACAGCAATAGCGATCTTCGGCTTGTCCATTGGGGCAAAACCTATAAATGCAGAGTGGTCATGTCCGCGATTCTGTGCCGTACCCGTCTTCCCACAGACTTCTACCCCCGGCAGGATCGCCCCGGCTATACGGCAAGTAGCACTTCCGGTAACTCCCGTAACAGCAGCCCGCATACCTTCTACAATTTCTTCATAATAAGAGCGGTCAATAGAAGTGTAACGACGTTCCCGGTAGGTACTATCCAATTCTGCATCCTGAATATCCTTCACGATATGCGGAGTCACAAAATAACCACGATTGGCAATGGTAGCTGCTAAATTTGCCATTTGCAAAGGTGTACTTAAAACTTCACCCTGACCGATAGAAATACTGATTACCGTCAATCCATTCCATGATCCACGATAGGCCTTATCATAAACACCTGCATTTGGAATAAATCCGCGTTTCTCACCCGGCAAATCCGTTCCCAGCTTATAACCAAATCCTTGAGAAACCATGTGATCTTTCCATACAGTAAGTGCATTCTGCGGCGAACCGTATTTCTTATCACCAAACATGCGATAAAGCCCCCAACAGAAATAAGCATTACACGAAGTGGCAATTGCCGGTATCAACGGAAGTGGAGATCCATGTCCGTGACATCCCACACGCAGGCCTCCATAAATAAATCCATGAGAACAGGGAAACGATGTGGACGGCTGTATGATACCTTCTTGTAAGAATGTCAACGCCTGGGCTGTTTTGAAAGTAGATCCCGGAGGATAAACACCCATAATCGCACGGTTCAACAACGGCTTCTGTTTATCTTTCTGCAACATATTATGGTTTTTCCCACGCTGACGTCCGATCATCAGATGCGGATCAAAATTAGGTGCCGATACCAGACATAAAATCTCCCCCGTTTCCGGCTCAATAGCCACAATAGCACCGATTTTATTCTTCATCAGACGCTCACCCAACATCTGCAAATCAATATCCAATCCCAATTTCAGGTTCTTTCCCGGTATCGATGGCCGATCCAGTTTACCATCCATATAATGCCCCTGAATACGCCCGTGCGCATCACGAAGCAAAACCTCCACCCCCTTTTCACCACGCAGGTATTTCTCATAAGACTTCTCTATACCTTGCTTACCTACATAATCACCACGGATATAATAATCATCAGCCTCAATATCTCTCATTGAAACTTCACCGATATCCCCCAAAGCATGCCCGGCAGCATTATAGGTATATTGCCGGATAGTACGCCTCTGAATATAAAAACCCGGAAATTTGAAAAGCTTTTCCTGGAATACACCGCACTCTTCCGCTGAGAGTTGCGTCATAAACACTTGATGCGTATATCTGGAATAACCGGGATTCATCCAACGGTTCTTCACATCTTTCATTCGCTTCAGCAACTGCTCTTTCGTAATATTCAGTGTGCGGCAAAAATCGAGAGTATCCAGTTCCGTCACCTCTCGCGGCACGAATGTGATGTCATAAGCAGGTTGATTGAACACCAGCAACTTTCCATTACGGTCATAAATCGCACCGCGTGAAGGATACTGGATTTTATTGAGGAAAGCGTTACTATCTGCGTTCTTCTTGTAAGTATCAGTCATGATCTGCAACACAAAAAGACGCATGATATAAATGATAACAATCACAATTGCTACCCCACCTATCACTAATTTCCGCTTTTCGAGTGTATAATCTTTTGCCATCTTACTTCTTCTTCACTCCTTCTATAGCCATGATACAGGTTACAGTCAGCAACGCACTTGCCACAATTCTCAGCAGCAACGTTCCGATATGGGCGAACGAAAAGAACTCTATGGTAAGTAATATTGCATGATGAATAAAAACGCTAACAATCAAATACTTCAGGAAAGGAACAATCCCCATCGACTTAACCGAAGGAACTATATTTTCAAGCGTATCCCGCGGTACAAACAGACGTAGGAAAGTAGGGCGTAAGAAAGCCAGAGCCACCGTAGCCGCAGCATTCATACCCGGTGTATCCGAGAAGATATCCACCGTCAATCCCAGGAAAAACGCCCACAGCATCAAAGCATTCCGCGGCGTTTCCGACTCGAATTTCAGTATGAGATAGATATATAGAAAAGGAGTGGCATATCCGGCAATATGCACATTATTCAATATCAGTACCTGCAATAGTACCAAACCGATAAACCAACCTATTTTATGCAGATAATTGAGAACCAATTTGATTTACAATTTTACAATTTACGATTTACGATTGAGGTTACTCCCCTATCATTTATCACTCCTATCACCTTATCACTCTATCACTTCTCCTCTTCCTTCTCCAGCGCTTTCTGCTCCTCTTGTCCGGTACGGGCAATTACCCGCACATTGCTCACCTTACCGAAATCCGTAGCCAGTTTTATCTTCAACAGATAAGAGAGACCGTCGTGAGAATCGGACATATCATCCACCGTTCCCACCATGACTCCTGCCGGAAATACTGTGGAATAGCCGCTTGTCACCACCGTATCACCCAAGTTGAACTCTGCATGGCGAGGTAAATCCTTCAGATATGCAAAGCGAGAATCTCCATATTCCCACTTCAAATAGCCAAAATACTCGCTGCCTACAATCTTACAACTGATGCTCGATTTACTGTTCAGCAACGGAATAACGGTAGAGTAATGCGGAGAAGTTTTATAGACAATGCCCACTACTCCATTAGCATCTACCACGCCCATTTCCGGACGGATACCTGCAGACGAGCCTTCATCAAGTGTAATATAGTTATCCACCCGGTTCAAACTGTTTTTGATGACATTCGCCTTGAATATCTGGTATTCTTCCGGTTCAAGCCGTTCCAGACTATAGAGCCGGACAGAGTCCATACCTTTATTACTCAATGTTTTCTCCAGGAATGCCACTCGTTGCTCCAGCCACATATTACGGTCGAGCAAGTCCTCATTGACAGATTTCAGATGGAAATAAGAAGTTATAGTTCCCGAAACATCGTAAACTTTCCCCGCCACACTATTGGCCGATGTGAAAAATACACTCTGCTGATAGTAATTGAAGCGGAACAATAAAACAAAACTGGCTGCCTCTAACAGTAGAAAGAGGAACCAGTAGTTGTATTTAATAAGAAAGTTCAGTAAATTTCGCATATGCCTTTATTACCGCATCAGGAATGAGAAACGATCCACATTCTTCAGTGCCACACCCGTACCTTTGGCAACAGCGTGCAGAGGATCTTCGGCAATGTGGAACGGAATGTTTATCTTATCAGTCAAACGCTTATCGAGTCCACGGAGCAATGCACCACCACCTGCCAGATAAATACCGTTGTGCACGATATCGGCATACAATTCGGGAGGTGTATTTTCCAATGCATTCAAGATAGCTGTTTCAATCTTTGAAATTGATTTCTCCAGACAGTGCGCTACTTCCTGATAGCATACAGGCACTTCCATAGGCAGAGCCGTGATACGGTTCGGACCATGAACGATATAATCTTCCGGAGCATCCTCACCCAGTTCGGTCAAGGCAGCACCTACATTGATTTTAATACGCTCGGCCATACGCTCGCTGACCTTCACATTGTGTTGACGGCTCATATACTCCTGAATATCAGCAGTCAAGTCATCACCCGCAATGCGGATGGAGTTGTTGGCTACGATACCACCCAAGGAGATAACGGCAATTTCCGTAGAACCACCACCTATATCCA
>ERZ780190.3191-NODE-3191-length-11086-cov-15.853776_pt1 | contig 11086 bp, 10 predicted proteins | sample MGYA00510980_ERZ780190 | MGnify/ENA primary metagenome ERZ780190 (study PRJEB29588, sample SAMEA1972188) | human gut metagenome | biome: human gut; feature: human-associated habitat; material: faeces | place: Denmark | collected 2008/2010 ... | reverse complement strand
CGGCTGTCATGCTTGCATGAACCAGCCGGTATGGTTGTAAGGATTGTACGGTGCACGAAGGTGCAACGGACAACGAGGAAGCGAAGCTTCCGAGTGGAGCGAAACTTTTGAGTGGAGCTGAGTCTGCAATTATGAATATAAAAAATAAAAAGGAGCACACATATGAGTACCGATAGATATAACAGCCCATTATCAGAGCGTTATGCCAGCAAAGAAATGCAGTACATCTTTTCCCCGGATATGAAATTCCGTACATGGAGAAGACTTTGGATTGCACTGGCAGAAACCGAGAAAGAACTTGGACTTGATATTACACAGGAACAGATTGACGAATTAAAGGCACACAAGGATGACATCAACTATGATGTGGCAAAGGCAAGAGAAAAAGAAGTCCGTCATGATGTTATGTCCCATGTATATGCTTACGGCGTACAGTGTCCGAAAGCAAAAGGAATCATCCATTTAGGAGCAACCTCCTGCTACGTTGGAGATAATACCGATATCATCATTATGTCAGAGGCATTAAAACTGGTTCGTAAGAAATTAGTAAATGTCATTGCAGAACTGGCAAAATTTGCAGATAAATATAAGAATCAGCCGACACTGGCATTTACCCATTTCCAGCCGGCACAGCCGACCACCGTCGGCAAGCGTGCAACTCTGTGGATGATGGAGCTCAAGCAGGATCTGGATGATCTGGATTATGTACTTGGATCCTTACGTCTCCTTGGCTCCAAGGGAACAACCGGTACACAGGCAAGCTTCCTGGAGCTCTTTGATGGGGATCATGCAAAGTGCCGCAAGGTAGATCAGATGATCGCAGAGAAGATGGGCTTTGATGGCTGCTATCCGGTATCCGGACAGACCTATTCCCGTAAGCAGGATACACGTGTATTAAATGTTCTTGCCGGTATTGCACAGAGTGCCCATAAATTCTCCAACGATATCCGTCTTCTTCAGCATCTGAAAGAAGTAGAAGAGCCTTTCGAGAAGAATCAGATCGGTTCTTCTGCTATGGCATATAAGAGAAATCCTATGAGAAGCGAGCGTATGGCTTCCCTGGCTAACTACGTGATGGCAGACGTGATGAACCCGATGCTGGTTGCATCTACCCAGTGGTTTGAGCGTACATTGGATGATTCTGCGAACAAGCGTCTGAGTGTTCCGGAAGGCTTCCTTGCAATTGATGGTATTCTGGATCTGTACCTGAATGTCGTTGACGGTCTGGTTGTATATCCGAAGGTTATCGAGAAACACTTGATGGCAGAGCTTCCGTTCATGGCAACCGAGAATATCATGATGGATGCAGTAAAGGCAGGCGGTGACCGTCAGGAACTGCATGAGAAGATCCGTACTCTGTCGATGGAAGCTGGAAAGAATGTGAAAGAGAAAGGTCTGGATAACAACCTTCTCGAGCTGATTGCAGCGGATCCGGCGTTCAATCTGTCCTTAGATGACCTGAAAGCAGCGATGAAACCGGAGCGCTACACCGGCCGTGCAAAAGAGCAGGTAGATGAGTTCTTGGCAGAGGTAATCCAGCCGATTCTGGATGCAAATAAAGAAGATCTGGGAGTGAAAGCAGAGATCAATGTCTAAACAGGATTTACATGGAAGTGTGAATCTGGAGTATTACCGGGTATTTTGCAGCGTGTGCGAATGCGGCGGCATCACGGCGGCCGCAGAGGCACTCTGCATTTCCCAGCCGGCGGTCAGCCAGGCGGTCCGACAACTGGAGACCGCGCTTGGCTGCCGCCTTTTTTTGCGGACATCGCGCGGCGTGAAGCTGACGAGCGAGGGAGAATTGCTTCTGTCGTATGTCAGACGGGGAATTGATGCGATACAGGACGGGGAGACGATGCTGCGGCGCATGAAGGACCTGGAAACGGGCGAGATCCGCATTGGCGCGAGCGATATGACACTTCAGTTTTATCTGCTTCCATATCTGGAACAATTTCATGAGCAGTATCCGAATATCAAGGTGACGGTTTCAAACGGTCCGACGCCCGAGACCCTTGAAGCACTCTATCAGGGACACATTGATTTCGGTATTGTCAGCACACCTTTTGAGACCAAGCAGGCGGTAAAGAGTCTTCCGGTTCAGGAGATCCGCAATGTGTTTATAGCCGGACCCAAATACGCAGCCCAGTTAAAGGGCAGAAAACTTTCATATAAAGAGCTGTTGAACTGCCCCTGCATCTTCCTGGAGCGCAATACCAGTACGCGCCGCTTTATGGATGAGTTTCTGGCAAAGCGCGGAGTTCGGCTGGAGCCGGAGTTTGAACTGGCCACCAGTGAGATGATTGTCCAGTTTGTTAAGCGGAATCTGGGAATCGGCTGTCTGATGTCGGATTTTGCATCGGAGGCCCTTGGGAATGGTGAGGTTTTTGCACTGGAATTTGACGAAGAGATGCCATCCCGTGAGTTTTGTCTGGTGGCAGCTGAGAAAGCCTGGATGTCCCCGGCGGCTGCGAAGCTTTTTAATCAGCTGGCGAAGGTAACCACATGAGAAAAATAGGAGCTGCAAAGTAGAGGTTTTTCAAATCATATTGCCTGGCATATGTGCGAGCATCAATAGTATAAGTGTTAATTATGTAGCTTATAAATAATATTGATTTTACTTATATAGAAAAGTTGTGTATGATTATACAGTAAGAGGGCATGATCGTTTTTCGATCATGCCGAAAAGTATTTATATTCTTCTGAGGGAGGAAAATTCATGGTACGAGCAATAGTAGGAGCTAACTGGGGAGACGAAGGCAAGGGTAAGATTACCGATATGCTTGCTAAGGAATCCGACATCATTATCCGTTTTCAGGGAGGAAGCAACGCAGGTCATACGATTATCAATAATTATGGCCGTTTCGCACTTCACCTTCTGCCGTCCGGTGTATTTTACGGACACACAACCAGCATCATCGGCAATGGTGTGGCATTAAACATCCCGTTTCTGGTAAAAGAGCTGGAAAGCCTGGTATCTCAGGGGGTTCCGATGCCACATATTCTGGTATCGGATCGCGCACAGATCCTGATGCCGTACCATGTTCTGTTTGATACGTATGAGGAAGAGCGTCTGGGCGGCAAGTCCTTCGGTTCTACCAAGTCCGGTATCGCGCCGTTCTACTCTGACAAATACGCGAAGATCGGTTTCCAAGTCAGCGAACTGTTCGAGGACGAGGCAGCTCTGAAAGATAAAGTACAGCGTGTCTGCGAGACAAAGAATGTCCTGTTAGAGCATCTGTACCACAAACCGCTGCTGAACCCGGATGAGGTTCTGGCAGAGCTGATGGAATACAAGAAGATGGTAGAGCCGTATGTATGCGATGTATCTGCATATCTGCATGACGCGATCAAAGAGGGCAAAAACATCCTTCTTGAGGGTCAGTTAGGTTCCCTGAAAGACCCGGATCACGGTATTTACCCGATGGTTACTTCTTCTTCGACTCTGGCAGCTTACGGCGCTATCGGCGCAGGCATTCCGCCGTACGAGATTAAAGAGATCACAACCGTTGTAAAGGCATACTCCAGTGCAGTCGGTGCAGGTGCATTTGTCAGCGAGATCTTCGGTGATGAGGCAGATGAACTCAGAAGACGCGGTGGTGACGGCGGTGAGTTCGGTGCAACCACAGGACGCCCGAGACGTATGGGATGGTTCGACTGTGTAGCAAGTAAATATGGCTGCCGTCTGCAGGGAACCACAGATGTTGCATTTACCGTACTCGATGTACTTGGCTACTTAGATGAGATCCCGGTATGTGTTGGATATGAGATCGACGGTGAAGTGACAACAGATTTCCCGACCACAGCAAAATTAGAGAAAGCAAAACCGGTATTAAAGAACCTTCCGGGATGGAAATGTGATATCCGTGGAATCAAGAAATATGAGGATCTTCCGGAAAACTGCAGAAAATATGTAGAGTTCATCGAGGAACAGATCGGCTACCCGATCACAATGGTTTCAAACGGACCGGGAAGAGACGATATCATTTACCGTACCAAATAGGAAAAAGGACTATCCGATATGATAAAAAATATTATTTTTGACGTAGGAATGGTGTTAGTCAACTGGGATCCGCATGCGGCGTTTCAGGAGTTAGGTTTTGATGAAAAGACAGAGGAGGCGGTTGGAAATGCGACCGTTTACTCTGATGCCTGGAATGAATCAGACCGCAGTGTTCTGGATGCAGAGGAGCAGCTTGCTGTATTTGTCCAAAATGCACCGGAATATGAAAAAGAGATCCGCCTGTTCTGGGAAAATGTTGCACGGGCAATTTATCAGTACGATTATTCGCGCGCATGGATCCGGGAGCTGAAACAGAAAGGTTACCATGTGTATATCCTTTCCAATTACGGAAAATGGACTTATGAACATACAGCGGAAGCTCTTTCATTTCTTTCGGATGTGGACGGACAGGTATTTTCCTTTGAAGTTCATCAGATCAAGCCGGAACCGGAGATCTATCGGACACTGTTAGACAAATTTAACCTTGTGGCAGATGAATGTGTATTTTTAGATGACCGCAGGGAAAATATCGAAGCAGCGGAAACACAGGGTATTCATACCGTGTTGTTTACGACGTATCAGGATGCTTTGGAAAAATTAAAAACATATGGTGTTATGTAGGAAATGGTACATGACTGCATAAAATCGTATCACAGGAAGAGATACAGGATAAGAGCAGCTTTCACGGATGTGGAGGCTGCTTTTATTTATGATAATAGAATGCTCGCAGAGTGTGCATTCTATTATTCATGACAATAGAATGCTCGCAGGGTGTGCATTCTATTGTATATGTTCACACTTTTATCACAGATTCATCCTCCTTTAAACACAATTACACGTTACTCTTATAAAGTAATAATTTGGTTACTGGTCACACGATAAGTGCGGATAGTGGCATATATTGAGAATGAAATAAGGAGGAGAGAAACGTGATTGAGATCAATCATCTGGTAAAAAAATATGGCAGTCATGTTGCTGTTGATGATCTGTCGCTCACGGTAGAGCCGGGTAAAATCTATGGTTTTCTGGGCCCGAACGGAGCCGGAAAATCAACAACGATGAACATTATTACTGGCTACCTTGCAGCGACATCTGGTGAGGTAAAGATCAACGGATTTGATGTGTTAAAACAGCCGGAGGAAGCAAAAAAGTGTGTGGGGTATCTGCCGGAACTGCCGCCTCTTTATATGGATATGACGGTAAAAGAATATCTGGATTTTGTGGCTGAATTAAAGAAGTTAGAGAAAAGCCTGCGGGCAGGATATGTGAAGGAAGCCATGAAAATTACAAAAACAGAGGAAGTATCGGGAAGACTGATCCGTAACCTGTCAAAAGGTTACCGCCAGAGAGTCGGTTTTGCGCAGGCAGTACTTGGATATCCGGAAATACTGATCTTAGATGAGCCGACCGTAGGATTGGACCCGAAACAGATCATAGAGATCAGGGATCTCATCAAGGAACTTGGAAAGAAACATACGATCATACTAAGTTCCCATATTTTGTCTGAAATCTCTGCTGTCTGTGATCATGTATTTATTATTTCGCACGGAAAACTCGTTGCCAGTGATTCCACGGAGAATCTGTTAGAGCGGATGACCGGTGCACAGGAGATCGAGCTGCTAGTGAAAGCAGAGGAAGATACTGCGGAAACAGCGATCCGTGAGGTCGCACAGGTGGAGCGGTGTGAAAAAACAGAGTCGAAAGAGGATGGCGCGGTACAGCTTCTTGTGACGGCAAAAAAAGATGCGGATGTACGCGAGGCGATTTATCACACCTGCGTGGAACACCATATGCCGATCTTAGAGATGAAGGCAGCATCGAAGTCCTTAGAGGATGTATTCCTTGAACTCACATCACAGGAAGGAGGAACAAAATAATGTTTGCAATTTTTAAACGTGAGATCAGATCCTATTTCCAGACTGTGGTGGGATGGCTTTTTATTGCAGCAGTACTCGCTTTATATGGATTGTATTTTTATGCTTATAACTTGAGGTCCGGTTCGCCTTATGTTTCGTATTCGCTTTCCGCAGTTTCATTTATTGTGATGATTGCGGTACCGGTACTTACCATGCGGAGCTTTGCGGAGGAACGGCATACAAAGACAGATCAGCTGATGTTAACTTCCCCGGTTCCGCTTGGAAAGATCGTGTTTGGCAAATATCTTGCCATGGTCGGAGTTTTCTCCATTGCAATGATCGTTGTTGCGCTGACACCGTTATTTTTATCCATTTATGGTTCTGTGCCGCTAGGAGAAAGCTATGTGGCGGTTTTGGGATTCTGGCTGTATGGCTGCGCATGTATTGCGATCGGTATGCTGATGTCAGTGGTAACGGAAAGTCAGGTTATCGCAGCAGTGCTTGGATTTGTAGCACTGTTTCTTGGTTACATGATGTCGAGTATTACCAGCATGATCTCACAGAGCGGTAATCTTCTGACAAAAATATTAAACGCATATGATTTGTACACACCGTTGGATAAATTTATGAATGGCTGCTTAGACCTCACAGGCGTGATCTATTTTCTGTCGGTGATCGGAATCTGCCTGTTTTTGAGCTGCCAGCTGATCCAGAAACGCAGATATTCGGTTAGCACCAAAAAGATCGCTCCGGGGGCGTTTTCCATCGGAATGATCGTTGTCGCCTTTGCCATTGCGGTTGTTGTGAACCTGGTGGCAAATGAGCTGCCGTCCACGGTCACAGCAATCGATGCGACATCCACAAAGTTGTACTCCATCACGGATACGACAAAAGATTACTTAAAGACACTGGATCAGGATGTCAATATTTATGTGCTTGCAGCAGAGAAAAATGCGGACAGTACGCTTTCAGAGACATTACAGCGATATGAGGATCTGTCCGGTCATGTAAAAGTAAGCTATGTTAATCCGTCGACCAATCCGACATTTTTCCAGAAGTATACGACGGATGCACCTGCTTCGAACAGTCTGATTGTTGCGAGTGATGCACGCTCCAGAGTGATCGATTATAACGATATTTATGAGTACTCCTATGATTATTCTTCCTATTCAAGAAGCCTTGATGGATATGATGCCGAGGGACAGATCACAAGTGCACTCCAGTATGTGACCAAAGATTCGAGCGAGCTGCCGGTTGTCTATGAGATCACAGGACACGGGGAAACTTCGCTTTCCGGCGGATTTTCGGAAGCAATCGAGAAGGCGAATATGACACTCACGGAGCTGACATTGTTAAAAGAGGAGGCTGTGCCGGATGATGCATCAGCAATCATTATCAACGCACCGACTTCGGATTTCTCCGCAGATGATGCAAAGAAAGTGACCGATTATCTGGAAAAAGGCGGAAAAGCGCTGATCACGACCAATTTCCAGTACAAGGATCTGACGAACTTTGAAAGTATTTTAAAAGCATACGGCATTGAGCGTGTGGATGGTATTGTCATGGAGAACGACAGTTCCTACTATTACAATAACATTCCATACTATCTGCTTCCGGAAGTAGAGAGCAACGATTACACCTCTTCTGTCAGCGGAAAATATATTTTTGCACCGTACAGCGAAGCGTTCAGTTATGACGGGTCTTCCGATGATGTGACATATACCGCATTGCTGCAGACAACCGATAAGGCGGTATCAAAGATTGATGCAGATAATGCAACAACATCTGAAAAAGAAGACGGAGATATTGAAGGACCATTTACGATCGCACTTGCGGCGGCAAAGACAGAAAATGATACATCATCCCAGGTCGTTGTGGCAGGTTCTATGGAGTTATTTACGGATTCCACAGACCAGATCGTATCGGGAAGCAACGTATCGATGTTTACTGATATCATGACGAATCTGACCAGCGGGGAGGATGATAATACCAGCGTTATTCCGGTAAAAGACTATAAGATGAGCACGATCACGATCACTTCAATTTCTACAATTATTGGTGGACTGGCAGCAAGTATTTTTATACCGGTTGTACTGATTATTATCGGAGTTGTGATCTGGGCAGTAAGGAGGAAAAAATAATGCAGAAACAGAAAAAACAGATGATCGTTCTGGTCATTTTGCTGATCCTGCTGATCCTTGCGTATATAGGCGTCCATTTTTACAGTAAAAAACAGGAAGAAAAGGAAAATGCCAAAGAAGAGGCGGAAAAGATCCAGGTGACGGATCTTGAGGTCTCTGATATCACACAGTTTTCTTATGTGCTGGATGGAACAACACTTTCCTTTACAAAAAATGGAACAGAGTGGACCTATGACGGGGATCAGTCGGTTGATATTGATGAGAGCGCTTTGGAGACACTTTTAAATAAGGCATCAGCGATCACGGCATCAGACGAGGTTACAGAGTATGATGACCTGGCGGACTTTGGGCTGGATGATCCTGCTAATACGGTTACGTTAAAAACGGATTCCGGGCTAACGACGATCTACATTGGCAGCCAGAATGAGATCACGAATGAGTATTATCTGAAAACGGGCGACAGTGATACCATATATGTTGTGGACAGCGCGCCAGCGACCGGATTTGATAAGAGCGTCGAAGATCTGACCGCAAAAGCAGATGATACGGAAACTGAGGCAGAAGAGCCATCGGAGGCCGTGGATGAAACGGAGACAGCGACCGTGGTGCCGAATGAAACAGAGGCCGTTGTAACAGAGGAAACGAAGTAAGAGAGTGAAATGACAAATCTGAATCACAGAGATGAAAATACCGGATTGTATATGTGCAGTCCGGTATTTTAAGTTCATAAATTTTTAATTTGACACTTTTGGAAAAAAGAGGTAACATGAATGTGAGAAAGTTCATTAACGAACTAATTCGAACCGCAAAGCAGGAAATAAAAAGTTATTTACCGGAAGAAAAAGAATGTGGAGCAGGGATGATGTACAGTGAGTATGAAATATTTGGAACCAACCAGCAGATGAGAAAAGTGATCGAGCAGGCATGTGAACGGCTGATGGAGACCTATGGATTGCGCCATGTGGAGCTGGATATCCTTTATCTGATTTCCCATGAGAAACAGAAGGATACCGCAAAGGATCTGATCGAGATACAGCATTTGTCCAAGGCCCATATTTCAAAATCGGTGGACAATTTAAAACAGCATGGATATATTGAGCTGGTTGCTGATGAGGCGGATCACAGGAAAATACACATTCGTATGACTGGTAAGGCAAAACCTGTGCTGGAAGAGTTTGAACAGATCCGGGCAGATATTTTAGAGCGTCTGTTTGCGGGCGTGACAGAAGAAGAACGAAGCTGCTTAAAGCGGGTAATGGGCAAGATCATGAAGAATATTCAGGCAGAACAGGAGGATGGGACATGAACCAATATGGAGATTTTGGAAAAGAAACGGAAGAACTGATGACAATATGTGAACGTAATGACAGAATCCCGCCGGAGCTGTTTAAGGAGTTCGGTGTAAAACGTGGTTTGAGAGATGTGGATGGAACCGGTGTGCTTGCGGGGATCAGCAATATTTCAAGGATCGATGCGTTTAAAACGGAGGATGGGAAAAAGGTTCCGTGTGACGGACAGCTCTGGTACCGCGGTTACAATGTGATCGACCTGATCCATGGATTTGAGGGAAAACGTTTTGGATTCGAGGAAGTGGCATACCTGCTCTTGTTTGGCGAACTGCCGGATGCTGCAAAATTAGGGGCATTTAAGAGCATGTTAGAAGAGTGCAGACAGCTTCCGACAAACTTTACCAGAGATGTCATTATGAAAGCACCGAGCAAGGATATCATGAATTCGCTGACGAGAAGCGTGCTGACACTTGCTTCCTATGATGAGACGATCGCTGACCAGGAGCTGCATACGCAGTTAGAACAGTGCATCAAGCTGATCAGTGTGTTCCCGATGCTTGCGGTGTACGGTTACCATGCATACAACCATTATATCTGTGATGACAGCCTTTATATCCACCGTCCGCAGGAGGGATTATCCGCAGCAGAGAATCTGCTCCTTATGCTTCGCCCGGATAAAGCGTACACGGAACTGGAAGCGCGCGTGCTTGACATTGCGCTGGTACTTCATATGGAACACGGTGGTGGAAATAACTCTACGTTTACAACAAGGGTTGTGACCTCATCCGGATCCGATACATACTCTGTCATGGCAGCGGCACTTTCTTCCTTAAAAGGACCAAAGCACGGCGGCGCTAATATCAAAGTAGTGGAAATGATGGATGATATGAGAAATCATGTGAAGGACTGGGGAGACAGAGACGAAGTTAAAAACTATTTGGAACAGCTTGTCGACAAACAGGCATTTGACCGCAAAGGCCTGATCTATGGTATGGGTCATGCCGTTTATTCTCTTTCCGATCCGAGAGCGCGCGTATTCAAAAGCTTTGTGGAAAGGCTCGCGGTGGCGAAGGGAAGAGAAAAAGATTTTGCATTATACAGTATGGTAGAAAATCTTGCACCGGAAGTGATCGCGGAAAAACGCCATATCTATAAGGGGGTTTCAGCCAATGTGGACTTTTACAGTGGATTTGTATACAGTATGTTAGACATCCCGTTAGAGCTTTATACCCCGATCTTTGCGATCGCCCGTATTGTCGGATGGAGCGCGCACCGCATGGAAGAGCTGGTAAATATGGATAAAATCATTCGTCCTGCATACCGGAGCATCATGCCGGAGAAAGCATATGTGCCGTTAGAAGAGCGATAAAAAAATGAGCAGAGGAAAATTAATCTTCCTTCTGCTCATGATTTTTCTTGACCATCTTATATACAAAAGAATATGCCCAGATCAGCACCGGGATGATCACGGTTGCATAAACAGAGGCCATCAGCATATCCATATAGTTCTCATTGGAAGAGAGTGCACAGACGATGGTGGAAATATAAAGACCGGCTAAGATAATTGCGCCAAGAATGGCAAGAATACGTTTTATTTTTTTCAAATCCAACCCTCCAGTTTTTAGTGTACTTATCGGCATATTGTTCGCAAAATGCCGGAAATATATTAAGATTATCCTAGCCGAAAGTGACGGAAGAGTCAAGATGCAAACATCGTGAACAGAGATTTTACTTTAAAAAATAAAAGCCCCTGAAAGCATGTCGAAAAGACTGAAAAACTGTATCAGTGGAAGGATTCCA
>ERZ780190.3187-NODE-3187-length-11098-cov-17.555737_pt1 | contig 11098 bp, 10 predicted proteins | sample MGYA00510980_ERZ780190 | MGnify/ENA primary metagenome ERZ780190 (study PRJEB29588, sample SAMEA1972188) | human gut metagenome | biome: human gut; feature: human-associated habitat; material: faeces | place: Denmark | collected 2008/2010 ... | reverse complement strand
CTGTTTGTTCAAAACAAATCGATTTTGATTATGATGAACAAAAACGTATGTACAACCTTAAATTTATTGGTGGTTGTAATGGTAATTTGAAGGCTATTGGTAAACTATGTGAGGGTAAACCAATGGAAGAAATTATGAATATTTTAAGTGGAAACACATGTGGTGCGCGACCAACAAGTTGTGCAGACCAGCTTTCTAGAGCAATTAAGGAGGTTATTGAAAATGCCTAGATTTTTTACTTCTGAATCTGTAACTGAGGGTCATCCAGATAAAATTTGTGACCAAATTAGTGATGCAATTCTTGATGATATTTTAGCTCATGATCCTAACGGACGTGTTGCATGTGAAACTGTTGTAACAACAGGATTATGCTTTGTATTTGGTGAGATTACAACATCTCATTATGTTGATGTACAAAAAATTGTACGTGATAAAGTAGCTGAAATTGGCTATACTCGTGGTAAATTTGGCTTTGATGCGGAAAATCTTGCGGTAATGACTGCGATTGATCCACAATCACCTGATATTGCAATGGGTGTTGATGAAACTTCAAGTCATGAGCAAGGAGCAGGAGACCAAGGTATTATGTTTGGTTATGCTTGCGATGAAACTGATGTATATATGCCAATGGCAATTACATTAGCCCACAGACTTGCTAAGCGTTTAACGGATGTAAGAAAGAATGGTACTATTCCTTATTTACGTCCTGATGGTAAAACACAGGTTACTGTTGAATATGATGATAATGGTAAAATATTCCGTGTTGATACAGTCTTAATTTCAACTCAACATTCACCTGAAGTTGATATGGAAGTTTTAGCACGTGATGTAAAGGCTAATGTCGTTGATCCAATTATTCCTGCTAATTTAATTGATGAAAATACAAAATTCTTATTTAATCCAACTGGTCGATTTGTTGTTGGAGGTCCTCAAGGAGACTCAGGTCTTACAGGACGTAAGATTATCGTTGATACCTACGGCGGCTACTGCCCGCACGGCGGCGGTGCCTTCTCCGGCAAGGATCCGACGAAAGTCGACCGCTCCGCTGCTTATGCCTGCCGTTACGTCGCGAAGAATGTTGTAGCCGCGGGGCTTGCCAAGACTTGCCTCGTGCAGGTGGCCTATGCCATCGGTGTTGCGGAACCGATGAACATTACGATCATTACCAACGGCACCGGCGTCATTTCCGACGAAAAGATCGCCGAGCTTGTTCGCCGCAACTTTGATCTGCGTCCTCGCGGCATTATCAAGATGCTCGACCTGCGCCGTCCGATCTATTCGAAGACCGCAGCTTACGGCCACTTTGGCCGCGAAGAGCCGGACTTCACTTGGGAGCGCACCGACAAAGCCGCTATCCTGCGTGCTGAAGCGGGTCTTTCCTAATCTCGCTATATCCGACTAAAAGGGCGGCAGCCGAAGTCAGCACTTCGACTGCCGCCCTTCGCTTTTTCCGGGCGGTATCATGCAACGAGCATCGGCTCCGCAGTGGAACCTCCTCCCATTCATCAGTTTTGAACGGCTCTCAAAAGAAAATGACGAGAAAAAAACGCGTCCTCACCGGTATTAATACAACCGGCACTCTGCACATTGGCAATTACGTCGGCGCCATCCGCCCTGCGATTCAAGACAGCCGCAACCCGGATGTAGAGAGTTTCTTCTTCCTGGCCGATCTTCACGCCTTGATCAAGTGTCAGGACCCTACCCGCATTGAACGCAGCCGCATGCAAATCGCCGCAACCTGGCTAGCTGCAGGGCTAGATCCCGATCACGTCACCTTCTATCGTCAAAGCGACATTCCAGAGATTCCGCTTCTTTGCTGGATGTTTGACTGTGTCATGAGCAAAGGGCTACTCAACCGCGCACACGCCTATAAGGCTGCGGTCGATGCCGCTACGGCTGCCGGTCGCGACCCGGACGCTGACGTCTCGATGGGCCTCTTTTCCTACCCCGTACTGATGGCGGCTGACATTTTGATGTTCAATGCCGATGAGGTCCCCGTCGGTCACGATCAACTCCAACATCTGGAAATGGCTCGTGATGCTGCCAGCCGCTTCAACAACCTCTACTGTTCGCCCGACAAACCCTTTTTCGTCATGCCGCAGGCCACCGGCGGCTCCGCCCTTGAGGTTCTGCCAGGGCTCGACGGACGAAAGATGAGCAAGTCCTACAACAATGTGATTCCGCTTTTTGAGGGTGGCCGTGCCGCGCTGGATGCAGCCATTGCACGCATCGTCACGGACAGCCGGCTGCCCGGGGAGCCGAAGGATCCGGATAGCTCCTCCCTTACGGTAATCTATAACGCCTTTGCTACGCCTTCCGAACAAATAGCCTTCCGTGAAGCACTTAAAGACGGTCTTGGCTGGGGCGAAGCCAAAAAGCAGCTCGCCGATAAAATTGACGCTGAAATCGGCCCCATGCGCAGCCGCTACGATGAGCTTATGACCCATCCGAACGTACTGGAGGACATCTTACAAGCCGGCGCACAAAAGGCTCGTGCGCTCTCTGCTCCGTTCATGCACGAATTGAAGCTTGCTGTGGGTCTAAAAGCTTTTGCGGCACCTGAAGCAGCCGCTGAAAAGGCAAAAAACGCAAAGAAGGCACTCCCCGTATTCAAGCAGTACCGCGAGCAAGACGGCAGCTTCCGCTTCAAACTTGTTGCCGTCGATGGCACTGAACTCTTTATTTCTGACGCCTTTGCGTCCGGCCGCGATGCTGGCTCGTGGGTCAGTCGTCTTAAGAAAGAGGGAGCAGCAGCTTTTGACGAGGCTCCTGTGACGCTTGGCGGCGGGATTACGAAAGAAATGGTGGAAACAGCCTTAGCAGCTTTCCGCGAAGATGAAGACTAAATAAATTCTTTAGAAATCACCTGTAAGGCGGCTATAATGCCGCCTTCTTCATTTCTGCCCGCCGCCCGAGGAGCGCTGCGACGCCGTGAGACCACGTTTCACTGCGCCAGGCTCGAGCTGACGGACTTTTCCTGCAACGGCGCTCGGACCTTTTCAATTCTGAAGAGCATAAACAAATGGACGCGAACAGCTACGTCATCGCCGACCTTAATCTTGCCGATTGGGGCCGCAAGGAAATTCAGATCGCTGAAGTCGAAATGCCTGGCCTGATGGCCATCCGTCACGAATACGCTTCCGCACAACCCTTAAAAGGCGCACGTATCTCCGGATCGCTGCACATGACCATTCAAACGGCGGTTCTTATTGAAACCCTGACGGCATTGGGCGCCGAAGTTCGCTGGGCGAGCTGCAACATCTTCTCGACCCAGGACCACGCCGCTGCAGCAATCGTGAAAGATGGCGTCTCCGTCTTCGCCAAAAAAGGCGAAACCATTGAGGAATACTGGGAATTCACACACCGCATTTTTGAGTGGCCAGATGGCGGTTTTTCCAACATGATCCTCGACGACGGCGGCGATGCAACGCTCCTTTTGCATCTCGGCTCTCGCGCAGAATCTGACCGCAATGTCATTGCCAATCCGACGAATGACGAAGAACATGCCCTCTTTGCGGCCATCGCCAAACATCTTGACAGTGATCCGCATTGGTACTCCAAGCGCCTCGAAAAAATTCTCGGCGTCTCGGAAGAAACAACCACCGGTGTACACCGCCTTTACCAAATGCACGAACGCGGAGAACTGAAGATTCCCGCCATCAACGTGAACGACTCCGTCACCAAGTCAAAGTTCGACAACCTTTACGGCTGCCGCGAATCCCTGGTTGACGGCATCAAACGCGCCACCGACGTGATGGTCGCCGGCAAGGTCGCCGTTGTCGTTGGCTACGGCGATGTAGGCAAAGGCTGTGCCCAAGCGCTTCGTGCTCTTGCGGCTCAAGTCTGGGTCGTCGAAATCGATCCAATCTGCGCTCTGCAGGCCGCAATGGAAGGCTATCGCGTCGTAACGATGGACTTCGCCAAGGATAAAGCCGACATTTTTGTTACCTGTACGGGCAATGTTCGAGTGATTACGCATGAACATATGATCGCTATGAAAAACGAGGCGATCGTTTGTAACATCGGCCACTTCGACAGCGAAATTGATGTTGCTTCCATGCGTCAGTATCCATGGGAAAACATCAAACCGCAGGTTGATCACATCACGCTGCCCTCAGGCAACCGCATCATTCTTCTTGCTGAAGGCCGTCTGGTGAATCTTGGCTGCGCCACTGGTCACCCCTCCTATGTGATGAGCTCGTCATTTGCCAATCAAACCCTTGCTCAGATCGAGCTCTTCGCTCACCATGACTGCTACCCAGTAGGCGTATACATTCTGCCCAAGCATCTCGATGAAAAGGTGGCCCGCCTGCAACTCACGAACCTTAATGCAGTCCTCTCCGAGCTCACGGATGAGCAGGCTGCCTATATTGGCGTGAAGAAGGAAGGCCCCTACAAGCCAGACAACTATCGCTATTAATCGAGTCTGAACCTTCCAGTTCAGTTTATTAAGGCCCGTGGGCGTATTACCAAACACCCGCGGGTTTTATCTTTTGACGCTTTACTCCATCTCTCCGCACTCCGTAATAACAAAGTCCATTGGCAAGTCAAGACTGTCAAAAAGTGCATCGTCCACTTTGCAAGCAGCATAAGCAATCCCCACAACTTGAGGATGAATGCCATTTTTCGCGAGAGCCGCCAGATATCGATCAAAATAGCCGCCTCCATATCCCAATCGAAAATGCTTGGCCGACCACCCAAGGCAAGGCACCAGAAGAATGTCGGGAATCACTTGCTGTCCTGCTGCAGCAGGAATACCAGCAGCATCTGGAACAAGCGCCTCCCCCGGATGCCAAATACGGTAAACCATCACCGACGCCGACGAGTCGAGACACCACGGCAATGCCAAAGTACGGTTCATCCCTTCAGACAACCATGAGCGTACAGCTGGCATTGGATCTGGTTCACTAGCGATCGGCTGATAAACACCCAGGACCTTCCCGGGCAAGCGGCGAAGCTTTTCCGCCAACTGATACATCAGCCCTTCGTAGGCCTTGGGATCAGCCGCACGACGCAATGCCCCGCAAAACTTTCGCGCTGCCTTTTTGTCGCCCACTTTCGTCATCATGCCTCCTGTACGTTCTCGTTGCTTCGCTATATTAGAAGCTTCCATTTTCTGCGCTTATTTCTGGACCTATCCATGCGCCGCTTTGCTCTTCCTTGCCTAGCTCTGAGTTTCGCTGCAGCCCTGCATGCTGCGGAGGATGAGCACTCGTGGACGCCTTTGAGAGATGGAGCCGACAAGGCTATACAGGCAGCGGCAGCATTTGAAACAGCGCAGCGCAAACAGACGGCTTCTCCACGCATTCAGCTAATTCCCCATGGGCTGGTCACGATTTCTATCGATGAACGACTGCAGGCGCTGCGCGCCTCACAAGATGCCGAAAACGGCATCCCCTTGGAGGAAGAATCCTCCGTAGGCTCTGTAGATCCCGCAGTACTTATGCGTAACGTTGAAGCTGCGCTTGATGCTGTTGCTTCTCCATCTTTAATTCCTGAAGAGAACGCTCCATCCGCAGGCGAAGCCGCCGATGCTGCTGGACGTGCAGCAGCCGAACTTATTGCAGCTCCGGTGAAGGATCCTTTGGACGATGCCCTGCTGGCGCCGCCTCCGGAACCTTTGGACTATGTATTTTTGGAAGCTAAACTCTGCTTCGATCAGGGACGTCTTGACGATCTCGAAGAAATGCTCCCGCTTTTTGAGCATCATGAGCTAAGCGGCTACCCTGCTCTTTGGGCACTCATTCTCAAATTGAAGAAATTCCCAGATGATCCTGTAGTTGATCAGGATTTTCGTCGCTTCATTGATCTTCATGAAGGCGAATATCTGGCTGAAAACGCCCGTACACAGTATTTGAAGCTACGCGGAGAAAAACTCAATGCTGCCGATTTTGATTTGTTCTTCAAAGGACTCGTTTGGAATCAGACTGACCCTGTAATCGAAGCTTGGCAGGCTTACTACACCCTTGAAAGCGCTCAAGCCGAAAATAATCAGTCAAAGATCGCCGCTGCACTTCTTAAGGCTAAAGTGCTTTATCGAGACTCCAAAGCCGTCACCGATCCAGCACTGATGAAGCTCGGTGACCGAATTGCCGAAGCAGATCGTACTTGGCTTTGGACTCGCGTCATGATCCTCCTGCAGAAGAATCGGATGACGGAAACCAAGCGCGTACTTGAAACGCTCCCGCGCCCGGAACTGCCTGCCCCCATGAAGGAGCTCCGTTCCATCATTGACGAACCTACTTTATGGCTGCGTCGTCAAAAAAATCTTGGAAATCTTCCTGCACGCCTCGCGGTCTTTGCGTCTGTACGCATTGCCCATCTCCGCCCGGCAGATGCCGCCCGCATTGCACAAGCCGCAGTTGATCCCAAGGCCAATGCCTTCTGGCGTTCGCTTGTTTGGTCCCGCATTGGCTTCACAGCCACTACCCAGCTCAACCCCAAGGCCAGCAGCTGGTACGCCAAAGCTGGCAGTGCGCTGCAGCAATTTCCTCTAGCCGTAGTAGACACCCAACAACTTGCCGCCTGGCATGCTCGTGCGCTTATCCGCGACGGCAGCTGGTACGGTCTGAGCAAAGTCATTGACGCCATGCCTGCAGAATTAAAGCGTGAAGAAGTCTGGACTTATTGGCGCGGACGAGCACTCGCCTCTCGCGGCCTTAAGACCGATGCGCAAACGGCCTTCACTTCGATAGCACATCGCACAACTTTCTACGGAAAGCTTGCCGCCGACGAACTCGGCCGTTCCTACGGTTTTTCTAAGCCTCCAAAAGCCATGCCGCGGCAGGTCGAGATCGATAAGTGGGCGGAAAACACCGCCATCCAACGTGCACGCAGCCTCTATCGCATGAGTCTTTACCGCGAGGGACACCGTGAATGGAACTGGGCAATGCGCGGCATCACTCCGCAGGAGAGTCTTGCACTGGCAGCCTACGCTCGGCAGACGCGGCTCATTCACCGCATGATTAACACAAGCCTCAAAAGCGGTGATCAGACCGTCGTTATTGAACAACGCTTTCCGCGACCTCATGCAGCTTTGATCCGGATTGTGAGTGAGGCACAGTCTCTGCCATCTGCCTGGGTCTATGGTTTGATTCGTCAGGAATCACGCTTCATTCCTGCAGTCAGCTCTGCCGTCGGTGCTCGCGGCCTTATGCAGATCATGCCGGCTACGGCCCAATGGATGGCACGGCACCTTGGCATCGACTCATTCGAGCAAAAAAGCCTCACCGAGCTCGAGATGAATCTTGTTCTGGGCACCGCCTATCTCCGTATGCTCTACCTCGATATGGAGGAAAGCTACGTGCTCGCTACTGCTGCCTATAACGCAGGTCCAAACCGAGCCCGTATCTGGCGTGCTGCTGTCAGAAACTCAATGGAAGCGGCAGCCTTCATCGAAACAATTCCCTATTTTGAAACACGGGAGTATGTCAAAAATGTTCTTGCCAATATGCACACCTACGCAATGCTGACTGGCGAGCTGGATGGACGCTTTGCGAAACTGCTCGGCCGTGTGGAGCCAGGACGAAGCAAAGCAGCCGATCTCCCGTAAATAATCATTTTGGGTTGAAAAATGAAGATTTTTCCCGTCGGCGGTTACGTCCGCGACATGCTGCTCCGAAAGCGAGGTTTTAAACTTCCCGAGGGCGATCGCGACTGGGTTGTGATTGGCGAAACTCCCGAAGCGATGATCAAGCGTGGCTATCTGCCAGTGGGCGGCGACTTTCCTGTCTTCCTCCATCCCCGAAGCCACGAAGAATATGCATTGGCGCGTACTGAACGCAAGACCGCTCCGGGCTATCACGGCTTTATCTTCCATGCGTCGCCGGATGTGACGCTTGAAGAAGATCTTGCTCGACGCGATTTAACAATCAACGCCATGGCGCTCGCTCCCGACGGATTCATCATAGATCCCTTCGGGGGACAGCACGATCTCGCTGCCGGCATCCTGCGGCATGTGAGCCCTGCCTTTGCTGAAGATCCCGTTCGTATCCTGCGCATCGCCCGCTTTGCTGCGCGCCTGCCGTCTTTCTCCATCGCTCCTGAAACGATGGCATTAATGCGCCGAATGGTCGACTCCGGTGAAGCGGATGCCCTCGTACCAGAACGAGTGCTCGCAGAATTCACTAAAGGGTTGAGAACTGCCACTCCGTGTCGAATGCTTGACATTCTTACCGAATGCGGGTTTTGTCAACGTCTCTATCCTGAGCTAAGGCTCTCAGCACAGCTTCGCGGCCGCCTGCATCGAGCCCGTCTAGCAAACTTCCCTGTGGACTTGCTGCTCGCCGTTCTTGCGTCCGGCATCGAAAGCGAAACGAAGAATCTTAAGGCACCAACGCCAGGGCGGCAATTTCTTGCTCGTATTCGAGCCAGTGCTCAAGCGCAGGAATTTGCTCAAATCCTGACGGGCGGAACGACCGGCGGAATAGAAAAACTTCGGAATATCACAACGTTTGAGGACACAATCGAATTCCTCCGTCAAGTTGATGCACTGCGTAAACCTGAGCGCGCAAAACTCCTTCTCGCTTTAAGAAACGCTGTACTGCAACCTCCTGAAGGCAGCGCTGAAACAATAAAACTTGCTCAGACTATGCGGGCTTGGACAAGCGTGGATGCAGGTGCAGTAGCTCAGACAGCAGCGAGCCCCAAAGAAATTGCACAAAAAGTACTCACTGCTCGCGTACAGGCGGCAGCAGACGCTTGGCGTGCTGAGGCGTGAGGTTAGAAAAGGAGCTTCCCAAGAACGAGTGCAAAGACGGCCAAAAGAATCGTACTCATAAAGGGAAGCTCAATTTCGCGACCTAGGATCCGAAAGTGAATGTCCCCGGGGAGTCGCCCGAGACCAAAGCGCTTCAATGACGGCATTGCCGTAATAAGAAGCAGCAGAATAATGAAGATAACAAGAGCCCAACGCATAGTTGAATTATTTTATCGGACGCAGGCTCGCCTACAATGCGAAACCCAGATACATCTTCAGGGTTTCTTCCAGCATGTCGACGCTTCCTAGTCCTGAATCACTGCGCTTTTCCTGCCGCAGGATCTTTCTAAAAAATTTACGACTCACTTGCCGCATTGGCGCCTATGAAACTGAACGCAGCGCCTCTCAGTCGGTAGTATTCAACGCCGACATTTGGGTGCGCTTTTCCGCAAGTTCAAGCCAACGCGATGCCCTTGAAGATGTTCTCAACTACGATCTTGCCGTTGAAATCTTTCGTGAGGAATCCTCTCGGGGTCACATCGATCTGCAGGAAACACTGGTCGACCGCATTGCAGAACGTCTGTCGAATCTTCCCGGCGTCGAGCTTATCCGCATTTCCTCCGAAAAAACCGAAGCCTATGACGATGCCGATGCGATCGGCGTAGAAGTCTGGCGCAGCGGGTCTCCTCTTCTTACCTAAGCTTTTTCAACATGACTGATGTGATTCCTCTGATTCCTGAAGCGCCTGCTACTTTTGCAGATGATGCTGCCGACATTGGCGCACTTGCTGCTCAGGGTGAAACACCTCCCAACGAACGCAACCGCAAATCCGTTTCACAAAAGAAGCTTGAAAAACGTATCGTGCGCCTTACCGGTCAAGCCGTCACTGACTTTGACATGATTCGAGAAGGTGACAAGATCATGGTAGCCATGAGCGGCGGCAAGGACAGCTATGTACTGCTCGATACGTTAAAGATTCTGCAGGCACGTGCGCCAATACACTTTGATCTTTTGGCCGTCAATGTGCATCAGCACATCCCGGAATTTCCACTTGAAGCCTTGAAAAAGCATCTGGAACATTCAGGGATACCTTTTCACATTGAGGATCAAGACACGAACTCGCTTATCCAGAAACTCATTCCGGAAGGTAAAAATGTATGCTCGCTCTGTGCTCGTCTGCGCCGCGGCATCCTATACCGGGTAGCCCGGGAAACCGGCTGCAACCGCATTGCGCTCGGTCATCATATGGACGACATCGTCAGCACACTGCTCCTCAATCTCTTTTATGGTGGACGTTTGAAGTCCATGCCACCAGCGCTGAAGAATGATCGAGGTGACTGCGTCGTCATCCGCCCGCTTGCATATGTGCGTGAAGCAGAAACTGCCAAGATGGCCAAGATTCGAGGCTATCCCCTCGCAGCTAAAGGCATCTGCGGCGCTGGAGAGAATTTGAAACGCAAAGAGATCAAAGAATTAATGCAACGTTGGGACCGAGAATTTCCCGGCCGCATTTACAACATCTTCATGAGTCTTACTCGCGTCTCCCCATCGCATCTGTTGGATCGAAGCATCTACGACTTCACAAATTTCGCTCCGATATACGGTACTCCTGGATCAGAGGCGTCAGGCGAAAGTGAAGATGAATAAACTCGAGCTTCAGACCGGGATGTCCGCTGAAAATACTCGGCTAAAATCACCGACGAAACCAACCACCAAAACACGCACAAATGAGAACTCGCTCACTCAAAGTCATCGATATGGCCGTCCATAAGGTAGCCGTTATCACTCCTGAAAAAAGCATCCGGGAAAGCGCCCGACAGATGCGCGTCGAACACGTCGGCAGCCTCGTTGTAGTCGATCAGGACGGCAAGCCCATCGGCATGCTCACGGATCGAGACATTACGATTGAGGGTGTTGCCCGCGGCGTTGACGTTGACCAAACCACCGTGCGCGATCTGATGACCGCACCGGTCGTTACGGCTACAGAATCTGAAGGCATGGTGACCGCCCTTGCTCGTATGCGCGAATTTGGCATCCGCCGCCTGCCTATCATCGATAGTGAAGGAAAACTTGTTGGGGTAGTGACGAACTCCAACCTGATTAAAGAACTTTCGGAATTACTCGACGGACTGGTACGCAATATCAGTTCTTCCAAGACTCGCGAAGTTGCACTTCGTTCAGACATTTAATTTCTGTCTAAATCCTGAAGACTTAAAGACCGCAGTATCCATCCTTGGGATCTGCGGTCTTTTGTTCTGTGCTCAGTCTGCGCGCATTATTTCACGTGAAACCGGAACTCCCGGATAACTGATCCCTAATTTTTCAGGACCCGGGGCGGATTTTCCAAGCCAAGCAGCGCGAGCATATCGCGCTGCTTTTTCGTAATGGTGCGGGTCACCC
>ERZ780190.3185-NODE-3185-length-11100-cov-4.813852_pt1 | contig 11100 bp, 17 predicted proteins | sample MGYA00510980_ERZ780190 | MGnify/ENA primary metagenome ERZ780190 (study PRJEB29588, sample SAMEA1972188) | human gut metagenome | biome: human gut; feature: human-associated habitat; material: faeces | place: Denmark | collected 2008/2010 ... | reverse complement strand
CAGCTTCAGCGTTTTGTAATTCGCTTTGGCATACTGAGCGTTTGAGGATATTTTCTTTGAACGAGCCTGTTTCCCCTGACACTCTTTGCAATACTTCTGAGAGCCTGCCGTCACCGTGTAGGTCTTTCCGCAGAGGGAGCAGACCTGTTCGCTCCCGATAGCCACCGCTTCACCGGCTTGCTTCTTCTCTTTGTACGCCTTGTTGCGCAGGACTTGTGCCTTGTCACGGCAGTAAATGCAGTATTTCGCTCTTGCGGATGGCGATTCAAACTCCATTCCGCAGAGCTGACAAGTGTGTTTATACATTTTATCACCCCGATTTCGGTTATTATATCCATTCTATCACATAGATAGGGATATGTCAAGTATAATCGGAATTTTGGTGAAAGTACACCGAGGAAAATATCATTTGTGCTGCGCATTGCCGAAATTCAAAAACTTCCGAAAATTATACTTTACAATAGGGATATTGCATGGTATAATATAATCACAGCAAACGAAAAGAAACCCGAAACCAAGAAAGGAAAGGTAATCACTATGACCAACATCGTAATCGAAACAGGCAGACTTACTGCCGACCCCGAACTCCGCTACACAGGCGAGACACCCCTCTGCAAGTTCCGCATTGCAGTTGACCGCCCCAAGAAGAAGGGTGCTGAGAAGCCCGAAACAGACTTCTTTAACTGCACCGCATGGAATCACAATGCAGAGTTCATAAACAATATGTTCTCTAAGGGCGAAATGATCACCGTAGTCGGCAACCTGAGAAGTTCCACCTTTGAGAAAAACGGCGAGAAACGTTCTTCCGTGGAGATCAAGGTAAACGAGGTACACTTCCCGGGAACACGCAGAAAGCCTGACAGCGAGAGCAACAGCGAAAATGCTAATAACAACGGCGGTTTCTATGACAGCACCGATAGCGGAGTGCAGTTCTAAATACAGATAGGAGGAAATTAAAATGGGCATCATCATTGCTATCTCAAACCAAAAAGGCGGTGTCGGAAAATCCACTTCCGCCTTCAATCTCGGGGCTTGCCTTGCACTGAAACAGGGAAAGAGTGTGCTTTTGGCGGACATTGATCCGCAGGCTAACCTCAGTGAATATCTCGGCTACGAGCCAGACGGACTTCCCACCATGACACAGCTTGTTATGACAGCCTGCACAGGCGGTCAGCTTACCCCCGACATTGTAAGGACGGCGATACGGCATTGTGAGTCGGCTGACGTGGACTACATTCCTGCCGACATCAACCTTGCAAACAGCGAAACGCTTATGTCAACGGCACTGTCAAGGGAAACCATTCTCCGCAGGATACTCTCCGAAGATAACGTCAAAGGCTATGACTTCATCATCATCGACTGTCTGCCGTCCCTGAGTACGCTCCTTATCAACGCACTCACCGCCGCCGATAAGGTGCTGATACCTGTTCAGACACAGAAGTTCAGCCTTGACGGTTTGCAGGCTCTTGACAATCTGTATCAGCAGATCAAGGGTGCGATCAATCCCAAGCTGTCAATGCTGGGTGTTCTGCCGACAATGGTTGACCGCACAAAGGTGAGCCGTGAATCCCTTGCGGAACTGAATGAAAAGTACGGCGAAATGCTATTTGAAACGAGCATCAGCAAGTCTGTCGAAGCGGCGAAAAGCTCTGTCAGCAGAGTTCCGCTTTGCATGACCGACAGCAAGCTCGGTACGGAATATGAAAGATTGGCAATGGAGGTGCTTGAAAGATGTTAAGTATGTCAGAACTCGCAATGAACCCCAACCGCAAGGTAAAGACCAAGTGCTACGGCGAAGTCAAGGTATGGGCTGACCGTGAAGAAGCAAAGGCTTTCTTCCTTGAAGCGATGATGAACTCGGAAGGCTCTGAACACGACAGATATTCGGGCATCTACATTCAGCTTGAGAACGGTCTTGACTTCTGCACCGACGAGGACGAGGAGGACTGAGCTATGCCTAAGAGATTTGACACCGATGGTACGCCGTTCCTTTTCGCCCCTCACAGCGAGGGAGAACTTGACGAATACTTCTCTGGCGATCACGAAAAGAGCGTATCAGCCGTGGCAAAGGACGTTATCGCAAGCCTTTCCGAGAGCCGTGACAGGCTCTCGGGAGAGGTATGGTACAACTTCTGCTACAATCAGCGTCGATACAAGCTCACACTGATGAAGTTTGCAGACACCATTGTTCGTGCAGACGTTACGATCAGGAATATCAAGTCACGGCTGATGAAATCCGAAATGGAAAACATCGAGCTGAAACAGCGTATAAAGGAATTGGAGGGAAAGAAATGAACAAGCCTGCATTTAATTTGGAAGCAATGCTGTCTGCTCCCGCTATACAGACCGCCGTACAGCAGATACCATGCGACAAACTGCACCCCTATCACAACCACAAGTTTGAACTTTACACAGGCGAAAGACTTGATGATATGGTTGCAAGCATTAAGGAAAACGGTGTGCTGTCTCCGATCATCGTCCAGCCTGACGGTGACGGCTATGAGATACTTATCGGGCATAACCGCTGGAATGCTTCAAAGATCGCCGGTTTGCCGACCGTTCCTGCTATCGTTAAGACTGGACTTACCGAAGAAGAAGCATTTTTATACACTGTCGAGAGTAATGTGATCCAGCGTGGATTCGATAATCTTCTAATCAGTGAACAGGCGGCAGTTGTTGCAAGCCGACACAGTGAAATGTTTTCTCCCGGCAAGCGAAGCGACATTCAGAGAGAACTTGTTCTTCTTGAAAATCCCGAAGCCGAAACAGACGAAACAGCAACCTTGAATCCAATGGGTTCAAGGTTAGATACGAACGATCAAGTCGGCAAAGAGTACGGACTAAGCAAAGGTTCAGTTGTCCGCCTTATCCGCATAAATAAACTGACGGACGCTCTAAAAGCCCTTGTTGACAGTGGAGATATTGCTATCCGAGCAGGAGTTGAACTTTCTTTCCTGTCCGAAAAGGCACAGGAAATCGTTGCTGAACAGGCTGAGGATTTCAAGGTTGACATGAAGAAGTCAAAGGCTCTCCACGATGCCGCCGACAAGGAGGGCAATATCGACACCGCCACAATTGTCCGTATCATCACAGGCACAGCAGACGTAAAGCCGAAGCCCAAGAGTGTGAAGATCAGCGAGGAGACATTCTACAAATACTTTGAACCAGGCACGAAGAAAGCACAGGTCACGGAGACTGTTGAAAAAGCACTCGCTTTCTATTTTGCGAATAATGAGGAGAAACAAAAATGAACAGTGAACATAAACAAGAGCAAAAAAACGAACCGATCACTGTTCATCTGAAAATCCAAACACGATTTTTTGTCGGAAAGAAACCGATAAAGCTGTTCATGGGAGAAGATGAAATCCCTGTTAATAAATGGAGAGAGGTAGTGCGTATCCTGCTTAAAAGGTGCAATAGAGAAAAGCACAATGAACTTCTCTCTGTTCGCAATAAGATCATTGGCATGAGCCGTACTATCCTTTCGGACAGCGGTAATGGAATGGACAAACCTGCAAAGATCGATGAAAACATTTACTTTGAAATACATTTTGGTACAGATACAATGCTTAATAATCTGTTTCATATTTTTGATGCAATAGATTATGATTATAAGGATTTTCTTGTAACAGTCAAAAACAGCAACCGAAAGAGTCCACAGACACATAAAGATAAAAAGGAGATTTAATGGAGACAATTACCCTCAGAGACTACCAGCAGGAGTGCGTGAATATCATCAACAATACCGAAAGCGGCTCGTATCTTGTCGCTGTTGCCACGGGCTTGGGAAAGACCGTTATCTTTTCTCACATCAAGCGGAGAGGACGTATGCTGATCCTCTCCCACCGTGAGGAATTGGTGTGGCAGCCACGCAAGTATTTTGACTGCACCTTTGGTGTTGAGCAAGCCGACAACCACAGCAACGGCGAGGAAGTCGTGTCGGCAAGTGTGCAGAGCCTTGTCAGACGGCTGGACAGCTTTTCGCCCGATGATTTTGATATTATCATCACCGACGAAGCTCACCACGCTGTTGCTGACACTTACCGCCGTATCTACGATTATTTCAAGCCACGGCTACACATCGGCTTTACGGCTACTCCGAACCGAGCCGACAATGTAAAGCTGGGCGAGATATACAGCAAGATCATCTACGAACGCAACCTCAAATGGGGTATCGACCACAAGTATCTCACCGACGTGAAGTGCTTTACCGTGGACATCGGCTTTGACCTTTCGGAAGTCCACAAGCAGTGCGACGATCTCAACCTTGCGGAGCTTTCAAGTGCGGTGGACAATCCGCTTCAAAACGAAGCTGTTGCAAGAGCCTACTACGAAAAGGCTGTCGGTCAGACGCTTATCTTTGCCACTACGGTACAGCACGCTTATCATATTGCAGAGCTTATCAAGGGTGCTGTTGTGGTGACGGCAGAAACGCAAAATCGTGCGGAGATCATTGAGCGTTTCACAAACCGTGAAATACCTTGTCTTGTGAATTGTATGGTCTTTACCGAGGGTACGGATATGCCCCTGATCGAAACGGTCATCATCGCCAGACCGACACGAAACGCAAGTCTTTACACGCAAATGGTGGGCAGAGGTCTGAGGACGCACGAAGGCAAGGACGCTCTCAATCTGATAGATTGTGTGGGCATCACGGGCAAGCTGGATATTTGCCAGGCGCCTGACCTGTTCGGCATTGGTGAGATACCGAAAGACATTCCGCCCGAGGAATTGCAGGGCAAGCTCCTGACAGAGATCGAAGAAATGGTCACGGAGGAACTGAACAAGCCTGCACCGCCTCCCGACTGGAAGATCAACGTCCAGCTTATCAAGCTGTTTGCTGACAACGGGAACTATGACACCCACAATGTCAACTATGTTGTTCTCCCAAATGGAGATATGACCTGTTCTATCGGTGAGGGACGTATTTTCAGAGTGACAGCCGAAGACATCACGGGCAACAGCAGTGCGTATCTCAAACATGATGATATTATCGTGAGGACTGTTCCCACTGCACCTATGCAGGACATTCTTGACGAGGTGCATCACATTTTGGTGTGCGACTATCAGCAGGCTATTTACCTGTGGGACATTCCCCACGTTATGCGCTGGGCGAACGTGCCTGCATCGGAAAAGCAGAAAGCCCTGATACAGCGCCTTGCCCGTAAGAAGAAACGAAAAGACATTCAGGTCAGTGACCTGAGCAAATATGAAGCATCTGTCCTGATAGGTCAGATGACAGGTTAAAGGAGATTTATAACGATGAAGAAGTTTATTATAACGTTATCCGCATTTATCATAACGGCACTCCCGTTTTCCGTTACAGCATATGCCGCCGAAAACCTTGACCGAGACTACATTGAAGCCGAGATATGGGACGATATGTGGAACGGCAAGGGTGATAACGGCATCGACTTTCCCGAAGCATCATACAAGCACCACCTGTTAGACAAGTGGCTTGACGAGAACTACGGCTCGGAGGAATATGACTGGTCCGAGCTGGGTGAACTGAAATACGAATACAAGGACTACTACCGCAGTTACATCGAGGACTTTGACTTTAACGATGATGACAACGGCAACTGGACCATTGAAACACCCGAACACAGCTATTCTTTCACCTATTGGCAGGACAATTGGATCATGACCGATGAAAACGGCAACACTGTAGACAGCTTTCCGCCGTTCAGCACCTTAAAGGACGATGAAGAACCCGAAGTACCGCAGGGCAGGCATATCGACGATGACGGCAACGGCTCACCGAGAGTGATCGGCAAGGTCTCTGGCGAAACGGAATCGGCTTCTGAGGGGGCTTCTGGTGCAGACAGTGAAGTTACACCCGACACCGCTTCAAGCGGTTCTGAGAGCCGTTCAGGTGCGTCTGAGAGCAACCCTATGCCGATCATCGCAGGAGTGGCTATCGCCGCAGGTGTGGGAGTTGGCGGTTACTTTATGATGAAGAAGAAAAAGTGAGGTACAGCTATGATCTTTAAGAGCAAGGAGCTTGTGAACGTGCCTGAGCGTGGAGAAATGCCCGTGTGGTCAGTGGATACGGACACGCAGACGGTCACGCACGTTCACCCTAAGACATTCAAGACCGAAGAACACCGTTTCTTCCGTGACTATATACGCTATCATCTGCACTATTCGGAGGAAGAAAATCCCGAACGCTTGCAGAGACTCGTGGACAATGGGGAGATATTTCAGTATCTCTCCGACCTTGACAACAGGGTGTTCGACGCTCTTGACAGTCAGGAGGAGCTTTTGAAAGCGAACAGCCGTGAGTTTCAGGAAGCTCACGAAAAGAGCGATATTGTCACCGAGGGTGCGATAGGAAATCTGCTTCAGCAGCAGGCAAGGGAAAGCGTGTTTGAAGCGATGATATATGTGTGAGGTGCGGTCATGTTTTGTGCGAACTGTTACAAGGAGATACCCGCAGGCAAGGCTTATTACAAGCACCAGGACACCAATCAGAGCTACTGCTCCCTGGACTGTCTGAATGACCACATGATCTATACCCACGCAGTAACCCTTGAAACCAGCGAGGGCGAAGAACGTGTTGAGGTGAATAATGATGACGAGTGAAGATTTTATAGAGGACTTGCGGAAAAGCGGAGTTATGCTTGTCAAGAACAATGGAACTTTCACGGATATACCGCCTGATTTTCTGAACCAAGCAACAGAGTTCTGCAAGTCTATGGGGTGCAGTTCAGTGATATATGATATTTACGATCCGCAAGACAGCGAGCATACCGAGCTGACAGTTACGGATTGTGGGTATGCGGAATAATAAAAAACGGATAGCCGTCTGATTAGGACGGTCTATCCGTGTTTTCAGGTGTAAATTCACACCCTTTTCATTGCAATATACCGTCGTTCGTGCTATAATTGACTTATAGAGCAGATCGGAGGTGATTGCAATGGAAAACCAACCAACTATTGACCGAGCATTATACAAGAAGATCAAGTCAATGGACAGAGCCACTATGGACAACTTCGTAAAAAACGTGTATCAGCAGGGATATAATGATGCACAGGCTCAAAGTATTGACTATGATAAGCTCAAAGCCGATTTAGCTTGTATCAAAGGCATTGGTGAGAGCAGACTTCAAGAAATAATGTCGGTCATTGATAAGCATATCGAAAACACAAGCGATAAAGGAGGATAACCTTGACCGTTGATACAAAAGAGGTAGTAACTGCCATAGCCTACCTGATTGGAGTAAGAAAATCGGCATTGGAAACGAGTTTCAGGGAAGAATGTCCCGATACGCTCGACACTCTCTATGCCAGCAAAGAAGCGACTATTATCCGCTATCTGAGCAAGCTGAGGACTTCGTTGTTCCAGCATTTCAAAAAGACCGATGACGCTATGCGCTATGATCTGAAAAATCTCACTTCTCTTGAATGGTATGACAAAGACAATATTCGTCAGCTTGAGAAATGGGGAATACAGGTCATTCAGGCTAATTACCGTTCTGAAAAGTATATGCAGGATCTCACACGGCTTATAAACGAGCATATTGACAGCTGTTCGGGGCTTTTCTACGATTGGATAAATTGGGACTATATCAGAAATCTGTTCTACGTCCCGAAATACAATAAGCCGAACGTGATGAAGGACGAATTTACCAAGTACATGGCGAACATCGAGTATTATCCGTTTCAGCAGTACATATACTGGACACCCGGCAATCACGGCGGTATTCTTTCATCTGACCGCAAGTTTCTCAAACTTCTGTATGAAATGAACGGCGATGTGTTCTCCGACTACACGAAATACCATGATGCCGATGACGATACCAGAAACAACATTTATAATTTTATCGACAGTTCAGCCAAGACCGCAATTGCTGTTGACTGTGAAAATTCCAATCCATTCAAACTATACAGTGTTCTTAAAGGCTTAAATCAAGAAGAACTTGCCAGGATCGAAAAAATCACGCTCTATGATGATCCGAACACTACAACAGGCTGGGACTGGCTGTCGAAATTCACGCAGATACCTGTTGAGCATATTGAGATCGACCGAGTTACCGACAGGAAGTCGCTTGTAGACGTTAGAATGACCGCAAGTGTGGTCACGGACTTCTATCGGAACGGAGTTACTTCGTTCATCATCGTATCAAGCGATTCGGACTATTGGGGCTTGATCGAGAGCCTGCCCGACGCAAACTTCCTTGTAATGTATGAGTACGAAAAATGCGGTTCAGCGATAAAGAACGCCCTCACTCAACACGGTATTTATTACTGTTCGATAGACGATTTCTGTTCCGCCGGCACCGAGAATATGAAACGCGCGGTACTCTTTGCGGAGCTTGAAAAGCACCTGCCGACGCTCATAGGTGAGAACCCCTTAGAGCTTACCCACAAACTATACGAAGAATCAAGGGTGACGGCTACGAAAAAGGAAATGGAGAATTTCTGCAATCGGTATGTCAAGACCTTGAAGCTGAAAATCGTTGAGGGGAAATTTGTGATCGAGATACAGAAATGAAAAATCAGGGAGCGAAGTTACGCTCCCTGTTCTGTTTTGTGCGCTATGTTATGGGGAAATTGCTTTCAGAGGTCTTTTTGCGGCGCATATCCAGACATTATCTGAAAGACTGGACTTTCAGCCTGCATTGCTCTATACTTATATTATAGCCATTACAAGGAGGTCAACCTATGGACATTTTGAAGGATATGGTGGAACACATACGCTTGGACTTTGACCAAACTCTATTGGTCGATGAAGAATACACCAATGCAGAAGAAAGATTGCACAACTTCATTGAAAACGAGCTGCCGCCTGAGAAATCACATGAAATAGACTCGCTCGTCAATGACGTAACAAATGCTATGTTTCACGCTGCCATCTTGTACGGTATTAAGTATGGAGCAAGGCTCACAACGGAATTACTGGAATGATAAAATCCACGCAGATCACAAACGATTTGCGTGGATTTTGCTTTCTCTATCAATTTTCCGCATCATTTTTGTATCTTATAACAGGGACTTGCTTTGTTTTCTTCCCGACCTTAACACGTTTAAGACAAAATATCATATCGGGCGTTCTTTGAAAATAGCCCTCACTTTTCAGCCAGCTCATTCCACACTTGCAATGCTTCAATCCTATAAACTGCTGTGTCATTTTCCTGCCGCATTCAGGACATATTCTTTCAGCCATAAACTACTTTGCACTCCATTATTGGGGACTTTGATTCCGGTGGGTTCAAGGTTTATGATTTTTTAAACATATCTATGAAATCAAAAAACTCATTTTCTGCATCAGATTCCTCAGAATACTGAGCATGATCATTAAGGGAGAGCTTTAAGCCGTTTTCAGCTACGATATAAGTGCCATATCCGCCACCCTTAAATTCGTACCCAAGGTCAATATACTTCTTTTTCTCAAAGATGATATAAGCACCGTCACGCATAAACTTTGCAGTGCTGCTGATACCCATAGCGGCAAGTTCACTGTTAAGCTCATCAACAGAACCACAACCATGAGTTTCCAAAGAGTACCCCTTGTTGTATACTACACCGTCACACTCTCTTCCCGAAAGTACAATGCTGTCAGTATACTCACCGTCAATATACTTATATTCGACCATTTCCAGGTATCCTCTTTTATTAAGACGGATCGCGCATTTTTTGTCCGTAATATTGCTATACAGTTCGCATAATGTTGTAACGGAATCACGGCTGTTAGCAAGACAGATAAAGTATTCATTATCGGGGTGTTCTGCATAAGCATAGAAATTACCCGGGTGGCTCTTGGGTGCTTGTAAGCCATCTTCCATTCTCAGGGAATCTGAAAAACTGTTGAAGGCATAAAGGTTTCTTTCAATAAGTACCCAAAGTTCTTCCATTGCTGATTCATACTTTTCTTTGTAGTTGATCTCACTCATAAGTATCCTCCTTTTACGAAAAACATTATCACATATCAATTTTACTGCATATCAGAGAAAAAGTCAATCTAAAAAACTTATGTTTTCTCCATTATCTTTCTGATCTTCCATATCTTATATCTCAGCACCAGAGGTCTGACAAAATACAGATATACCCACCCGAGCCAGAGTACAGTTCCCACAACGTTTGCCAGCGAAGCAGAAACGGTGTTTACCTTGAAAATGATTACGGTTATAAGCGCCGAACCGATGGGTGCCCAAATGAACATAAAAAACAGTATCCTATTCAGCAGTTTTTCACCGCCTGTTGCTTTGCGGTGGTCAGTCAGCTTTTCCTGTATCTTTGAGTATTCATTGTAAAGCTCCATAGCGTCCATTTCTTCGTATTTCTTCTTTTCGTTCATAACTTTCTTCTCCTTTTATTTATCATTGCTATCTTTTATAGGCGTTTCTATCAGTTCAAATTCATACACCGAATTTTTCGTTGTCAGCTTTATGCTGTTGGAAACTGTCTCAGGTATCCCAAGACTTGTTTCAAGCCTGTACATACCCTCAAATTCAGCTGTACAGTATCCCTTGTATTCACCGTCAGCTATCATATATAGCCTTAATATACCGACCATGCCGATATACTCACCGCGCCAGTCCGACACCTCAAGTGCTTCATCCTTGTTCCTGCTGATATGCTTTATTTTCGCAAAAGCAGGCGCTGATACTTTTATGCTGTCTGCAAAGTCACTCATTTTTTCCTCTCTTTCCCTCCGTATCTCCTTACGGGCTTCTTCTGTCAGGATCACAGCCTCCTCCTCGGTGGCATAGTGTCCGTTCTTCCTGAAAAAACTTTCCCTTGATGACCTCAGCACCTCCTCCACGGATCTTCCCGATGGTCTGTATTCTTTCTTCATAAGCTCACCTCTTATTATCGTCAGTATCATCGGGACTGAACTTAATTCAGCCCCGATATGTTACTTCTTATCTGCTCCTTCTCGGATATATGCTCATAAACACATGGTACTCCGAAAGATCAGCTGTTTTGGAAAACTTCGGCGCTGAACCACGGCGGAACACCCAGTTTGTAGACAGGGGCATATCAAGTATCTTGTGCAAAGGCTGATTGCTCCGTTCAGCGACCATTCTTGCTGTTTCAACATCGTTTCCGCCCATGTAGGCTATGGTGTCGCAGTTGTCGAGAATGGTGTGGCTG